>Ga0075019_10000620_pt1 | contig 20416 bp, 18 predicted proteins | sample ColStrG_CSR_2013_FD_71473 | JGI IMG/M metagenome (GOLD analysis project Ga0075019, IMG submission 71473) | Freshwater sediment microbial communities in response to fracking from Pennsylvania, USA - Cold Stream Run_MetaG_CSR_2013 | ecosystem: Environmental > Aquatic > Freshwater > Creek >...
GGCAAAGAAAGATCGGTTTCCACGGAAAGTACCTCCCGATTGTAATCATCAACGATATTCAGTAATCGGAAGGTTCTTCCGTCCCATAAGCTATCGGACATGAAATCAATAGACCAAACTTGATTTAGGGTTTCCGGTACAAATAAAGCCTGTTTTACGCGTGCGGGTAATCGTTTCTTATATCGCCTACGGATATTGAGCCGCATTTCCGAATACACTCTATACACCCGTTTATGGTTCCAGGTAAAGCCTTTTCTTCGCAACCGATGATAACTCTGCCAAAATCCAATGGCAGGATGTTTTTCTACCAATCCGCTCAGTTCCTTGATAATCCCTTCATCGTCCTTCATTACAGGCTTATATTGCATCGTAGTTCGGGCTATACCAACCGTTTTCGTGGCCTGACGTTCAGAGATTCCATGTTCGGTGATCATAAATTCAACCAATTTCTTCCGATCATCAGGCCTTAAAGCTTTTTTTCTACCGCATCCTTATAGGCTTCATGTACGAGGCTTAGATTAGCGTACATCTTCTTTAACCGAGCGTTTTCATCCTCCAACTCTTTTAACCTTTTCAGTTCACTCACGCCCACACCGCCATACCGATGTCGCCATTGGTAAAAAGCGGTTGTAGTAATACCTAGGTCACGACAAATATCGACGACCGTTCTTCCATTTTCATGTTCTTTGATCGCACTAACGATCTGTGTTTCTGTAAATCTGGTTTTTTTCATCGGATTAATTAAAAGTAAAAAATCTCTATCATTCGCCTCGCTTCGCTGCGGCTAGAAATTCAACTTTTAATTGGCCGAATAGTGGGGAAGTCTACAAACTCCACTTGTGCCTCGCTTCGTTGATCCCTTTGGGGGGTGGCTTCAAAGTAAGTAAGGCCTTTGGCTTTTTTTCCTTTATTCGGGCCTCTTTCAAGCAGGCTTGAAGAGGCCCTTTAAACGCAAAAACCCGCTAACGCGGGCTTACTTTCGTTGGCGGAGAGGGAGGGATTCGAACCCTCGGTACCTGTTTCCAAGTACAACGGTTTAGCAAACCGGCCCTTTCGGCCACTCAGGCACCTCTCCGTGTTTCTTAACTTGCTTTTTTTAAAGCTGGCTGCAAATATAAAAAAATAGCGGCCTTTGGTATTGAAGTTTATAAAATATTCTTACTTCTCCAAGTTCTTTGGTCAAATCCTTCCTAATTCAGGTTATTTTTTCTTAATTATTCTTAATTCTTCTTAATTTTTTAATCCGGCTCATTCCAACTCATTCCATTTATCTTAATCCAGCTCAAAGCTTTCCAGGAGTTCGTAATCAATTCGCACATGGTAAATGCCCATGAGCATTTCTTTGAAGATTTTCCGTATACGGTTTAAATCCTTAAAGGATATATCACTATTGATTAATTGTTGCTGGTCTATTTTATAGTCGATAATTCGGTCTACTAGGGCGGAAATGCTGAATGCATCGGGGTCTTTAAGGGTTCTGCTGGCGGCTTCGACCGAGTCGGCAAGCATGAGGATAGCGGTTTCTTTACTAAAGGGAATGGGGCCTGGGTATCGGAATATGGTTTCGTTCATGGCCAGTTCCGGATAGTTTTTCATAAAACTTTGGTAGAAATAATCTACCCGGGTTACCCCATGGTGGGTTCTTATAAAGTCTACCACGATTTCCGGAAGGTTATTTTTTCTGGCAATTTCTACTCCATCGGTCACATGCTTGATTATGATACCGGCACTTTCTTCAAAGCTTAGGTGATCGTGCGGGCTGGCTCCTTCTTTATTCTGGTTTTCGATAAAGAATTGGGGTGCTTTCATTTTTCCTATATCATGATATAAGGCTCCGGCTCTAATGAGTAGGGCGCTCCCTCCTACCCGGAAAGCGGCTGCTTCGGCCAAATTGGCTACCTGCATACTATGCTGGAAGGTGCCTGGGGCTTTAAACGCCAGGTCTCTGAGCAGGGAATTATTGGTATTGGTTAATTCCATCAAGCTCAGCTCGGAAGTAATATCGAATACCTTTTCGAATAGATAAATTAATGGGTAGGCCAGTAAGGACAAGACGGCACTGACCGTGAACGGAATAAAATCGGACCAGATGATGCTATCGAAGTTTCCCTGGTGAATGATACCGGTGGCTACAAATCCGATAAAATAGGTGGTAAGGATCATTAGGGCCGAGAAAAGGTATTGGGAGCGTCGGATTAAGTTCCGCAGGCTATAAATGGCAACCATACCCGTCGTCATTTGAATAAAAACAAACTCAAACCCATTGGGTACAAAGAATCCGGCTACCATAACCACCATAAGGTGAATATTCAAAGCCAGCCTGGAATCGAATAATAGCCGGATAATGATTGGGACCACACAATAGGGTATATAATATAAGCTGGGAAGCTTAAGCTGAATGGCCCAGCTCAAAACGGCCAGCATGAAAACGAAGACGAACTGGATTAATATCGACTTCCGGAAATCCTTGTACACATCGTTCCGGAAAAGCCACATAAACAGCATCATGATAATGATAGAAAGGCTTACCACCAGGAACTGGCCAAAGGCAATGGTCCAAAGGCTGGAACCTTCATACACCCTTTCTTCGTAATCCTGTTTCAGGGATTGTAATTTCTGGAAGGTGGATTCGTTGACAAGACTTCCTTTAGCGACAATGAGTTCCCCTTTTTCGACCATGCCCCGGGTTTCGGAGATATTATTCAATGCCTCCTTCTCCATTTCCCGGGTCAGTACATCATCGTAGACCACATTGGCCTCCATATGATTTTCTACCAGGCTTAGAATCAGGTCCTTGTTTGCCATGGTTTCTTCAGCAATCCCTCTTTTTACATAATCCAGGGCTTTTGGAATGGTATAGAGTTCGGCGGTATTGGTCAGGGTGGCTACATTATTATCGACCAATTGAATGGTGAAATCCTGGTTGGCTTTTAGCTTTTGTTCATTAGGGAAAATGACCCCTTTTTTATAAATATACTGAAGGTATTTGGCCGTAATAAGATAGGCCTGGTTAATAAGCTTTTCGTCCGGGTTGCGGGACTTCATCTGCACCTCGAAATCCTGCCGGAAGGCTTCAAAGGCCGATTTGGAAATCTTATCATCCTTATGATATACGGGAATAATGGATTTTTTGAGGGCCGTTTTTTCCAGGTTTAGTTCCTCCCGGCTTTTTCGAATGGGAAAGGAAAAAGGGGCTTCCAAATCATTATGCTGCCAAATCTTTCCCTTATCGAATTCAAATCGGAAACGGGTTCCTTTGGGAAGTATAATAACGGAAACAATAATGGTCAATACGGTAACAGCAACCCGAAACGCGGTGGAATATTTCCTGGACAAGACACGCACATACCGATTTTGGGCCATTGTCAAAAATATTAAATATGTTGGGGAATCGCTATAAGATAAAAAGGACTCTTGGCGTTTATCTTTATAATTGTACTGTTTTTGTTTCTTTCCGTTCACTAATTTATTTGGTCTTTTTTAAAAATGCCTAAATCCCCGCTTTTGCCCTTTTCTTGTTCTCCTTCTTCCTTTTATTTTCCAATTCCCTTTGGTTTCCTTTTTTGCCTTTTTTTCGGTCTTTTCCTTTCCTTTTCTTCCTTTTCGGCCTTTTCCCAGGGGAAATCCAAATTAGATCTATACCAGGATACTTTGCGGAAATTAGGACGAATGGTGGTGAACGGGGCCGATGAAACGGACCGGAAAGCGGCTACCTATAAGTTCATTCCTACCCTGGTTCGGGCCTTAAAGCAGCCTGGTTCCTTCAATTATCCCTTCGATTCGGTAAAATCCTTCCGGGTGGTCTATGCCCCGGATAAGAAGTTTCGAATCATCACATGGTTTGTGAATATCAACGATATAGGCTACCGGTTTTATGGGGCCATTCAAATGAATACGACCGGGCCCCTGGAACTCTATTCCCTAATTGATTATACCGAACATATTGCCAAACCGGAAGACACCATTACCAATCCCAAAAAATGGTATGGGGCCGAATATTATGCCATTCTTCCCCCCGACGAAAATGGGAATTATGTGTTATTAGGCTGGAAAGGGATCTCCGACCTGATTACCCAGCGTGTGGTGGATGTATTGCATTTCGTTGCCTCCAAGCCCGTATTTGGGGCTCTTATTTTTAAATACGCCGAAAAGCCTCAGGCCAGGGTTCTATTTTCCTATACCCATCAGGCTACGATGATGTTAAAATACCTGCCGGAAAAAAACATGATTTTATTCGATCATTTATCCCCATCGGATACCACCATGAAGGGGAAGTATGAGTTTTATGGTCCCGATCTTACCTACGATGGATTATTGTATTCCGGGGGTCTTTGGAACCTGAAAAAAGACCTGAGTTTATCCAATACCAGCTCTTCGCAGGATAGCTTATTCATAAAGCCTGTAAAAACCCCAAAATTAAATTAAGTTTATTCTTTAATTTAATTTGCATGGAGAATACCCCCCCTTCGTCTGCCCAGGCGACCCTTCCTTTGGTCGATTCCCAGGTGGAAAAGCCTGAATTCCCGAAAGGACTCCCTTTTATTGTGGCCAATGAAGCCGCCGAGCGTTTTAGCTTTTATGGCATGTCGTCCATTTTGCCCACCTTCCTGGTAGCACAGTTTTTTAATCCGAACCATATAAAAGGACTGGAAGCAGCGGCCGAAGCCAATGCCAACGAAAAAACCCATTTCTTTGTCACCCTGGCCTTTTTCCTGCCTTTATTAGGCGGGGTAGCGGCCGATTGGTTCTTTGGTAAGTACAAGGTCATTTTGTACATATCCTTGGTTTATTGCCTGGGTCATTTGGTGCTCTCGGTCTTTGACCAGGATTTGAACCGGTTTACCCTGGGTTTGGTATTGATTGCCATTGGGGCCGGAGGTATCAAGGCCAATGTCTCCTCCAATTTAGGGGATCAGTTTACCTTTAAAAATCAGTCCTTATTATCGAAAGCCTTTGGATGGTTTTATTTTTCGGTGCAGGTGGGTTCGGTTTTTTCGACCATTGTCATTCCCCTGGTCTACCATTATTATGGACCCAAATGGGCTTTTGGTATTCCCGGAATCTTTATGGCCCTGGCGACGTTGATCTTTGTCTCGGGCAGTAAAAACTATACCAAGATGCCTCCCAAAGGCATAAAAAAAGATAATTTCTTTGTGGTACATTTCTATCTTTTGGGGCTTTTATTTCAAAAGAAAAATCCGGGTGAAACCTGGAAAAGTCTGGCCTTATTGCGCTTTGGGGAAGAAACCGTAGAAGGGGTAGAAGCCCTTTGGCGGGTGCTTTCTGTATTGGTTTTTGTGCCTATATTCTGGGCTATGTGGTACCAAAGTTTATCCGAATGGGTGATCCAGGCTACGAAGCTGAATTTGAATACCGGAATCCCAGGCTTTACCGTACTGGCAGAACAAATGCAGACCCTGAATCCTATCTTCCTATTAACCGGTATTCCTTTTTTTACCTATGTGGTATACCCCTGGCTGGAACGAATGGGCATCAAGGTAAGCCCCTTGCGAAAAATTGGGGCCGGATTACTGGCGGTGGGGCTTTCTTTTGTGGTGATTGCCTTGGTTCAGCAAAAGGTCGATTTGGGCGAGCATCCTTCGGGATATTGGCAGGTATTGGCCTATTTATTGGTAAGTATCAGCGAGATATTAATCTCGGTAACCTGTCTGGAATTTGCTTATACCCAGTCCCCTCCTTCCATGAAAAGTACCATGACCGCGGTTTGGTGGCTAACCTTATCCCTGGGAAATTTATTCACAGGCTTGGTCAATAAAAGCATTGCAGAGAAAGGAATTTTCTCCTCTTTCACTGGTGCTCGTTTCTATTGGCTTTTTGTCATCATTTTAACCGGATTTTTTCTCATCTTTGTCCTCGTTTCAAAAAATATAAAAGAAAAAAGTTACCTCCTTTTGGATGATACCAAAAATTAAGCCTAGCCCGATACGTGTCCGATAGCCTTGTCATCATTCCTACTTACAAGGAAAAAGAAAATATTGAGAAAATAATCCGAAAAATTCTTTCCATTCCCTTCGGTTTTGATATCCTGGTGGTGGACGATAATTCACCCGATGGAACGGCCCAAATCGTAAAAAACCTGATTCCTGAATTTCCCAATCGTTTATTTATCGAAGAAAGAAAGGGGAAACTGGGCTTGGGAACGGCCTATATTCATGGGTTTAACTGGGGACTGGAAAAAGGCTATGAATACATCATGGAAATGGATGCCGATTTTTCCCATAATCCCGACGATTTGATTCGACTTCGCCAGGCCTGTGTGGATGGTGCCGATGTCGCCATTGGTTCCCGGTATATAAATGGGGTCAATGTGGTAAACTGGCCCATGAGCCGGGTTATGATGTCGTATTTCGCCTCGGTCTATGTGCGCTATATTACCCGGATGAATGTCATGGATACTACCGCAGGGTTTAAAGCCTATAAAAGGAAGGTGCTGGAGACCATCGATTTTGAGAAAATTAAGTTTATTGGCTATGCCTTCCAGATAGAAATGAAATATACGGCATGGATGCATGGATTTGTGGTAAAGGAAATTCCTATCATTTTTACCGATCGCAGTGAAGGGCAAAGCAAGATGTCCAAAGGCATCTTTAAAGAGGCCGTTATCGGGGTATTGCAAATGAAAATAGGAAGCTGGTTCCGGAAATATTCAAAAACCACCTAATAATCCTTAACTTCGGGAGAAAGGTGAAGCAGTATGGCCCTAGAAATGGATCCCAGTAGTGAAAATTTAAATCCGGTCGATAGGGAACTGGAAAAAGTACTTCGGCCCTCGGCTTTCGACGATTTTACGGGTCAGTATAAAATCATCTCCAATCTTAAAATCTTTGTAGAAGCAGCCAAACTTCGGGGCGAGGCCCTCGATCATGTGCTTTTGCATGGGCCTCCGGGTCTGGGTAAAACCACCCTAAGCTATATCATTGCCAATGAAATGGGGGTGAACATCAAGGTCACTTCGGGCCCAGTACTGGATAAACCAGGCGATTTAGCAGGGTTATTAACCAACCTGGAAGAAAGGGATATTCTTTTTATCGATGAGATTCACCGGTTGAGCCCCTTGGTAGAAGAATACCTGTATTCGGCCATGGAGGATTATAAAATTGATATCATGCTGGAATCGGGCCCCAATGCCCGTTCGGTACAAATCGCCCTATCCCCTTTTACCCTGATCGGGGCTACCACCCGCTCGGGACTCCTGACCTCCCCCCTACGCGCCCGTTTCGGGATCAATTCCCGCTTGGAATATTATGATTCCAAACTCCTTACCGATATAGTGATCCGGAGTTCCGGCATCCTGAAAACTCCGATTTCCGACGAAGGGGCTTATGAAATTGCCCGGAGAAGCCGGGGTACCCCCCGTATTGCCAATGCCCTTTTGCGTAGAACCCGCGATTTTGCCCAGATAAAAGGGACCGGGAGCATCGATACCCCTATTGCCAAATTTGCCCTATCGGCTTTGAATGTAGACGAACATGGTTTGGATGAAATGGATAATAAAATTCTAAGCACCATTATCAATAAGTTTAAGGGAGGCCCTGTGGGCTTAAAAACCATCGCTACGGCGGTTGGAGAAGAAGAAGGCACTTTGGAGGAAGTCTACGAGCCCTTTTTAATCCAGGAGGGATATCTAATGCGCACGGCCAGGGGCCGGGAAGCTACCGAACTGGCCTATAAACATTTGAAAATACCCGTTTTGCATAAGCCCGGAACTTTATTTTAAGTCTGCTTAATATTTCGTTCCTCCTATAAAACTCCTTCCTCATCGCTATGAACCTGGCAGAAATATCCACCCAAAAAATTAAGGAGGAGGCCCGGCGATTAGGATTTCTTCATTGCGGGGTTTCGAAAGCCGAATTCCTGGAAAAGGAAGCCCCGTTGCTTGAAAAATGGCTCAAAAATAAATCACAGGGCGAGATGGCCTATATGGAGCGCAATCTCGACAAACGGCTTGACCCCCGGAAACTGGTCGAAGGAGCCAAATCCGTTCTCTCCCTATCCTATAATTATTATCCGGAGGCCATTCAAAAAGATCCCCTGGCTCCAAAAATAGCCCGGTATGCCTATGGGGAGGATTATCACCTGGTCCTAAAAGACAAGCTTTATCAACTGGTGGAATATATCCGGGAGGAAATTGGGGAGGTACATGGACGTGTATTTGTCGATTCAGCACCCGTCCTGGAAAAAGCCTGGGCCGAACGCTCAGGACTTGGTTGGATAGGAAAAAATACCAATTTGATTCAAAAGAAATCGGGCTCCTATTTCTTCCTGGGGGAGATTATCTCCGACCTGGAATTGGTTCCCGATTATCCGGTGGCCGATCATTGTGGTAACTGTACCCGCTGCATTGATGCCTGCCCCACCCAGGCCATTACCGATGCCTATATCCTGGATGCTTCCCGATGTATATCTTACCATACCATTGAACTAAAAGCCTCCATTCCCCAGGAATTCCAATCCCAGCTAGAAAACTGGGCCTTTGGATGCGATATATGCCAGGAAGTCTGTCCCTGGAACCGGTTTTCGGTTCCTCATTCCGATCCGCGGCTCGAAGCCAATCCTGAATTGCTATCCTTGAAAAAAAAGGATTGGGAAGAAATTACGGAGGAGATTTTCAATCGTTTGGCACACCACAGCCCTTTAAAAAGGGCTGGATATTCTAAATTGAAAGATTCGGTATCTATTTTAAGATCTATTGTTTGAGTTAAATTGGGATATATCATTATTTACAATAGAAATAATTTTTTCCCCAAGTAAATATACCTCTGTTGAATTCAGGTCTGGGGTTTCTCCGTTTCTTGAAAAGTTATTTTTAGAATTATTTATGGCCTTATTAATTAATTTAGGATGAAATCTGTTGTCAAATCCACCTGGAATAATATGATTCAAATAATTTTTCCAATTTTTAATAGACTCAGTGGGTTTATTTTCAAAAAAATGGTAATAAAGCCAAACCTCAAAGGAGGGGTTACTTTGGGCAATATTCCAATTTGGCCTTTCTTTAATTAAGGGTCTAACTTCTTCAATCATTTGGGAATAATGATCTGTATCAAAAACAAACCAAACCTCGTCTCCCGAAAGAAAGCTATATTCCGGACTCAACCCAGGTTCGACAAGAAATTTAACAGCTGCATCATATAATCCCTTTGGACTTTGCCTACCTTCAAAATGAGGCATAATTTGAAGTATGATTCTCGACGATATTTGATTAAAGAAATAAAAATATCTTCGTTCAGTTTTAACTCCTTCACAAAAAATAAAAATTAAGTTGGAATTCCTAACTCCTTCATTGGCACGGATATACTTTTTATTTCTATCTCTCTCTTTCATCATCCTCGTTCCAGTCTAAACTAGTCAATTCTCCTAAAAAAGGAACACCTCCGTAGCGTCCATTTAAATAGCCCTTTTGAATATCTATCGTATTATGTTCTTTGAACTCCGAAAGGGAATATATTCTTGAAATTCCAAATTGGTCTTTTTCAGTAAACCAAATTTCATCTGTCCTAAAAAAATCTTGATTTAATAATAAGGTCTCATGAGTGGTAAATATCAATTGACCTTTACTTTCTTTTGAAAGGGAAAACTTAGATACTAATTCCTTTATTAATAGGGGATGAATACTTCTTTCTATTTCATCAATAATAAAGGTGCATTCTTCGTTTTGCAAACTATAAAAGGCGGGTAAATATTCGATTAATCTTTTCGTTCCATCGGATTGTTCTGAAAATTTAAAAAGGACACCTTCTCCTTTATCGTTTGCACTTTCAAAAAAGAGTCTTTTCTCAAATACTTTTCCCCCCTCATTTACAATGACTAATTCATCTAAACCGTTTTCAATAGACTTTTTTACAAAGCTGGAGGGATTACTTTGCAAGTGGTCGAAAACTTCTTGATAATCGGCGGATAATAGTTCAGGCTTTAAATCCTTTAGATCTTGCTTTTCAATTTTGGTTTTGGTAATACCCGTATTCAAAACAGGTATTAAATGATCCACAAACAATTTAAAACCAGGATTCTCATCTAATTTTTGAACCAAAATATTGGTTTTGGTTTCTGGAAATAGAATAACAAGTTTTTGGACAAACCATTCTTTGGCCTCGGCTATTTCTAAGGAAAATTCATTCCCAGGCAATTGATTTAAGAATGAAATAAGTAATTGATGGGGCTGGAGTAAATTTTTCTCGATAATTCCAAACAGAATTTGATTATTAGGATTCGAATTTAAATTATCAGAAAAAGTAATTTTTATCTTTTCCTCAATGAATTCTCTTTTAAAAGAAAATATCTCTACTCCTTCCTTGGAACAATTGAAATTCTCCTCCTGAATTTGGTTATTACCTACAGAAATTTGATAATAAAAGAGTTTGTTCTTATGAATAAACTCTATTGAAAATTCAATCCATTCCTTTTGATTTTGGTCCGATAATTTGAACTTTTTACCCTCCAATATGTTCCCTATTTCTCCTAATAGGATTAGAACTTTTAAAGTGTTTATGGCATTAATTAAATTGGATTTCCCTGAAGCATTGGCTCCATAAACGGCACTTAATTTTAATACCTCAAAACCTATTTTCTTTACTTTGTGAAAGCCTAATCGGGTCGCCTTACCTGGTAAGCAATTAAATTCTTCCTCTTCTTTAAAAGACAAAAAATTTTTAACATTAAAACTAACTAGCATAGCGTGAAATTTTCACAAAATTACATAGATACTTATCAAAATATACTATATATTTCTAGATTTCTAATCTATTCGTGAAATTTTCTCAAGCCCTATTTCAGTTTTTTTGAAACAAGGTTTTCCAGGCGGGCTCATATTTATCGCCTTTTATCCATAGGGGTTGTTTTGGGTTATCGGCAATATATTTGGCGGATAAAATAAAGCCATTAATATATTTATAGCTATAGGCTAAATCCAGGTTCCCTACTTCATCACTTAATTGGTGGTAGCGCTTCATAATCACCTCATCAAATTTGGTAAAACCTAAACTGAAGGTGGGGGCTGGGATCCCCTTTTCGGCCAGATTGGTATTATCGCTTCGATCAAATAAATTCTGGCTGGGATCGGAATCGGGAACCGCTTTTAAACCAAAGGCTTTACAGCCCTTTATGATGTCCATATCGGCACTGGTTCTACCCAGTCCCACTACTGAAACTATGGTAGTATCATTCACACTGGCATTATCAATGTTTAAATTATAAACCAGGGTATTTAAGGGCAGGGCCGGATGATTTTCGAAGTATTTACTCCCTATTTCCCCAATTTCTTCGGCAGCATAGGCCATAAATAAAACGGACCGTTTTGGGGGATGCAGGGAAAAATAATGGGCCGCATCCATCACCGCCGTAACCCCTACAGCATTATCCCGGGCTCCATTATAAATACTATCCAGTTTCCCCTCCTCCATTTTAGGGGCTTTGGCTACCCCTAAATGATCGTAATGGGCGGTTAATACCACGAATTCTTTTTTTAAATCCGGGTCGGTACCTTCTACCCAGCCCAATACATTTTTAGACGGATAGGTTTTTATGCGTCCTCCACTGGCCAACAGGCTCCCGGTAGGGTTGGAACTGGTAATTAAATTCTTTAAATCGGAGGTATCATCGTGTATCAAATAAATGCCAAAAGGGTTTTCTTCTTCGCTTTGCGGGTGCTCACCGGTATAATACCGGGGAATCAGTTCCCAGGGAGTTTGCGCCGACGATTTAAATCGCTCGATCGAGGCCAGGGCCCCTCTATCTTTTATCATCTTTTCCTTCGCCCCTGATCGGAAATAGGCCATCGCCTGGCGTATGGTACTGGAATCATTGAACCCTAAATCAGAAACCACGATCTTTCCTTTAATATCTACCTTGTCCAGGTCGGCAGCCATTCCATGCCCTACATAAATCAAATTTCCCTGGAGATCATTATTGCCGGAATTGGTTTTTACCAAATCCTTACCTATTTCCCATTTTTGAGTTCCTACCCTTAAGGCCCCTGCATTCGCAGGGATTTCTGTCTTGATGTCAAAGTTTTGGAAATAATCCTGGGTGCCGGGCACTTCCCTTAAACCCAGGGCTCTGAAATATTCGGAGATATACCGGGCGGCAATTTGAATTTCCGGCCGATAGGTCCCCCTACCCATGAGCTCATCGGAAGCCAGGAAACGAAGGGGGGCGAAAGCCTGGGAAGGCGTATTGATGGCTTTTATCTGGTTTACAATCCGTAATTCATTAGGTTCTGGCTTTTGAGCAAATGCGGAAAAATAGACAAGGCCCAGGAGAAGGGTAAAATAGAATTTCATAGAAGTAAGGTTGAGCGATAAATCGAGAGGAGATTTTTGTGTATGGGATAGTTGTGGTATGCTTTTATGAAGAGAATTAATCGACCAGGATATTATTTTCCACCATGGACCTAAAGTTAGAAAAGGAATCCTGAAAAATATCCTCACAGGTATCCAACAATACGATATAGAATATTTTCCCTGTAAACCGGGTTTTTACCGGATTAAATTTGAAAAACTGGGCTTGATTGGAACTATTAATGGGAAGCGAATTGGAGCTTTCCAAGGCTAAGCCAGGATAAAAGGGTGTATCCCTTTCAAACCCCAGTAAAACAGTATGCCCCCCGCCAATGGTTGGGTACCGATCCTTATTCAATAACTCATAGGCTACCAAATTTTTTATATGGGAATTGTAGGCCAGCTTTTTTTGGATAGGATCCTTGGTCATAAAGTTCTTCATAAAATCCTCCAGTTTATCTCCCTCCCTGGCTACCTTCCCCATGATAACATAGGTATAAAGAATATTATTTCCCTTCCCCGTAATTCGAGGTGGATTCACAATGGCAGCAGCCACCCTATTGGTATAATCGGTTACGGTAAATTTCCAGGAACTATCCACCAGAATTTTTAATCCTAAGGTTCGGTTCAGAATACTGGCCAGTTTCTTTTGCTCGGTGAATTCCCCCAACCATATATCACTTTTGGAATAGTTGGTATCCACCTTGGCTTCCAGAAATTGAAAGCGAAGGGCTGTACTATAATTCTCTCTCTTTATATCCCAATCTGGATTGGCCTTTTTGGCCTGATCCAAAGCATAATTGCAATGGGAGGGCATATTGGCTAAATGGGTAGAAAAGGCATAATCATCCCAAAACTGAGAGGGCTTTTCTGTTGGGGAAAGAGAGGCTGCCTTTAGAAAAAGGTCGACCGACTTCACTATGAGACGAGTATTGGAAAGGTCTGCACCAAAAAACCAATACCCTCTATAATCATCGGGAAACTTTTCCAAAACCAGACTAAAAAATTGTGCACTTTTTTGGAAATAGGTCTCTTCACTTAGATTGTACAAATAGGAAGATATATCCCCTAATAAAAGCAATAGCTCGGGGTTTTGATCCTGATTCGGTAAGGCATTAAATAAATCGAAGGATTCCTTTAATTTTTGGATGATATCGGGTTTCGAAACCGGGTAATTCCATTCGGGAGAGAAATGACGGAAATAATTCTCGTTAGCCTTGAGGAAGGAAATTTTCGATTCAACCTTTTTATAATTCTCAATTTTCTCAAATTGAATATGGTTAAAATCTGCTCTCCCAGGAAAGGAAAATGCCAGAGAAAATAGACAAAGCAGAAGGCTGAATTTTTTCATATATATTTTTTTTCAAAATGCTCATTTTTTCGAATAGAGAAAAGGGGAAAAGAACCCATTTAGAAAATAAATTCGCTTTTTGGGAGTTTTTTCCTGATATTTATTAAAGCTTAATTCAGGATATAGGGATTATCTTGATATTGAAAATATGAATTCTTGATTATACTCAACCCATTATACACGATTAAAGCAAGGCCAATTTGCCTATTGGCTTCCCTGTTTATTTTCTTTTCGTCCTGCCAGACGACCAAAATCTTTACCCCGGCACTATATCATACCGATATTGCTTATTTGCCTAAACCGACTTCGGTGGATTCAAACCATCTTCAAACCTATATCTCAGGTGGATTAGGTAGTATTTCGGGATATAATAATATTGATTTGATAACGGTTTATCAGGCGGAGGTCTCTCAGGGCTGGATTTTCAAGAATTTTAATTTGGCTTACGGGGGTTTTGCCAACGCGGGAAATGTGACCAATACCCCAAATACACCGGATTCCGTAAATAGGAAAGATCCTTATTTCTTTGATCAGAAAGGATTTTCCGCCTTAGGGGCCAGGGTTTCCATGAATTTTTACCAAAATTCGGGTCGATGGACCTATAGAATTTTGGGGTTTGAAGCCGCCTATAGCCATGAATTTGGGGATTATGCGCTTTACCGGCAATCCATTTTAAATGCCCCTAATTATTCCACTACCGCCCAAACGAATTTATTAACCCTAGGGGCCAGCTCAGAAATCCTGTTGGAAGGAAGATTCCACCCCTATAATAAATTTGGATTCCGGTTTTTTGCAGGGCAAACAATTGGGAACTACAACTTTGTATTAGAAAATGGAGCCAAGTATTTCAGTGCCTCCCGAATTGCTCCCTATATTAACTATGCCTTTTTTGTTCAATTACGGAATTATTTTCTGGTGGCCGATTATAATTCCCTTATTTATGATCTCAGCAGCATTCGGATCAAAATTGGCTATCATTTTTAATCCCCTTCGGAATTAATCGAAAAACTTATCTGAGAAATTGACCAGGAAAAGCTTTTCAATAGCGCGGGTACTGGCCGTATACAGCCACCGTATAAATTCCTTGTTCAGCATATCTTCCTTTAGAAATCCCTGATCAACAAATACAGTATCCCACTGGCCTCCCTGGGCTTTATGACAGGTTACGGCATAGGAGAATTTTAGCTGAAGGGCATTCCAATAGGGATCGGCCTTTAATTTTTCCCATTGCAGTTTTTTGTTTTTCATAGGGCCATAATCCTTAAGTATGGCTTCCTGGAAACGGGTCATTTCCGTATAGCTTAAACTGGAGGACTCCATAGCCAGGGTATTCAGCATCACCTTGCAATTAAATTCGGGCGATTCATCATAATCGATTAATTCCAGCACCGCATCGGCAAATTCAAACCCATAATTGACCTCGAAATTCTTCAACTTCTTTACCAGGGCTATATCTCCATTGGCTAAAAAGTCCATGGGAAAATCTTCGGGTAACCAATGGTAATTGTTCTTGACAATCATGACCACATCCCCAATATTGATCTTATCCTCCCTGCCCAGCACCCGGTTTCGGATATGCTGGTTATAGGCATTGGCCGATTTATTCGAGCGGCAAATAATCAAGGTATTTTCCAGGCCCGACTTGGTATAGGCATTTGATATTTCTTCCTCCAGGGTATCGCCCCCAATCCGCCGGGTATCGTCGAAGGCTTTTAGCCGGATATCCTGGAATTGGATTTTTTCCTTTTGTAATAGGTTCCGAATAGAGGTTACATTTTCCAGGATACCGGAAGTGGACGATTGGCGCAGGACCTCCGATAATTCATAATCGTAAACCTGCATCCCATATTTTTCTTCCAGATAGGCGGCATCCAGGGCCGGGGAATCGGGTAAACCCACCGGGGGTAACTGGGCATTATCCCCCATTAATAATAATCGGCATCCTTTTCCATTATAAACATATTCCACCAAATCGTCTAACAATGACCGGGGGGTGGTGCCTATATTGGATTCGGTCATGGAACCGGCTATCATGGACGACTCATCGACTATGAACAAGGTTCGGGTATGTAAATTATTGGCCAGGGAAAAGCCCCCGCTTAGGGTATTGCCCTTGGGCCAGTAAATCTTCTTATGAATGGTAAAGGCATTAATGCCGGCATAAGAACTGAACACCTTGGCAGCCCTACCCGTAGGAGCCAGCAAAACCGGCTTCATTTTATAATTCCCCAAGAGTTTAATAGCGGCCGAAATGACCGAGGTTTTCCCTGTTCCGGCATAGCCTTTTAGCAGGAATGCCGAATGCTCCTTGTCGGAGGTTAAAAAAGAATCCAAACTATCAAATAATCCAAACTGCTCCTGGGTGGGGATATATGGAAAAACTTTAATAATATCTTCCCGGTTCATTTGCGAATAAAGCCAAACTGATCAATCGGTCAAGCTATGCAAAAAAATCAATTTGGTAATTAGTAAATTGATTTACTTTTATAAAACTTTTAACCTCAATATTAACAATCCATGTTTGGAAATTACCAGATGCCAAAAAAGGAGATAACCCAATTATTTCTCCACTTTACTTCGAACGCTTTGGCTTATGGGGTGTATGATCCAAACCAGAATTTATTCACAAATTTCGGTTTGCATAAAAACCTGCAATCTCAGGTGGAATGGGATTCTGCCTTTAGTAATGATCCCAATTTACGCTTGCATTATAGCCTTTCCAAGGCCAGCTTTACCAATAATCTCTTCACCATAATTCCCAGGGCCTTATATGATCCCCTGGAATTTGATTCCTATATTCAATTCAATATTCACGAGCCCGAACTGTATTATAAAGCCTCCAAGCCCATTACCCCGCTGGATGCTGAAGTCTTGTTCTGTGTGGAACGGGATACAAAAATTATTTTAAGCAAATATTATCCGAATAGCATCCTGTATCATTCCTCTGTACCCCTGTTAGAAGGCATTTTGCGCCAATCGGGTGGAATTTGGGGCGATCGTCTCTATATTTTTACCTGGAATAACCATGATATGGAAATTGTGGCCATAAAAGATGGAAAAATGTCCCTGTATAATCATTTCTTCCTGGGAAGTGCCGAAGAATTCCTGTATTACCCCTTATATATTTGTGAGCAGTTGCATTTAGACCGCCAGAATATGGAGGTTTACTTGGGAGGAACCCAAATTATCGGGTCCAGGGAATCAGAGGCCCTGAAACCTTATTTCCAGAAGTTTTCTTTCCTGGGTAATCCCCAAGGCTATGGTTATGCCCCGGCCCTTTCATCCGAACCCAGTATTGGCTTGATTCAATCCCTGGCGTATTTAAACCTATGCGAATAATTTCGGGGACATGGAGGGGGAAACCCATCAAGGTGCCACCAGGTTTACCCATTCGGCCTACCACCGACATTGCCAAAGAAGCATTGTTTAATATCCTGGAAAACCGCTTTGATTTTGACGGGATTCATTGTCTCGATTTATTTGCCGGTTCGGGCAATATCAGCTATGAGCTTATTTCCCGGGGATGCCCTTCGGTACTGGCCATAGACCGGGATACCCTTTGCTGCCGGTTTATGAAAACTATCGGTCTGGAATTGAACATGGAGGCCCTTAAAATTGTTCAGTCCGATGTCTTTAAATACCTGAAAGGCCTTCGCGAAAAATTTGATTTCATATTTGCCGATCCCCCCTACGATTTACCCAATGCCGGAAAATTGGTCGATGAAGTGCAATCGCTTAGCCTATTAAAAGAAGGGGGCCTGATGGTTCTGGAACATCCCACCTTAATTTCGCATACCCATCATGCCGGATACCTGGAAACCCGGGTATATGGTTCCTCCTCGTTCAGCTTTTTTAATTCTGCCCTATGTCCATAGCCATTTTTCCCGGATCCTTCGACCCTCTAACCAAGGCGCATGTCAATATCCTGAACCGGGCATTGCCCCTCTTCTCCAAAGTGATTGTGGGTATAGGGCAGAATAGCTCCAAACAATCCTTACTCACCATCGAGCAAAGGAAATTGATTATAGAAAAGGTGTACGAGCATGAGCCCAAAGTAGAGGTAAAGGCCTATAATACCTTAACGGTAAATTTTTGTAGGGAAATGGGGGCGAAGTATATGATAAGGGGCATTCGAACGGTATCCGACTTTGAATACGAAAAAGGCATTGCCCAAATGAACCATGCCCTGGAGCCCGATCTGGAAAGTATTTTTATTATTAGTAAACCGGGGTATTCGGCCATTAGCTCCACCATTGTCCGCGATATTTTACGGTATGGGGGCGATATCAGCCAATTTGTTCCTCCCGAAGCCCTGCAGTTTATTTAGCCTATTCCGGAATCGATTTCATCACCTCCAGAACCGATGGGAAGGTATTAGCCCGGATCAGGGAAAATTCGGCTTGGGAAAACCAGCGAACCTCTTCAATGCCTTCGTCGGTTTGTGGAATTAATTTCGAATCGGGATGACCCTTCATTAAAAACCAATAGGTCCTTTTGATAATGAGATCCCCTTTTTGCTCGTAAATATGATAGGTAGAAGGGATTTCCTTTTTCACAGAAGTGACTTCTACCCCACATTCCTCCTCTACTTCCCTTTGGGCACAGGTCTCAATTTCTTCCTCCTCTTCGAGCTTACCCTTGGGTAAATCCCAAACTCCATGACGGAAAATAAATAAATATTGTTTTTTTTCATTTTTCACCAATCCCCCTGCCGCCTTGATATATTTCAGGGAATCCTTCAAACTTTTCAATACTTGTTTGGGATGGGAAGAGATAATGTGCAGGTGTTCCGAAACCTCCGATTGTAACATTTTTCTAGTCCAGGAAATAATTTCATTTAAACAGGAAACCTTATTTCCATCAAAATGAAGGGTTTCCGCCTCCGATTTTATTTCATTTTGTCCCTCGTCCGAAGGGCTTAAAATCTGAATACTGCTTTGCTTTATATAAATTGTATACATTTGCTCCATGCCCTTAACCAGCGAAACTCAATCTAAAATAGCGGAATATTTATTACAAATAAAAGCCGTTAAGCTGCAACCTAAAGAACCCTTTACCTGGGCCTCCGGATGGAAGTCTCCCATTTATTGCGATAACCGTATTGCTTTATCTTTTCCCGTTATCAGAACCTATATACGCCAGCAACTTGTTCACCTGGTTCAGGAAGAATTTGGCACGCCCGAAATCATAGTAGGCGTGGCCACGGCCGGTATCCCCCAGGGGGTATTGGTAGCCCAGGAATTGGGATTGCCTTTTGCCTATGTACGTTCGGCACCGAAAGATCATGGACGCCAGAACCTGGTAGAAGGAGAAGTAAGCCCGGGTCAAAGAGCTGTGGTAATTGAAGACCTGGTTTCTACCGGAAAAAGCAGTTTAAAATGCATCGAAGCCTTAAAAGAAAGAGGCTTGGAAGTTGTCGGACTGGTATCGATTTTCGATTATGGATTTGAGGAAGCCGAACAGGAATTCAAAAAAATCCGTTGCCGTTTTTTCAGCCTTTGCAATTACGAATTCTTATTACAGGAAGCCCTGAAGGGGAATTATATTTCCCAACAGGAAAGAGAGTACCTACAGGAATGGCGCTTAAATCCCTCCTCCTGGACCCCTGCCTGATTTGGGCCTAATTTAGCTGTATTCGTCCAGGAAGCCTGGGTAAAAACGTCAATTTGTCGGTTATTTTCGAAATAAGCTGATTTTTTGTCCTATAATCCTCTACAGGGGTTTGTAGGGAAGAATGGAGAAGTATTTGTTATGGTGTAACTAAATCTCACCAAATGAATTTTAACCAATTTACTATAAAGTCTCAGGAAGCGATCCAGGAAGCCACTCAGATAGCCAGTGGTTTTGGTCAGCAATCGGTAGAACCGGCTCATTTGCTAAAAGCCATGCTGAGCGAGGACGATTCTACCATACCATTTTTATTGAAAAAAAATGGGGTGAACATTCCCTATTTAAGTAAACAACTCGACGATCAAATAGCCTCCTTTCCAAAAATATCGGGCGGAAATATATACTTATCGAACGATACCAATCAAATATTACAAAAGGCACAAACCTATTTAAAGGAATTCCAGGATGAATTTATCTCCCTGGAGCATCTCCTATTAGCCCTTTTACATTCCAAGGATAAAGTCAGCAACCTCTTAAAAGATGGGGGAGTCAATGAAAAAAATCTGAAAGCGGCCATTACCGAATTGCGGGGCGGATCGAAGGTCAAGGATCAGAATGCCGAATCGAATTACCAGGCATTGGAAAAATATGCCAAGAACCTAAACGATCTGGCCAAATCCGGGAAGCTGGATCCGGTTATTGGGCGGGACGAGGAAATTAGACGGGTTATCCAGATTCTTTCCCGAAGAACCAAGAATAACCCCATCCTGATTGGGGAGCCTGGGGTTGGAAAAACGGCCATTGCCGAGGGAATTGCCTTTCGTATTATCAAAGGCGATGTCCCCGAGAACTTAAAAACCAAACTGGTCTACTCCCTCGATATGGGGGCCTTGATTGCCGGTGCCAAATACAAGGGGGAATTCGAAGAACGCTTAAAGGCGGTGATCAAGGAAGTAACCCAATCGGAAGGAGAAATTATTCTCTTCATCGATGAAATCCATACCCTGGTGGGAGCTGGTGCTTCCGGTGATGGGGCCATGGATGCGGCCAATATTTTAAAACCGGCTTTGGCTCGCGGGGAATTACGCGCCATTGGGGCCACCACCCTGAACGAGTACCAAAAATACATGGAGAAGGATAAGGCCCTCGAACGACGTTT
>Ga0075019_10000621_pt1 | contig 20374 bp, 17 predicted proteins | sample ColStrG_CSR_2013_FD_71473 | JGI IMG/M metagenome (GOLD analysis project Ga0075019, IMG submission 71473) | Freshwater sediment microbial communities in response to fracking from Pennsylvania, USA - Cold Stream Run_MetaG_CSR_2013 | ecosystem: Environmental > Aquatic > Freshwater > Creek >...
ATACAACAGCGAGCGGCCTCATGAATCCCTGAATAACCTGACGCCGGAAGAATATCGGCTGATGGCTGAGAAACCGGAAATCTCAAAAAGTGTGTGGAACTAAAACGGGTCTGTTTACATGCAGACCAATCTGGACCTGACGGAAGAAAGTAGCACCGACTGGTTGCCAAAGTGCGACGCCCCTCCAGCAGCATGACTATCTAAACCGGCGAAAGCCGGTTTTTTATGCCTGAATTTCACCGGTGATGAATGATATCCTTTACCCTACATCTATCATTCATCAGGTAATTCACTGATATTTATAAATAAAAATGAAAGGTGAACAATGTGAAGGGTTTTCTGTAAAATCTTTTTTTATCGAAAATTTGAATTCAGTGGCCTCTACTACAGTTAATAAATCTCAAATTTTGATTATGGACGAACCTCAATTCGGCAGATAAGGTACTGAGACAGTCATAAAGGAGATGCGTAATGGATACTGTCGAAGAGCTGAAAGGGACGTATTTTTACAAAGGAATGTTCAATCTTTCCGCTGGAGAGCTTTTTTTCTTCGTGTTCCTGGATGAGGCTAAGAAACAGCTTGGTGTGGAAGATGTAGCCACTTTAGCACTAATAATTTTAGGTCAACCAACCCAAACCACGCGCGCAAAACCAGCCGGAACAACTAAGGGAACTTCAATCTTAAGTGCAAATCTTCGTGTTTGGTTAAAGATTAGAGTGCACCGCTGGCCAACACTTACTACCGAAAGCATTAAAGGATTGAGATTCAGTTACGTAAATAACTTGGGTGCTTTCGCTGGGCGCTGGATACCCATATTGGGTATAGGATTTCTCATGAATGACGTGGTTCAAATTGCATGGAAAACGACTCAAAGCTATAACCTGATTGCAAAGGAAGGTGACAAGTTATGGTAAAAGACACAATGGAAAGCGCTGTGTTGGAATGGTATGACAATAATTATAATTCTAAGCCTCTTTTTGCAAAAAATAAGCCTGAGCTAACGCTTGAAACCAGTCTATCAACAGGTAAATATCCCTGGGCCAGAGAAACTGGCGACGAAATAATGAATGACTATTTCGAGCGATTTAACGTCGATAGCAGCGAATTTGATTTTCTTGCATACTGGCCTTATGAAAAAGGATTTCTACCTAACTTCTTAAGGCCTAAATCCCAAAAGCTCCCTGACGTTGAACCGAAACCCTTGACGATTCATATGCTCGTTGAATCAGCGAAAGCCGGACGGTGGCTTTTCAGCTAATCGATGCAAGTTGCTATCTCGTCCAGTAAGGGCCAGTGCGGTTAGGTTCCGTCTTTCGGAGCCTAACTCATCGGTCGGGGAATCTGCTGGTTGGCTACTCTTCAATCTTAGAGACCATCTGCCCTTAAAAAATTGATTAAAATAAAGCGGGGGCACAAAAGGGGGCATTCTTAGTTTTGTGTAATTTTATTTACATACAAAACATATAGTTGCAGTATTGTTTGAGTCCGGCCTTCGCACCATCGGAACATCAATAGACGTCAACGGACGTCTTTTTTTGTGCCTGAAATCCAGTATCCGCAAGGCTTTCCTCGTTTTTTCACTCAACCTAAGTCAACCTGATTCAATCTACATCAACTTACTGATGCGGGTACATCTGCGGGTATATCCCGGTTCGATAATGTTTGTACCCACACAGAACCCTTGAAAGGATACTCATCATGGCTCTGAGTGATGTGAAGGTTCGTTCAGCTAAGCCTGAAGCAAAAGCCTATAAACTGACTGACGGTGAAGGCATGGTTTTGCTGGTTCACCCTAACGGTTCAAAATACTGGCGACTTCGTTATCGCTTTGGTGGTAAAGAAAAAATGCTGGCGCTGGGGAAGTACCCCGAAGTCTCGCTGGCGGATGCAAGGGCTCGCCGGGATGAGGCCCGTAAACTATTAGCTAATGGCGTCGATCCCAGTGAGAGCAAGAAAGCCGTTAAGGTAGAGCAGGAGCAAGAGGCGATAACGTTTGAAGTGGTTGCCAGAGACTGGCACGCCAGCAATCAGAAGTGGTCTGAGTCGCATAGTGTCGGTGTTCTTAAAAGTCTGGAAGATAATTTGTTCGATGCGATTGGTAAGCGAAGTATCGCAGAGTTAAAAACCCGAGATCTGCTGATACCGATTAAAGCCGTGGAGATGTCTGGACGTCTTTAGGTGGCGGCGCGTCTACAACAACGAACAACAGCAATTATGCGGTTTGCCGTGCAGAGCGGTTTAATCGATTACAACCCCGCACAAGAGATCGCTGGAGCGGTTGCTAAAGCTAAGCGACAGCATCGCGCTGCGTTAGAACTTAATCGCATTCCTGAACTACTTCATCGAATTGATACCTACACTGGCAGACCTCTCACTCGACTGGCTGTGGAACTAACGCTATTAGTATTCATACGATCTAGTGAACTGCTGACCTGCTCCCCGTTGATTACTACACACCAATGTTAGTAATGTCTTCATAAGCCACATGAGGACATCCCCATGAAGAAGCGTTTTTCCGACGAACAGATCATCAGTATCCTCCGCGAGGCTGAAGCCGGGATTTCTGCCCGGGAACTCTGCCGTAAGCATGCTATTTCAGACGCTACTTTCTACACCTGGCGCAAGAAGTATGGCGGCATGGAAATCCTCGAAGTAATGCGGCTCAAGTTACCTGAAGAGGAGAACGCCCGACTCAGGAAACTGCTCGCTGAAGCCATGCTGGATAAGGAGGCGCTTCAGGTGGCTCTGGGCCGAAAGTTCTGACGACAGACCAGAAGCGGGAAGCCGCCGCTTTGGTTATCGGCGGATCTGGCAGTTATTGTGTCGTGAGGGCCTTCACGTCAACCACAAGCGGGTATACCGCATCTGTCACCTTAACGGCCTGGGTGTAAAGCGCAGGCGACGCCGTAAGGGTCTGGCGACTGAGCGGCTCCCGATTCTTCGCCCGGATGCGCAGAACCTGACCTGGTCGATGGATTTGGTCATGGACGCACTGGCCACCGGTCGCAGGATCAAGTGCCTTACCTGCGTGGATGATTTTACGAAAGAGTGTCTGACGATCACCGTCGCTTTCGGTATTCCAAGCGTTCATATGCATGACTAAAATTTCGTCGGTTTCGGGCACTTTGCATCAGTATGCAAAAGGAGTAATCTAGCACCAGGTGCTATAGTTAAGGTAACAGGATGTCAGCCTGATGCGCGTATTCAAAACTAAATGGTTCAGCAAGGCAGCGAAATCTCACGCCATTAAAGTTAGTGAGTTATGTCGGACTATAGAGGCAGTAGTGCAGGGGAAGGCTGACGATCTTGGTGGTGGTGTTTACAAGAAGCGCCTGAACCAGAATCGCGATCGCGCCATTATCCTGGCGAAAGGTGGGGAGCACTGGTTTTACACGTTCCTTTATGCCATACAGGATATGGCAAATATTGATAATCGCGAGCTGGCCGGATTTCGCGAGTTAGCAAAGCACTATGCTGCTCTTAGCGATGAAAAGATTACGGCACTAGCTAAGAGTAAAGAACTGGTGGAGATTTGCCATGACTGCAAAAAGTAAATTTAAGAGTCCTGCATTTGAGGCCATCCACAGCGCGGCTTCTGGATTATTAAGCGTCGATGCCATCCCGCAGGAAACGATGCGCAACTTTGATAAAGCGTGCCTCAACAATGTGGATGAGCTGCAACCCATCGAGATTAAGGCGTTGCGTGAGAAGCTGAACGTCAGCCAGCCCGTTTTTGCCAGCTATCTGAACACCAGTGTGTCAACGGTGCAGAAATGGGAAAGTGGGGTAAAGCGTCCAAGTGGATTATCGCTGAAATTGCTTACCGTAGTGCAGAAGCATGGGTTGAAGGTATTGGTTTGAGTGAGTTGTATTGGCTGCAGCATTAAATGGGAACCTGACTGAATCACGGCGCAGAAAGAACAATTTTAACCTCGATAATTGGGAGAAATCGGCTTTAAGCCATACACCTCAAAAATTGAGGCCGGGATAATTCTTAAATGTATTGAAACACAATCTCATGAGCAACAATATGAGATTGTAAAGATTAGTGCAGTCACTTGGGGAGAATACAATGAGGAAGAAAGTTAAACTCTCCCTCATGACTCTCTATTTATTGAGTTAAGAAGAATAGCAATTGGTAATTTTATGATGACCAGGGATAATGCTCTTGAGCTATTTTCCTGGTGCGCTTATTATTACTTCCAGCCAGATAAAACTTATGCCTTATATTAAAGTGATTTTATAATTTACTTATTTCACTCTGTTTTTAGCTGGACTTCTCTTCTCTTTCCTGATGATGTATACAGGTATTTAGCGCGGTGCGGATGTGCTACAACACACCCGCGCTGCTAATCACAATCCCTATTTATAGGGAATAGTAATCATGACTGACGCCCATTCTATTGCACAACCGTCTGAACCAGAAGTCTCTCCTGCAAATAACCGGCAATTAACCGTTAGCTATGCAAACCGCTATCCTGATTACAGCCGAATGCCCGCTATCACCATGAAAGGACAATGGCTGGAAGCTGCCGGTTTTGCCACGGGCACAGCAGTAGATGTAAAGGTAATGGAAGGTTGTATTGTGCTCACCGCCCGACGGGAGAGCGAACTGATGCAGTCTCTGCGCCAGGTATGCAAACTCTCGGCGCGGAAACAAAAGCAGGTGCAGGAGTTTATTAAGGTCATTACCGGTAAAATGAAAGTCGTCTGAATGAAAAGCCGCTTCCGATATGGCTTCGGGAGCGGTTAACTATCAGAATGCGATAACCTCCACCAGCACATCCGTTGCCCAGCTCTCTTCGCTGTTGACCAAATTTCTTTCCTTACAAGCCAGTGCCATATTACCTGCCTGAAAAAATTCATCACTGGTTTAGAAATTATTCCGCTTTGATACAAAGTTAACGCGTCAGTAGAAAGTTTCTTAATCGAAGTGAACCTTCCTTGTCTGATCATCCTCGAAGATTATCATCAACTTATGCATGATGATGTGGAAGATTAGCTGGCGCGCAGACCACCTTCCGTTTGAAGGATCAATAGGCGTTACGGCGGTGTTTACCTTAATCATGGAGCCGCGTGTCGCAAAAAATCATGGGATATCGTAATTTTTTGTATCCCTGGTCATTTGTCCCAACAACTGATGACCTTGCTCTGATACGCGATAACGTGGTCTCGATGAGCTTTCGTTATGAACAGCATCGACCATCCCTTCATTCATCAGGTTGGTTACTATGTTCGCGACATTGCTAAACCCTGGAATACTCCTTGTAGCAAGAGTGCGATCCAGTATCATCCATGTCCAGTCTATGTCTTTTTCTGCCATGACTTTCAACACATTAAATTCGGTATTTGTTATCTTCATTTCAGTGCATCCGGGTGGAATAAATCACCGTCTTTAAGTTTAAAATCTTCCAGCGTTGCCGTATGGGCATTGTTCCACATATCATAACCTGCAACACCGTCTGGTTCACCTGCTTCCCATCCCAGGTTACAGTAACGCTGATATTCCCGACATTCATGAGTGCAGTAGTTTAAATCCACTTGCTCAGGGGGCATTTCTCCTTTTGCGATGTTTTTCAGCCTGCCTACCATTACGTCATTTGCCGGGTCGTGGTCGAAACGAGATATATGTTTCTCAACGGTTGCGATCCCTTCATGAGTTATATTAACGCCATCCGTTGTCAGGTTTTCAATCGGCCCACCAGCTTTTTCAGGATCAAACTCTCTTCCTGAGGCAGCTCCTCTGGCCCCAAAATGCTCAAGTTCCTCTATTTCAGGAAAACGCATTCTTCCCATTGTCAGCCCGGCGGCAAGAGATGCACCTGCAATCAGCAGACCTTTGTTATCCACTATCTGATTGTAACCCGCTGGCGCATCCCCGCCGAGTTTCTCTGCTGTCTTCCTGAATCCATCTATGTTTCCGTTATAAACGCCTCACGCGGCCAAAAGCCTGCCCGCTGATTTGCTGTTGATGGTTTTTGCTGCTTGAGCGTGTTGCACGGGCGCTGATGGCTGAGAAACCGGAAATCTCAAAAAGTGTGTGGAACTAAAACGGGTCTGTTTACAGTAGTACACCGGGCGTTTTAGTTGCTTTGATATGAGATAGCTCAGGTGGGAGTGAAGGAACAAGGGCAGATTATTTCGGAGGTTGCCGGAGGGAGTCAGCACACCCATTAAGGCATTGCCGCTCATGTTTGTTTTCAGCAGAACAACCTTTCCGGATTTGATGTCGTCCAGTGTGTCACGGTATGACATCCAGGGGGGTTGCCAGTGAAACTGGTGATACCGGCTGACAAAATAGCTGTAGCCCTGAGGTAAATTCCACTCCTGGATGTTCCGGTTTGGTAGGGTGGTATCAGCTAGATCTCGTGCCGCATAGTCTGGGTGGATTATGTGGGGAATGTCCTCGAGGTAGATATTGTCCAGTGACTTTGCCTGATAGTGATGAAGCATAATGTCCCTTTAGCGCCATCGTCGCGCATCGATTTTAAGCTGATCGATGTTGAACAAAATTTAAGCCTACCCTTTGGCCTAAGAAAGGGGAAGTGTTGGATGATCGCTAAGCGACACAAAATTGATTTCATCGCGATTCGGCGGGCATTACTCTATACACCACAAGTAAAATTACCTAATGGGCTAATGTCTTATGGCACAATTGAGGTGGTTTTAAATGGAAGCAAAACGTGTCCCGGCGGGGTTTAGAATCCTTATTGCAGTGTCCTTGTTTGTCATTACTTTTCTTATTGCAAGGCCGTCAGATCCCTCGACAGAGAGAGAGCAGCAGTTCTGGACAGCGTTAGCAAAGCTATTCAATCAACGTGATATTGAGGGTTTTGTGGGGGTTGCGCTATTAGTCATCTGTTCAGTGGTAACGCTCATCGGTTATCAGATTATAGTCAGAGCGATTGAGAAGAAAATTAATAATAAATAAATTTATAACGAGTAAAGTCGTTTGTGTCCCCTCGCTTTATCAGAAAATCGTAACAGGGAAGGGTCGTTAATCATGAAAAACAAGATGATGCTGGGTGTCGTATTTCTCTTAACGGGATGCCCTGGGCCTGGTGATCGAATGGTGGAGCGTGAATCTACAACGGCATTCATCAAAGACAAGCAAGTTTGTGTGGTGTCGCCACTGGAACCACAAGAAAGGCTTACTGCCATTCAAATCAACAGCGATAAAAGCAACTCTCTCCACCAGATTTTTGATGACAAACCTGTTTATGTTCCAAAAGGTGAGTGCCTCCCTGTGTTCGGATTTAAGTTCACATCGGGAGAGCGTTACTATTTCGCCTATGATGTTCAATCTGATAAAGCAGTGTCGCATTTAGTCACTGCTGATTTTTTTTATCCAAAAGAATGAGGGGGCATAACGGCCCTCTGCTCCACTTCAACGCACGTATGTGATCAAGCCAGGCTTGACGACTTCACATCTTGAATCGTTAAGTTAATTACCAATGATGGAACATCCCTCTCATTCATGGGGACGAAGCAATGAAAAACCTGTTTAAGTGGTCCGCACTTGTGGCTGCCAACGTCCTCATTCTCATTGGCTTGTTTGTCTGGTTCGATGCATCTGGCTCTGATGAAACGACTGTCTACAAAGAAAATGACTTCTTCAGCTATCACACACTGACAGACAAGGACATTGAAAACGCCCCGCGTATAATGGACAACTACTATTTTGAAGCGCACCCCGGAGACGGTTATTCCCCTTCTAATAGCATCATATTTAAGGGGGCTTCAGATACGGCTTCACTGCATGCTTATCTCGAAAAGCTGGGATACGTGAAGCAAAATCGCAGTCTGGGTGAGAAGGAAATAGGGGAAAGGCCTGATAAATTGGATAGGGATCTGCTTTATCTGTACTTTAATCCCACAACCCGTGAGGTTGAGCTAACTAAGGTTCTGAATAATTGAGTCGCCTGAATGGGAAATTGCTGCGGCGATGCCGCTCTCTGCCGCTGGTCATCGCGCTGCTGCTGACAGGATGCGCTCGCTCTGACGCGCTGTGGACGGTCACGCATGACCTCTGCTTAAATAACTATCATTATCGTCGCGATCCGGCACCCTGCCAGCAAGTCTATCTGCCACAGGACAGCACACAGGGCTACAGCATCATCCAGAATCCTCGCCACAGGTTGCACTTTATTCTGGTGCCCACGATGGCGATGTCCGGCATTGAGAGCATTACGTTGTCGCGCTCCGGACGTCCCGATTATTTCGGCTATGCCTGGTTAATGCGTTATCGTCTAATGGCGGCCTACGGTGCTGGAGTGCCTGAGGATCGGCTCGGCATAGCGCTGAATTCCGCTTATGGTCGCAGCCAGAATCAACTGCATATTCATCTGACCTGCCTGCGGGAAGATGTCTATCGCCAGCTTCAGGCCGAGCGCCCCTTTATTAATAATGACTGGCGACCCTTGCCTGACCGCTTGCTGAATCACACCTACTATGCCCGTCGCGTTATGCAACCGACGGCAATGGGGATCTATCCTGTCTCCTCCGTGGCGCGCCATTTTCATCTGTCGCCGCCGCAATTGGCGGAGTCTGGTGTGGCGCTTATCCCGGCGACTTTCTCGGGAGAAAAAGGGTTTATCCTGCTAACCACCCGGCGCGGCTGGGATAACGGCAATCGGGCGTCCGTTGAGTCACTGCTGGATAAGCGCTGCGCTATTCTTTCAACGCCGCCCGCTGACGTATTAGTCGGGGAGTAACCAAACCTCATCACCCTTAATCCCTCACCGGCCCAACCACTCTGGTGTAATCAAACCCTCTGATAGCAGGAACCTGGCTAACGAGGACGATCGCCCGAGCATCGGGTCTGATCCCATTAAGCGCTGGCGACTGGTTTACCGATACAGCGACGCTTTCCCCACAGAATTAAACCGCGCCATCTTCGCAGCAACCACTTATACGACTAATTTTAACCAAACAGCATGTCCAGGCAGGTTCAGAAGCCCGGACATGCATTTTCACCGTTCCATCTCCAGCCCCCGCAGATTTTACCTCTCCCGCAGCGCTTCCTTCGCCCGGTTCAGCGGTTTCATCAGATACTCCATAATGGTTTTACTGCCGGTGTGAATCTCGCCCATCGCGATCATCCCCGGATAAACCGGAAACTTTTTACCCTTTTTATTGACCAGATAATCCTTATCAGTGCGGATATAAACGCGGTAATAGTACTGGTCGCGATGCACTTCGTCCTGGAGGGTATCAGGTGAAATAGAGGCCACTTTCCCCTCCAGACCACCATAAATGTTGTAGTCATACGCGGTCAGTTTTACCATGGCACGCTGGCCTGGTGTAATAAAGGCGACATCGCGCGGGGCAATCTGCGCCTCAATCATCAGCTGCTCATCCAGCGGCACGATCTCCATCAGATTGCCGCGCTGCGGGATAACGCCGCCGACCGTGTTCACCTCGATATCCTTCACAATCCCCCTGACCGGCGTGACGATGACCGTGCGTTTCAGCGAGTCCGCGCGGCCGATAATAATGGAGCGCTGAGACGCGGCTTCGGCATTGGCTTTCGCCAGCTCTTCACGCGCCTGGACGATATAGTGATTCTCAGCGTCGTTGAGTTTGTTTTGCAGTTCGTTCGCCTGGCGTTTCAGCCGCAGCACTTCCACATTACTGGCCGCGCCTTTAGCCACCAGCGAAGAGGTCAGCCGTAACTCGCGGTTGATCAGCTCTAGCGCTTCGTTCAGGCCGCTGATGGTCTTGTTGTAGTTCTCGCGGCGCGAGTGGTAAAGCGCCGTCTCAGCCGCCACCAGTGGCGGATCGGCTAATACCTCTTCCGGAAAGGTGAGCGGTGTGCCCGCGGTCTCAGCCTGTAAGCGAGCCGCCGTCGCCAGCGCCGCCCGTAAACGTGAGGTGCTCTCCTGCACGCCTGAGTCAATCTGGGTCGGGTCCAGCATGGCCAGCACCTGACCCGTCTCTACCACATCCCCTTCATGAACCTTCAGCTCTTTCAGGATCCCGCCTTCAAGTGACTGAATAATCTGTTCGTGTGAGCTTGGTATGACTTTACCGACACCGACCGTGACTTCATCCAGTTCAAAGTTAGAGGCCCAGATAGAGAACAACACCAGCATAACCAGCACTGACAGGATGAGCAGACCGCCTGAAGAGAGTTGTCTGCGGGAGCGCGGATGCTTCTTTTTACTTAATAAGGAGAAAATCATGCTTGTGCTCCCTGCGGTTTAACGTTCACTGTTCCCTGATGAGGCGCGGCGCTGGCTTCGGGCCGGGTGACCAGCATCTCTGCTTTTGAGCCATCCCGCGCAATGCTGCCTTTGTCGATCAGCATAATGCGATCAACCAGTTGCAATACCGCCGGGCGATGCGTGGCGATAATCAGCGTCCGGTTACCCATCCAGCTCATCAGTCGCTCAATCAGATGTTTTTCAGCAGCGTCATCCAGCCAGGCAGTGGGTTCATCCAGCAGCAGCACGCTGGGCTGGCGAAGCAGGGTGCGCGCCAGCAACAGTTGCTGACGCTGCCCGCCAGACAATCCTTTGCCGCCCTCCTGCAACAGGTAATCCATGCTTTCCGGCAAGCGCTGAATAAAGTCGAGTGCGCCGCTGATCTCCAGTGCCTGAAGCATCTCCTCTTCGGTCGCCAGCGGCATGCCCAGGCGTAAGTTCTCGCGAATCGTGCCGTAAAAAAGAGAAGAGGTCTGGGTGAGCAGCCCGACATCACGCCGCACATCCAGCGGGTCAATGGAAGAAAGACGCACGCCATCCAGCAGCAGTGCGCCTTCGCCCGGCTGCAACAGACCCGCCATCAGTTGCAGCAGCGTCGATTTGCCGGAACCATTACGCCCCAGTAGCGCCACTTTCTCACCGGTTTTAATCGTCAGCTTTTTTACCGTCAGCACCGGGTCAGGGGCGTTCGGGTCGTAGCGATAGATGACGTCGGAGAGGGCATATTCGCCGTTAATGCGCGGACGATGAACCCGGATGCTGCGCTCAGGCTGATCGACCTCGCTGTTAAGCAGGTTTTCCAGTCCTTCACGCGCCACTTTGGCCTGCTGCCAGCGGCCAAATATCATCGCCAGCTGGCCCAGCGGTGCCATCATGCGTGACGCCAGCATCGAGCAGCCGATTAACACGCCGGTAGACAGGTCGCCGCTCATCGCAAAGAAGGCCCCGACCAGCACCACGCCAACGTAAGCAATGGTCTGGACTTCGCTGGTCCAGCTCATCAGCAGCCCGCTGATAAAACGCTGCTTCTTCGAAGATTGACTGATTACCTCGTTGAGGTGATTCCACTGGTTCTGAAAGTAGGGCTCTGCGCGCAGCAGCTTGATGTCATCCATGCCCTGTACGGTCTCAACCAGCATGGCGCTTCGTACCGCGGACTCGCGCATGGTCGCTTTGGAGAGCTTCGCCAGCGAACCCTGCGCCAGCAGGCCCGGAATAATAATCAGCGGAATCGCCGCCAGCGGAACCAGCACCAGCCATCCACCCAGTAACCAGAGGATAAAGAGAAAGATGATTAAAAAAGGCAGATCGGCCATCGCTGAGATGGTCGTCGAGGTAATCAGTTCACGGATCTGTTCCAGCTCGCGGATCTGAGCAATGAATGAGCCGGTTGATTTGGGACGCTGATCGTTACGGATCCGCAACGCGTGACCGAAGACGCGATCGGAGATGCGCAGATCCGCGCTTTTACCCGCCATATCAGAGATATGCGTGCGGATGATGCGCATCACAAAAACGCAGGTCAGAGCGATCATTACGCCACCAAACAGCACCCAGAGGGAAGGCACGGACTGAGAAGGGATGACGCGGTCATACACCTGCATGGTGAACAGCATTGCGGAGAGGCCCAGCACGTTGGAGATCAGCGACGCAAACATCACGTTCACATAGGCTGGCCACTCACGGAGAATGGTCTGCCACAGCCAGTCAGCACGATGTGGCTTGAGGTAGTCATCTACCCGCGCATCCGGCACTGAAGACTCCGGTTTCGCCAGCAGGACGCGCTTTGCCTGCTGCGACAGCGTGTCAATACTCAGCGTGGTTTGCAGCTGTTTTTCACCACTCAGCATCACGCTGACCAGGCCTTCTTCGCCCACCGTGGTGATGACGCCGACGCCGCGAGAGCCGAAATCGACGATCAGCGGCATGCGCCAGGGATCGAGCTGATCTGGATGAAATTCATCAAAAATGACCAGCAGACCGAGCTGACGCGCCATATTTTCAATCAGTAAATCCTGTGAAAGGTGCTGCATATGCCATTCCGCTTCGCCTTTCACCCGTTCAGGTGAACCATCAAGGCGGTAATGTTTCGCCACCAGCAGCAGCGCTTCAAGCCAGGGGGTGTAAGCCTTTTTTGCCTCAGGCTGGACTGAAGCATGTTCGCTGTCAGATACGTTGTTCATTATCATCTTCTCTTCATTGCTGACAGAATTACGGCGCAATGCGCAGTCCCTGAATCACCTTATTATTTAAATCGAATGCGTCGCGTGCCATTCCGGTGACCACCAGATAATTAACCGAGGAGGCCCACAGGTCACAGCGGGCATTAATTAAATCCTTTTGGGCACGACTTATTTCCTGTTCGGCATTGAGTAAGTCGAGAACATTTCGATTGCCCAGTGATAAATATTGTTCCCGGTACAGTGAACGCGTTTCCATAATGGTTTTCATCCGGCTGCTCAGCAAAGTGATATTTTTTTGCAATCCTTTAACGCTCTGAAAATAATTTCGTTGCTGATCGCTGATCTCCAGTTTCTTACTGGCAATAGTGGTCCTGGCTGCTTCCAGCGCTCTGGCACTGGCATTTTCCTGCGCCACTAATGCGCCGCCCTGATAAAGCGTGCTGTTAACGGAGAGATAAACGTTCTGGTACTGGCTGTGGCGCTGATAATCCGCAATGTCACCGATATATTTATGGGTGTTGGCTTCAAGCGATAAAGTAGGATAGCGCTGCGCTTTATAATTACGTAATTCGGCCAGAGCCACGGCCGCATCTGCCTGAGCGACTAAAACAGTTGGGTTACGGTTTAAATCAATCCGCGCGTTCTGACGCTCAATCAGCGGCAGCAGAGAGAGTGGCGCGGATATTTTCTTTTCGGCGACCGGCTGTCCCAGCAATGATTGCAGCTGGTATTTCTGCTGCTGCAGTTTGATTTCCTGATCCAATTGCTCTGCCTGGGCGGCTTCAACACGTGCCTGCGCCTGGACTGGATCCACACGTGTGCTGGCACCAGCATCGGCACGCATTTGCGTCAGTGCCAGAATGTCACGCAGGGCTTTCACCTCTTTTTTTGCGTTATCAAGCAGTTGTGTTGAGCGATAGACTTCATTGAGTGCCAGTGCGGTTTGTTCGATGATGGTGTCGATCTGCATCAGAACAGAGGCCTGCTGGCGCAGATATTTCGCGCTGGCCTGATCGACCGCGCTGCCGGTTTTACCGAAGTCGTAGAGCATCTGGGAGAGGCCGACGGTCGCAATATGACCGCTGCCTTCATCCTGCTGTCGCCCGGTTGTGATACCCGCTTTTATGGATGGCAGATAGCCCGCTTTCGCGGCATCAATGGTGAACCCTGATGATTCCAGCGTCGCAATGCTGCTGCTGATGGAAGGATGGTGATTCACCGCCAGTTGAATGGCCGCCTGCCAGTCAGCCGGAAAGCTGTCAGCCTGGTTCGGGTCTGCCGGCTGCATATCAACGTCTGCTGGATTAATGTGTAATTTATCTGCCAGCGCAGAACTGCCCGCAGGTAAGCTTCCAGCATCTGGCGTTTTAGAAAATACGCCCCAGAAACCTGCTGGCGCTTCATTAATGGTTGGTTCGCTGCCTGAGAAAAGTCTTTTATCTGCAGCGAAAGAATATTGGGTAATTAGAATGCAGTGCAAAATGATAATTATTTTTTTCATGATGTTTAGATAATTAAATATATCTCCGTCATAAAAGGCGGTTTAGCGCGCAGGGAAAGCGCAGGCTGGTATGAATAACCCAACCTGCTTTTAATGTGGATATTAATTATCCGATGGTGACATCATCTTCAATATATAGCTGTACCACGGCGCCATCGGCTGCAGCACCGGTGTAATGGTTATAGTTAACCCCATTTGCCATTAATCCGTCAGCCTGCTCCCAGTTACCGTTCAGCGTCACGGTGTCGCCATTTTCCCCTCTGACAAATAACGTATTATCGTTATCCGTTACCTTCAGCAGACTTTCTGCACTGACCACCAGATTGTCCTTTCCGGCATCCGTCATCAGGTCGATGGTTTCAATATTATTGACCCTGGCCGAGATATCACTGAGGTTCAACGTACCTGCACCATGCCAGGCCAGCGTATCGTTACCGCCAGCACCGTTGATAGAGATGAAATCGGTGTCATAGACTTCGAAAACATCCGCACCGCTGGTACCGGTGAAGGTAATTTCCCCACCCGCGCTGCCATCAACATCAACACCCAGGTTAAAGCTCAGAGAAGCATTGCTGCCGTCTGACAGGGCATAGGTGAAGGTGTCAGTGTGACCGCTGTGCGCATAGGCATCATCCACCACGTAGCTGTAGTGTCCCGCCTCATCGATAACCAGCGTGCCATAGGTTCCTTTGACGCTCACTGCACTGTCAGTGATTTCGGTGGTTTCACCATTCTGGCTCACCGATACCACGGTCAGTTCTTCGGAGACATCCGTTATGGAACCGGCAAGATGCTCTGTCACCTCGTTGAACTGCAGACCCTGCTGAACATAGAGTTTGATGGCCGTGCCATCCAGCGCCGTGCTGGTGTAGAGGGTGTAGGTGATGTTATTCAGGGTTTCCACGCCGTTAACGGTCCACACGCCCTGCAGTGAAAGGGAGTCATTACTGCCACCTTTGACATACAGCACATTGTTAGCATCAGTGATTTTCTCAATATCATCGGCACCGATCAGTAGCGCCGTTGCCTGGGCGTTGTCCTGCAGATCGATGATTTCGATATTGTTCACTTTGTCCGCAATCTCACTGACATTCAGCTCACCTGCGCCATTCCAGACCAGCGTATCCTGACCTGATTTACCCTCCACTGAGGTGAACTGGCTGTCGTGAACGGTGAAGCTGTCATCGCCAACGGTACCGGCAAAGATCAGTGCGCCCCCTTCCGATCCATCTACGGAAACACCCAGCGTGATCACCAGATTTTTGGTAGTGCCATCCGCCAGAACATAGGTGAATGAATCTTCACTGCCGGTCAGTTTGATCACCGAGTCGCTATTCAGCGTATAGGTATAGCTGCCGTCGTTATGGATAGTCAGCGCACCATAGGTACCGGCGATAGTGGTGCCGGCTGCCGCTACCAACGTGTAGCTCGCGGCCCCGGTTACAATACCCGCTGCTATCGATTTCACCAGCTGCGCACTGTCTGCAGCGCTGTCATTAGTGAAGACTGATCCGGTGGCACTTGAACTGGCGCTGACTTTATAGTCGGTGGTGCTGACGATATTCACCGCCACTTTCACGGCAAGGGCGTCGTAGCTGGTTGACCACAGGAAGCCTGGATGGCCGGACTGCGTGCTGTCGATTACAATGCGATAGGTTCCCGCATTCTGACCATCCAGCGAGACATTCAGCGGATTGCCGCTGGTGACCGCCTGAGTGCCGCTGGTCACGTTATCCCAGCGCAGCGTCTGCTCGTTGTAAACCTGCAATGACCAATTCACCGAAACGGTATTGCTGGCATTGATCGACGCCCCGGTTACGCTGATGTTAATCTCCTGCAGATCGCTGATGCTGTTAACCGTAAAGCTCTCACTGGTAAAGCTGCTGGTTGCGGTGTTCATCGTGGTGGTCTGTGCCACGTTGTCGCTGAGCAGGGCAACATCGCCCGTGATGTCAGCAGCATTATCTTCAGACGCGGTTTCAGTGCTGCTCAGCTTCATGTCACGATCAACATAGAGATTCACTGTCTGACCATCAGCGGTGGTGCCAACGTAATGAACGTAATCCACATTGTTGACCACTTCACTGCCAGACAGCGTCCAGCTACCGGAGAGGGTCAGTGTGTCTGTGGTGGCACCCTTAATAAACAGCGTGTTATCAGCATCGGTGATATCTGCCACGTTTTGCGCGGTGACCACCAGATTATTAACCGCGCTGTCATTAACCAGCTCGATCTCTTCGATGTTACTGATTTTCGATTGCAGATCGCTCAGCGTGAGTGTGCCCGTACCGCTCCACACCAGCGTATCCAGACCGTCACCCCCATCAATATGGGTGAAGCTGCTATCACTCACGTTAAAGATATCGTCGCTAGCCGTCCCTGTAACATCCTGCGCAGCGGTAACGGTATATTCCGTTCCATTCTGGCTATCTGTGTAGGTGGTTGAAGAGAGATTAATCCCCTGCTGCACGTAGATATCGACTACTGTACCGGCAGCCGTCGTGCTGGTGTAGTGCGTGTAGGAGATGCTGTCGACGATGACCGTCCCACTGTCGACCCAGGTGCCTTCCAGTGTCACGCTATCACCAGCGATACCCTTGATATACAGCGCATTACTTTCGCTGGTGACATCTTTTACGCTCTGTGCATCAAGCACCAGGTTGTCGCTGCTGGTGGTTGAGCTGAGCATGATCGATTCGATATTGCTCACTTTCGCTGCAACGTCGCTTAAGACCAGCTGGCCATTGCCATGCCATGCCAGCGTGTCGTTACCAGCCGCACCCTCTACCGAGGCGAAGTTAGCGTCATACACATCAAACACATCGTCGGTTTCAGTGCCGTGGAACACCAGCGCACCGCCGTTGCTGCCGTCAACCTCAACGCCCAGATGGATCGTGACGGTGGCGTTAACGACTTCACCATTGACACCTTTCAGAGCATAGGTGAACACGTCTTCAGAGCCGGCTGGCAGTGTGGTGGCGGCGGGAGTGTAGGTATAAGCACCGTTGTTATAGATCACCAGGGTGCCATACTGACCCGCAATGGAGATGCCACTTTCGGTGACCCAGGTATAGCTGTCATCGATCGTCACATCACTGGTGCTGTCACCGGCTTTAGCATACATCCGTGTATAAATGGAGCTCAGCTTGTCAACCGCACCGTCTGTGCCTTCGTCGGTCAGAACGTTGCCGGTTGCGACCTCATTCGCGGTGATAACGTAATCTGTCGTGCTTAATACATCCACGTTCATGTTTACCCTGATCGTATTGGTTGCCCCCGTTTTGGAGACAGCAATCCGATAGGTTCCTGCTTCAGAAACCAGAGAGGAGATGTCGGTATAAAGCAGCACTTCGTCGCTATGGTTACCCGCTTTTACCCGTAGTTCCTGAGTGGAGATCGTTGACCAGCTTCCATCTTCTCCCTGCTTTTGGACCTCGTAGACCAGCGTCATGTCCTGCGAGAAGTTATTGCCCCATAAGTCATATTGCGTCGATAACTTAAACGATCCGGTTACTATGTCATCTGCAGAATTGAGCGTGAATGAATCCGTATAGATAGGCTCACTCTGTGCAGTCAACAGTGCTTCTGGCATGGTGTCGCTGGTTTTACTGTAGGTCACCGTGACGCTGGCATTCGCCTCGTTGCTGGAAGCAATGTCGGTAATTGCGGTTGCAGCAGGATTGGTTGGATCCCAACTCAGATCCAGCGCCTCATTGGTTGTCCCAATCTGCACGTGAATCTGAGCGGAGGAGCTCAGGCCCGTTGCAGAGTCAGTAATGGTATAGGTAAACGAATCGACCTTACCGATGCTGTCCATGGAGGAGATCGGAGTATAGACATAGCTGCCATCAGCGTTGATGACCAGCGTGCCATACTGGCCCACCAGCGTGGCGGTTTTGGTGGTGGTATCCAGTGTGATAGAAGTCACGGTGCCGTCACTGTGGGTCACGCTCACCGCGCTCACAGAGGTATAGGCACTGTGCGGAATACCATCTGCACCATAGACAGTATCAACATCTGTTATCACATTGCCGGTTGCTGTGGTGTAGTCGGTCGGTGTGCCCTGTTCCGCCAGCGTATAGACGGTTTTAGAGGCGTCCAGTTTAAAACTCACGCCGACGTTAATCCCACTGGTGGTGTAAATCAGCTGATACTGGCCAGCCGTCAGGCCGGTTAGCGTAATGGTGGAAGTTGATGCGCCCAGTCCAAACATGCCAAACAGGTTTCCGCTGTTGTCCTCAGAAACGGTGACCCAGATGCTGGTAGACGAGTCATACTTCTGCAGCACCAGTGTCGAGTTACTGGCGACGTTAAGGAAGGCAGAAGAGGTTGCAGTCACATTAAGATCGATAATGGTGCCGTCTGCGACCACAATCGGATCACTGACAATCTTGTTGTTGAACGCGATTAACCCGCTGTCCTCCAGTATGGTTCCAAGATCATCATTTATATCAATCGGATAGGTAAAGCCTACTGCGGCACCTGAGCTGACATTGTCGGATGCCGTCAGCGTGATGGCCTGCACATTCAGATCCAGCGTGCCTGATGGCGCACTGCTGTTGCCCGCCGCGTCTGTTACGGTAAATGTCACTTCATGGCTGCCATCATACAAGCCGTCAGTCGTGGTAAAAGTCCAGCTGCCATCTTCAGCGACAGTGGTTTCACCGACAATCTGGCCTTTGTCATACATCGTGACGGTGGCACCCGGCTCAAGATCGCTGCCGCTAAAGGTGAGGTTGCTGTCGCTCTGCATTGCGGTTGTATCGATCGTCGTACCCACTTCATCCGTAATCACTACCGTAGTAATGTCCACGCCTTCAGGTGCAACAGAGTCCACGACATAACTTACAGCGTCCGATTCACCGCTGCTGTTACCTGCAGCATCGACTGTCTCAAACGTAAAGCTGTGATCACCATCAGCCAGCGCTTCAGATGGTGTAAAAGACCAGCTGCCATCGTTTGCGACCTGGGCTTCACCCAGCACGGTGCCCTTATCGCGAACGATAATCGTGGTGCCCGCTTCCTGCCCTGTGGCACTAAAAGTTGGAGTGGCGTCACTGATCGCGCTGCCAGCGACTAACGCATTGCCAGCATCGTCAGATACGACCACCGTGGCCACATCAAGAACCTCTGGCGCAACCGTGTCAACCTCGACGTTAATGGTGTCGGTGCTGGTGTTTCCTTCCGCATCTGTTACGGTCACGATCAATGCATGGTCACCGTCAGTCAATGCTGACTCAGGGGTAAAGCTCCAGCTTCCATCCTCAGCAACCACGACGCTTCCCAGCACGGTTTCACCATCGGCGATGGTGACCGTTACGCCAGGCGTCTGATCCCGGCCGCTAAAGGTCGGTGTGCTGTCGTTAATGGATTCACCATTCACAATCACATTGCCGTCATCATCGGTAATCACGACACCGGTGTTGATACCTTTTGTCGCGGATATTGACAGATCAAGCGCTTCAGATACGCCGCTGCTGTTGCCGACTGCATCGGTGACTTCAAACGTGAACTGATGTTCGCCATCGTCAAGCGAGGCTGAAGGCGTAAAGGACCAGTTGCCATCTTCATTGACCGTGGTTTCACCCAGTATGGTGTCGCCATCGCGAATAATAACGGTCGCTCCCGGCTCCAGGGCTGAACCACTGAAGGTTGGCGTGTTAGCTGCCGTAATGCCCGCTGCGTCGATCGTTGCGCCATCATTATCCACTATCGTAACCGTAGCGATATCAACCCCTTCCGGCGGGGTGGTATCGACGGTGACGTTGAAGATTCCGCTCACCTTGACACCTTCCAGATCGGTCACTGTAACGTTGATGGCATGTGCGCCGTCGATCAATGCGGTGGTCGGTGTGAAGGTCCAACTGCCCTCTGCGCCTACGGTCAGGCTGGTCAGCGTGGTGTCGCCGTCAACGATGACGATCGTGGTGCCAGGTTCGAAGTTTTTACCGTTGAACGTTGGGGTGCTGTCAATGATGGTGTCGCCATCCAGAATAGCGGTACCGTTATCATCAACGATCTCCATAGACGGCGCGGTTTTTACCACGACATTAATAGTGTCATTGACATGGTTACCACTGGCGTTGGTGCCGTCGATGACCAGGGCGTGATCGCCGTCGGCCAGCGGGGCATCGGGGGTGAAGGTCCAGCTGCCGTCGGCATCCACGGTGGCGGTGCCGAGTTCGCTGTCGCCGTCGGAGACGGTGACGGTGGAGCCGGGCTGCATGCCGTCACCGCTGAGGGTCGGCGTGCTGTCGCTGGTGGTTGCGCCGTCGGCGATTGCAGTACCGGCGTCGTCGGTCAGGCCGGGCGCGGTGGCGCGGGTGTCGACGGTGACGTTGACGGTGTCGCTGACCGCGTTGCCGTCGGCGTTGGTGCCGTCGATGACCAGGGCGTGATCGCCGTCGGCCAGCGGGGCATCGGGGGTGAAGGTCCAGCTGCCGTCGGCATCCACGGTGGCGGTGCCGAGTTCGCTGTCGCCGTC
>Ga0075019_10000623_pt1 | contig 20371 bp, 18 predicted proteins | sample ColStrG_CSR_2013_FD_71473 | JGI IMG/M metagenome (GOLD analysis project Ga0075019, IMG submission 71473) | Freshwater sediment microbial communities in response to fracking from Pennsylvania, USA - Cold Stream Run_MetaG_CSR_2013 | ecosystem: Environmental > Aquatic > Freshwater > Creek >...
ATGGGGAGCAATCTCATCATCGTGGTTTTCGCCGTCGTCGTCATCGGTGGAATGGGTTCCATAGCCGGCGCCATTCTTACCGGCCTTGCGCTGGGTGTAGTGGAAGGGCTTACCCGTGTCTTTTACCCCCCCGGTTCGTCAACCGTTGTCTTCGTCGTAATGGCGCTGGTCTTGCTGCTGCGGCCCGCCGGTCTTTTCGGCAGGCAAACCTGATGCCCGCCGGATCCAGCGCCACTCGCTTGGGTTACGGCCTGCTGCTGGCGCTTGCGCTGCTGCTACCGCAGGCGGGCGTCTACCCGGTGTTCCTGATGGACGTACTGTGTTTTGCGCTCTTTGCCTGCGCCTTCAATCTGCTGCTGGGGTATGCCGGCCTGCTGTCGTTTGGTCATGCGGCGTTTTTTGGAGCAGCGGCGTATGCGACGGGGCATGCCTTGCGCGAATGGGGGCTGGCGCCCGAACTGGGGCTGCTGTTTGGCGTAGCCGTAGCGGCCCTGCTGGGTCTGGTGATCGGCGCCTTGGCCATACGGCGCAGCGGCATCTATTTTTCTATGATCACGCTGGCCCTGGCGCAGATGGTGTACTTCCTCTTCCTGCAGGCGCCCTTCACGCATGGCGAAGATGGCCTGCAGGGAGTGCCGCGGGGGCAGCTTTTCGGAGTGCTGGGCCTCAACAGTGACCTCGTCCTCTACTACCTGGTACTCGGCGTCTTCGTCGCGTGCTACCTGTTGATACAGCGCATCGTTGATTCGCCCTTTGGCCGGGTTCTGGCTGCTGTACGTGACAATGAGCCACGCGCCACTTCGCTGGGTTACGACACGGCGCGGATACGGCTACTGGCTTTCGTGCTGTCGGCGAGCCTGGCGGGACTGGCCGGGGCTCTGAAAACCCTGGTGCTGGGTTTTGCGGCGCTTACGGACGCCCACTGGACCACTTCCGGGCTGGTCATCCTCATGGTTCTGGTCGGTGGCGTCGGCACGCTTTTTGGTCCGGTCGTGGGCGCGCTGATCATCGTCGGGCTGGAGAACCGCCTGGGCGATATCGGCGCGGCTTTGGCCAAGATCACCGGCATTTCGTGGTTTTCCGGGCTCGGCGAGGCGGTTACGATAGTCACCGGCTGCATATTCATGGTGTGCGTCATGGCATTTCGCCGCGGCCTCGTCGGCGAAGCCCTCGACGCCTGGCGTCGACGGCGCGGGGCGCAGGCAGGGGTGGGCGCATCCCCCGGCGAACTGTCCGCTTGACCGCTTGACCGCTCATCCCGAGACCTTTCCGGGAAGATCGAGCCGAACCAACAGAAAGTTAGTGTTCGCTTATCCGGAGAGTCACATGGCGTATAGCGGTAACGAAAGTAACGCAACGCATTTTGCGATAACGACCGTTAACGTTCCCGACCGGCTCGATCTGCGCGACATGGACGACCGCAAACATATGGAAGACGATAATCGTGAGCGCAGCTTTGATGCGGCCGCTTTTCGCACCTGGCTGCCGCGCCTGCTGCTGATCGGCCTGATCTCTGGCCTGGCCTTTGTACTCTTCGAGCTCATTGACACCTGGCATACCGCGCTGTCGGCTCCCCAGCTGTCCCAGCGCCTCAGCAACACCCTGGGCGTGCCGGTTCGCGTCGAATCCTCACAGCTGATCTTCTTCCCCAAGCCCCAGCTGGTGATGCGCAAGGTCAACGTCAATGAGATGGCCGTGCTCGACACGATCTCGGTGAACGTGAGCACGAAGCACATTGCCCAGTATTTTCAGGGTCACGGCTGGAACTGGGGCGAGGCCGTCGTTGGTGCAAGCTCACTGACCCTGGCGCAATGTCAGCAAATGGCAAATCTCATTCCGCACCTGGACGCCGCTTTGCCGAGCAGCCTGGCAAGTCTGCGGATAGAGCATCTGGAAATTCCTGACCAGAATCTGTTTCCGGGCGCCTGGGACGTAAGTATTGCGCGCGTCATTGGCAAAGGTTTCCTGACCGCGGCTTTTATTCAGCACAGCAAGACGGGATCCCTGCAGATTCAGTTCACGCCGTCGGTCAATCCTGCCCTTATCGATTTCGAGCTGGAGGCCAGGAACTGGGTCCTGCCCTTTGGGCCTACGTTTGCCATCGAAGAGGCCGTCGCAAGCGGGCAGTTGTCCCTTGACCATGTGGAACTTCACCAGTTCTCACTGGGCGGGCCCTTTGGTGCCGTGCGTGGCCAAATCAGCGCCAGCCTGGACAAAGGCTGGACGATTGACGGGGCCGCACAGACCGAAGGCATTGACCTGGACGCGCTGATCCGGCAAATGACACCTCCTGCAGGCGACGCCAGCAAACAGGACACCCCGTCGGTCATGCAGGGCACTGCCTCCTTTGATGGCAAGTTTTCGGGGCACGGCAATTCCCTGGAAGAGGCCATCGGAGCGACGGTTTTCCAGGCGCCCGTACATGTGCGCAGCCCGGTACTCAACGGGATTAACCTGGGTTTTGCGGCGACCCACCCGGGCGCAAATGAGAGCGTGACGGGCGGCAGTACGCGATTCTCCACCCTGGAGGCACAAATCGACGCCCACGCGGATCAAGTCACCTTTCGGGATATCCGCGCCCATGCCGGCGCACTGGCCGCTTTTGGTCAGGTAAGCGTTGCTCCCAGCCACGCGCTCAGCGGTCTGCTTCATGTCGATCTGGGTGCCACGCGCGTTCTTGCTCCCATACGCGTGGGCGTGCATGGCACCATCATCCGCCCGGAATTTGGTCACTAAGCCGGGGTCTGGCCACGTCGGTCCAGGCCTTGTTCCACGTGAAACAAGGTGCGGGCGGGCAGGTTTCACGTGAAACATTCAGCCCGCAGCCCGCACGCCCAGCGCCAACAATAGCCGGCGGACGCTCCGCTCCGTATACTCGGGTCTGGGCACGATATTCCCCTGCACTACCGCTAAGGGTAGCCGCAAGCCAGACCCAGGCCTCCACGGACGCCGGGGTAGCTACGCCACAGCGCGCAGACAACTATGCAATTCCCAACTCATTTTGATGTCCTGGTCATCGGCGGCGGGCACGCTGGAACCGAAGCCAGCCTTGTCGCCGCGCGCATGGGCGCAAAGACCCTGTTGCTTACCCACAGCATCGAAACCCTGGGACAGATGTCCTGCAACCCTTCCATAGGCGGAATAGGCAAAGGCCACCTGGTCAAGGAAGTTGATGCCCTCGGTGGCGCCATGGCGCAGGCCACCGATCTTGCCGGCATACAGTTCCGCATCCTCAATCGATCCAAAGGCCCCGCCGTACAGGCAACCCGGGCTCAGGCCGACCGGGCGCTCTATCGCGCCGCCGTGCGCCACACGCTGGAGAACCAGCCGGGACTGTGGATATTCCAGCAGGCGGCAGAAGACCTCCTCCTCGATGGGGACGTGGTGCGGGGGGTTGTTACTCAGTCCGGCATCCGCTTCACGGCGCGCTGCGTGGTGCTCACCGCCGGCACCTTCCTCAACGGTCTCATTCACGTTGGCATGGAGCGGCACGCGGGGGGGCGGGCCGGCGATGCGCCCTCCCTTTCCCTGGCCGCACGCCTTAAAGAGCTGAAGCTACCGCAGGGTCGCCTCAAGACCGGTACACCGCCCCGCATTGATGGGCGCAGCATCGACTTCTCGCAGCTCGAGGAGCAGGCAGGCGACCTCGACCCTATTCCCGTCTTTTCCTTCCTGGGTAGCGCCAGCCAGCACCCGGAGCAACGGCCCTGCTGGGTGACGCACACCAACGAAAAGACGCATGCGCTGATCCGCGCCAACCTGCATCGCTCCCCCATGTACTCCGGGGTCATCGAAGGAGTCGGTCCCCGCTACTGCCCCTCCGTAGAAGACAAGATCCATCGTTTCGCCGGCAAGGATTCGCATCAGATATTCCTGGAGCCCGAGGGCCTGAGCACGCACGAGTTCTACCCCAATGGCATCTCCACCAGCCTGCCCTTTGATGTGCAGCTGGACCTGGTCCACTCCATCCGCGGCCTTGAACAGGCCCATATCGTGCGGCCGGGCTACGCGATTGAATACGACTACTACGACCCGCGGGCGCTATTGCCTTCCCTGGAAACCCGAGCGATCGCCGGGCTGTTCTTCGCCGGCCAGATCAACGGCTCGACCGGCTACGAAGAGGCGGCAGCCCAGGGGCTGCTCGCAGGCATAAACGCCGCCCGCAAGGCCGCTGAAAAAGAGAGCTGGACTCCCCGGAGGGACGAGGCCTATCTGGGCGTACTGGTCGACGACCTCACCACCCAGGGGGTGAGCGAACCCTATCGCATGTTCACGAGCCGCGCCGAATACCGCCTGTCCCTGCGCGAAGACAATGCCGACGCTCGCCTGACGGAAATCGGATACCAGCTGGGTTGCGTTGATGCCCTGCGCTGGACGGCCTATGCACGCAAACGCGATGCCGTAGCGCGGGAGCTGGAACGCCTCAAAAGCACGTGGGTAAACCCTCGCATCCTGGAGGAAGCGCAGTCCGAGACGGTTTTCGGAAAGGTTCTGGACCGCGAACACAGCCTGTACGACTTACTCAAGCGCCCGCAAGTGCGCTACCACGAGCTCGCGCAGCTGCGGCATCGGGACGGCACGCTGCCCGTGCTCCCCTCGCTGGAGGCGCTTGCCCCGGACGTCGTCCAGCAACTGGAAATCGCGGCAAAATACGAGGGTTACATAGCCCGCCAGCGCGTGGAAATCGCCCGGCACGAAAGCCACGAAACCACGCTCATTCCGGAGGCCTTTGACTACGCGCAGGTACGTGGCCTCTCTATAGAAGTACGCCAGAAGCTGCAGGCGCAGCGCCCGGGCAGCGTAGGCCAGGCAGCCCGCATATCCGGCGTAACCCCCGCGGCCATCTCGCTGCTGTTGGTCTTTCTCAAGCGCTGGAATCAGGAACACGGGGGCACTGCCGCCGAGGTTCCTCGGGCCGCCTGATCGGCGCCCTCGATGGCCGCACCCCGCTCCCTTTCCGGCGGCACACCAACGCCCCGCGGAAGCCCCACCGACGCCAGCCCCCTCAGCGCGCACGTGCTGCAGGAACATGCCAGCACCCTGGGCCTGGGACTTGGCGCCCAGCAGGTAGAGAGCCTGCTTGCCTATGCCGCCCTGCTGCGCCGCTGGAACCGGGTACACAACCTCACGGCCATCGATAGTGATGCCGACCTGCTCACCCATCACCTGCTCGACTGCCTGGCAATCGTCCGACCTCTGCAGGAGCATTTTGCTGCATTGCCGCAATCGGGAACTCTGAGCTTCCTGGACGCCGGATCCGGAGGCGGTCTACCGGGTATACCCCTGGCCATTGCGCTGCCCGAATGGCGGGGCACCCTCGTGGACGCCGTACAGAAAAAATGTGCGTTTCTGGAACAGGCGCGGCTGGAGCTGGGACTGCCCAACATAGCGGTGCGCCACGCCCGCCTCGAAAGCCTGCCGCTCGCGGCCAGTGGCCTGGTAGTTTCCCGCGCCTTTGCCTCCCTGGATGACTTCGTGCGCCTCACCTGGGCGCTGCTCGAGCCCGGGGGATACTGGGCTGCCATGAAGGGGCGCCAGCCAGAGGCAGAGCTCGCCCAGGTCCCGGCCGGCGCGGAACATGTCGGGACGATTACACTGCGCGTCCCGCTGCTGGATGAACAGCGCCATCTGGTGATCCTGCGCAAGGCACCCGGGGCGCCCGCCCCGGCCCGCCGCCCCTGACTTCCCTACTAAAAAAGCGAGACGCGCTTGGCCCAGATTTTTTGCGTTGCGAACCAGAAAGGTGGCGTGGGCAAGACCACGACCAGCGTGAACCTGGCGGCCGGTCTCGCCGTGCACGGCCAGCGCGTGCTGCTTATCGACCTGGACCCGCAGGGCAACGCCACCATGGGCAGCGGCGTCGACAAGCGCAGCCTGCCCAGCACGGTCTACCAGGTGCTGGTAGGTCTTTCGAGCATCGCCTCCGCCCTGGTGCGATCCAGCGCCGGCAACTACGACGTGCTGGGCGCCAACCGCGAGCTGGCGGGCGCTGAGGTCGAACTTGTCGAAATCGCGCAGCGGGAGACGCGCCTGCGATCGGCCATCGCCGAGATCTCGGACAACTATGACTTCGTACTCATCGATTGCCCCCCCTCGCTTTCGCTATTGACCCTCAACGGTCTGTGCGCCGCCCATGGGGTCATCATCCCGATGCAGTGCGAGTACTTTGCGCTCGAGGGCCTCACCGACCTCGTCAACACGATCAAGCGCGTGCACGCAAGCCTCAACCCCCAGCTCAAGATCATCGGGCTGCTGCGGGTCATGTTCGATCCGCGCATTACGCTGCAGCAGCAGGTCTCCGACCAGCTCGAGTCGCACTTTGGCGACAAGGTGTTCAAGACGATCATTCCGCGCAATGTGCGCCTGGCCGAAGCCCCCAGCTACGGTATACCCGGCGTGGTCTACGACCGCGCGGCGCGTGGCGCGGTCGCCTACATCGCCTTCGGCGCCGAGATGGTCGAGCGCGTCAAAAGCCTTTAAGGAAACCCACCAACATGAAGCGAACCAAGGGTCTGGGCCGCGGACTCGATGCCCTGCTTGGCGGCGAAAGCATCGAACCCGCACCCGCGGGCAGCCCGCAAACCCTGCACGTAAACCTGCTGCGCGCCGGCAAATACCAGCCCCGTACGCGCATGGAACCGGAGGCGCTGGCCGAACTCGCTGAATCCATCCGCAGCCAGGGCATCATCCAGCCCATACTCGTACGATCCATAAGCGCTCCGGGAGAGGCTCAGGCCTACGAGATCATTGCAGGCGAACGGCGCTATCGCGCCGCCCGCATGGCCGGCCTCACGCAAGTGCCCGTCGTGGTGCGGGACGTGCCCGACGAGGCCGCGCTGGCCATGGCCCTGATCGAAAACATCCAGCGCGAGGACCTCAACCCGCTGGAAGAGGCGCAGGGCGTGCAGCGCCTGATCGCCGAATTTTCCTTCACCCATGAGCAGGCTGCGCAGGCCATAGGACGCTCGCGCAGCGCCACCACCAACCTGTTGCGCCTGCTCCAGCTCGCCGCCCCGGTGCAGGAACTCCTCATGAACGGGCAGATCGACATGGGGCACGCGCGTGCCCTGCTCAGCCTGCAGGCCACCGACCAGATGCGCCTCGGACAGGAAATCGCCGCGCGCACCCTCTCCGTACGTGACGCCGAACGCCTCGTCCAGCGCGCAAGCGCAACGCGCCCGTCCGGAACTGGCGCCACCAAAGTGCGCGCGCCCAACCGGGACCTTGAGCGCCTCGAAGAGCAACTCTCCGATACCCTGGCCACGCGCGTGAGCATCCGGGCGGGACGCGGTGGCCACGGCCAGATATTGATCGACTACGCCGGACTCGATCAGCTCGAGGGCATTTTGGAAAAAATCCAGGGGCGCACGCAAACCTGATCAAGGTCAAGAAACGGGCAAGGCAGGCACCCTGTTGGGGCACTCTGCCCTGATGCAATGCAAGAAGCGACTTGACCCTCTGGAACACGGCACCGTAAAATCCCGGGGCTTTGGAGGAGATGGGGCCCTGCAATCCGGCACTGGATCCGGCCAGCCCACGCGGCACCGGTGCGGTGATCGGCGCGCGGTGCCCCGGCAGCCATGTTCCGGGTCATTGCAGTACAAGCACTAGCCACGGTGGTAATCAGCGCCCTGGCGGCAGTCCTGGGCGGAAGCGCAGCAGCAATAACGGCACTGGCCGGTGGCATGGCGTGTACCCTACCCAATGGCCTCTTTGCATTAAGGCTGGCGCAGCTGGCGCGCCGGCGATCCTCCGGCTACGGTGCCGCCCTACCGGCAGGCGCTTTTGGTTTGCTACCGATACTGGTAGGTGAGTTCTTCAAGTTGCTTTTAACCCTGGCGCTCCTGGCATCGCTGGCCTGGGGTTACAAGGATGTGGTCTGGCTGGCGCTGATCGTATCGGTCGGCGCTGTTTTGTTGGTACAAACGATCGCCTTGGCGCGCCCTACCCGATAGGGGACGGCCGGGGTACACCGCAGGCACACTGATGGCTACCAGCGCACCGGAAACCGGTTCCGAATACGTCGCGCACCACCTCAAGCACCTCGCCAGCGGGGAGCAGCACGGCCTGTTCGACCCCTCGGTACTGCACTACGACACCCTGTTCTTCTCGGTGCTTACCGTAACGCTGGTGCTGCTGGTGCTTCGTCTGGCTGCCACGCGCGCCACCACCGGGGTACCGGGCCGCTTCCAGGCGCTTGTCGAGATGGTCGTCGAGATGGTCGAGGAGCAGGCCAAAGCCATGGTCTCCGTAGACCGCAGCTATGCCGCTCCGCTCGCCCTGACTGTCTTTTTCTGGGTCGCCGTGATGAACGCCATAGACCTGCTGCCGGTAGACCTCATCCCCATGGTGGGTGGCTGGCTCGGTTTTGAGCACATGCGTCCCCTGCCCACCGCGGACATCAACGCCCCCCTGGGCATGGCACTGGGCGTGCTGGTGCTGTCCCTCTATTACGCCATCCGCATCAAGGGCCTGTTCGGCTGGATCCGCGAGCTCTTCGTCGCACCGTTCGGCTCCGTGCACCTGAGCGCCAATCCCCTCACCTGGATCGGCGGCGCCCTGCTTGCGCTTGCCAACTTCGGCCTGAACCTCATCGAATACGTCTCCAAGACTTTTTCCATGGGTATGCGGCTCTACGGCAACATGTATGCGGGCGAACTGCTCTTTTTCCTGATTGCCCTGCTCGGCGGCAGCCTCGCGCTGGACACCACGAGCAACATCGTCGTCGGCTCCATCCTGGGTCTGTTCCAGGTTGCGCTCGGCTTCGTCTGGACCATCTTCCATATTCTTATCGTCCTGCTGCAGGCCTTCATCTTCATGATGCTGACGCTTGTGTATATCGGCCAGGGCCAGGAATCCCACGCCGCGCACTGAGCGCGAGTACGCCACCAACCCCAAGACCCCCCAACCTAGGAGAACACCATGACCACCGTCGGCCTCGTCGCCATTGCTTGCGGCCTCATCATCGGACTCGGAGCCGCCGGCGCCTGTATCGGAATCGGCATCATGTCCGGCAAGTTCATAGAGTCCTCGGCACGCCAGCCCGAGCTCATGAACACCCTGCAAGGCAAGGTCTTCCTGCTGCTGGGCCTGATCGACGCCTCGTTCATTATCGGTACCGGTATTGCCCTTTGGTTCGCCGTCGCCAGCCCCTTCAAGGGCTAAGCACATAAAACCTGCCGCTGTCACCCGCGGGAATCCAGGGGCCACAGGCCCCCGGGCTCTCCCCGCGGTGAACTGGAGCGCACTATGCACGTCAATGCCACACTGTTTTTCCAGGCCATCGTCCTGATCGTCGCCAGCCTTTTTACGCTGCGCTTCATCTGGCCGATGCTGCGTACGACCCTGGATGAGCGCCGCCAGAAAATTGCCGACGGTCTGGCCGCGGCCGAGCAGGGCAGCAAGAGCCTGGGCGAAGCCCAGCGCAAGGTCAGCCAGCTCGAGGCCGATGCCAAGGCACGTGCCCAGCTGATCATCGTCGACACCGAAAAGCGCGCACAGGCCCTCATCGACGCCGCCAAGGATCAGGCGCGCATCGAAGGTGAACGCCTGCTGGCGGCCGCCAAGTCGGAGGCGGAGCAGCAGATGGTCCGCGTCAAGACCGCACTGCGCGACCGCGTGGCCGAGCTCGCCGTTGCCGGCGCCGAGGAAATCCTCAAGCGCGAAGTCGATGCCAAGACCCACGCCAGCCTGCTCGACCAGCTCAAGCACCAACTCTGACCATGGCTGAAATCTCGACCATAGCCCGGCCCTACGCACAGGCGCTCTTCGCCGCGGCCACGGCCGCCGGCAACACCGGAGCCTGGCTGCCTGCGCTCGACGCCATCGCGGCCGTGGTGCAGCACCCGGAAGTCGCCGTGGCGCTGGGCAATCCGCAACTCTCGGATGCGCGCCGCTACGAACTCATCGCCGGCATGGCGGGCGAGACGCTCGCCGGGCCCCTGGCCGAGCTGCTGCGCGTGATGATAGAGAACAACCGCCTGTCCGCAGTGCCCGAGCTGGCCGCGCAGTTCCACGTCCTCAAGAATGCGGCCGACGGCGTCGCCGACTGCGTCATTGAAAGCGCCTTTCCCATGAACGACGGGGAGGTCACCTCCCTCGTCAAGGCGCTGTCCAGCAAGTTTCCCCTTCAACTCAAGCCCGTCGTCCGGCTCAACCCTGCGCTCATTGGTGGCGTACGGGTAACGGTCGGCGATCGTGTCCTTGACAGTTCGGTACGTGCTCGCCTCGACGCGATGCAGGCCCGGCTGACTGCCTGATTTCCCTATCCGAGGTGGTTCGATGCAACTTAATCCTTCCGAAATCAGCGAACTGCTGAAGAATCGCATCCAGGGGCTGGGCGTCTCCAGTGACGTCCGCACCCAGGGCACGGTCGTAACCGTTACCGACGGCATCTGCCGCATCCACGGCCTGTCGGACGTAATGCAGGGCGAAATCCTTGAATTCAAGGACCAGACCGTTGGCCTCGCACTGAACCTGGAGCGGGACTCCGTGGGCAGCGTTATCCTGGGCGAATACACGCACATCTCCGAAGGCGACACCGTCAAGACGACGGGCCGCATCCTGGACGTGCCCGTGGGCCCGGCCCTTATTGGCCGCGTGGTCAACGCTCTGGGCCTGCCCATCGACGGCAAGGGTCCCATCGACGCCAAGGAACGCGACGTCATCGAAAAGGTTGCGCCGGGCGTCATCGACCGCAAGTCGGTTACCCAGCCGCTCCAGACCGGCCTCAAGTCCATCGACGCCATGGTCCCCATCGGCCGCGGCCAGCGCGAGCTGATCATCGGCGACCGCCAGACCGGCAAGACCGCGGTGGCCGTCGACACCATCATCAATTCCAAGGGCAAGGACCTGGTCTGCGTGTACGTCGCGATCGGCCAGAAAGCCTCGACCATCGCCAACGTCGTGCGCAAGCTCGAAGAAGCCGGCGCGATGGCCTACACCATCATCGTGGCCGCCTCGGCCTCCGACTCGGCGGCGATGCAGTACATCGCCCCGTACTCGGGTTGCACCATGGGCGAGTACTTCCGCGACCGCGGCCAGGACGCGCTCATCATCTATGACGACCTCACCAAGCAGGCCTGGGCCTATCGCCAGATCTCGCTGCTGCTGCGCCGCCCTCCCGGCCGCGAAGCCTATCCGGGCGACGTCTTCTACCTGCACTCGCGCCTGCTCGAGCGCGCGGCACGCGTCAATGAAGTCTACGTAGAGCGCCATACCAAAGGCGCCGTGAAGGGCAAAACCGGTTCCCTTACCGCGCTGCCCATCATCGAGACCCAGGCCGGTGACGTCACGGCCTTCGTCCCGACCAACGTGATCTCGATCACCGACGGCCAGATCTTCCTGGAAACCGACCTCTTCAACGCCGGTATCCGACCCGCCATCAACGCCGGCGTGTCGGTGTCCCGTGTGGGCGGCGCCGCCCAGACCAAGGTCATCAAGAAGCTGGGCGGCGGTGTGCGCCTGGCTCTGGCCCAGTACCGCGAACTCGCCGCCTTTGCGCAGTTTGCCTCCGACCTGGACGACACCACGCGCAAGCAGCTTGACCGTGGCCGCCTCGTCACCGAACTCATGAAGCAGCCGCAGTACCAGCCGCTCCAGGTGTGGGAGCAGGCCGTGGTCCTCTTCGCCGTGAACAACGGGCATTTCGACGCCATCCCCGTACCCAAGGCCCTGGATGCCGAGCGCGCGTTGCGCGATTACCTCAAGCTGCACCACCAGAAGCTGGTGGATCGTCTGGAAGCCACCAAGGACCTGCCCAAGGACGACGAAGCCGCGCTCACGGAGGCCATCAAGTCCTTTCTGGCCGGCGCCGCATTCTGAGACCCAAGCTCAGACCCATGCCTAACCGCGCCCCGCGCAAACCCATGCCCAGGTACTGCTGATGCCAAGCACCAAGGAAATCCGCGTCAAGATCAAGAGCGTGCAAAACACGCGCAAGATCACGAAGGCCATGGAAATGGTTGCCGCATCGAAGATGCGCCGCGCCCAGGAACGCATGCGCCTGTCCCGTCCCTACGCCGACAAGATCCGCAACATCACGGCGCACATGGCCCTGGCCAATCCGGAATACCGGCACCCCTTCCTGGTGCAGCGCGAGAGCAGTCTGCCGGTGGGCCTCATCGTGGTGAGCACGGACAAGGGCCTGTGCGGCGGACTCAATACCAACAGCCAGCGCCAGCTGCTCGTGCGCTTTCGCAAATGGGAATCCGACGGTACGCGCTTCCAGGCCAGCGCCCTGGGCGCAAAGGGCCTCGCGTTCCTGCAGCGCCTCGGCGCTGACGTCGTTGCCCAGGCAGTCCAGCTCGGTGACCGCCCCACGCTGGACAAGCTCATCGGCCCCATCAAGCCCCTGCTCGATGCCTACGCCGCGGGCAAGCTGGGCGCCGTCTATCTCTCATACTCGCGCTTCATCAACACCATGAAGCAGGAACCGGTGCTCGAGCAGCTGTTGCCGTTGTCGGCCGAGCGCCTGCAGCAGACCGAAGCCGAGAAGCAGCAGTACGCCTGGGACTACCTGTACGAGCCCGACGCGCGCAGCGTAGTCGACGAACTCATGGTGCGCTACATCGAGGCCCTGATTTTCCAGGCGGTCGCCGAGAACATGGCTTCCGAGCAGAGCGCGCGCATGGTGGCGATGAAGGCGGCCTCCGACAACGCGAAGAAAATGATCGAGGAACTGCAGCTGGTCTACAACAAGACACGGCAGGCGGGCATCACGAAGGAAATTTCCGAGATCGTCGGCGGCAGCGCCGCGATCACCTGATCCGGCGCACCGCCGCAAACAGGCTGTAAACAGATTCTGAACTGAGGGCAATCATGGCAAACGGACACATCGTTCAATGTATCGGCGCAGTGGTCGACATCGAATTTCCGCGGGAAGCGATGCCGCACGTGTATGACGCACTGGTGCTGGAGGCCGACACCAGCAACAAGCTGGTCGAACAGGGACTGACCTTCGAGGTCCAGCAGCACCTGGGCGACGGCATCGTCCGCACGATTGCCATGGGACCGAGCGACGGCCTCAAGCGCGGCATGCAGGTGCGCGGCACCGGTGCCGGCATCAAGGTTCCCGTAGGCCCCGGCACCCTGGGCCGCATCATGGACGTGCTGGGTCGCCCCATCGACGAAGTGGGCCCCATCAAGTCCGAGGAGCGCCGCGAAATCCACCAGGCCGCGCCCATCTTCGCCGACCTGGCGCCCTCCGTCGAACTGCTCGAGACCGGCATCAAGGTTATTGACCTGGTCTGCCCGTTCGCCAAGGGCGGCAAGATCGGCCTGTTTGGCGGCGCCGGCGTGGGCAAGACCGTGAACATGCTGGAGCTCATCAACAACATCGCGACCCAGCACTCGGGCCTGTCGGTGTTCGCCGGTGTGGGGGAGCGCACCCGCGAAGGCAACGACTTCTACCACGAGATGATCGAGGCGGGCGTGGTCAAGCTCGACAACCTCGAGGAGTCCAAGGTCGCGATGGTGTTCGGTCAGATGAACGAACCCCCCGGCAACCGCCTGCGCGTAGGCCTTACCGGCCTGACCATGGCCGAGCGTTTCCGCGATGAAGGTCGCGACGTGCTCTTCTTCGTCGACAACATCTACCGCTATACGCTGGCCGGCACCGAAGTTTCCGCGCTGCTGGGTCGCATGCCCTCGGCCGTGGGCTACCAGCCCACGCTGGCCGAAGAAATGGGCAAGCTGCAGGAGCGCATCGTTTCCACCAAGACCGGCTCGATCACCTCCGTTCAGGCCGTGTACGTGCCTGCCGACGACTTGACCGACCCCAGCCCCGCCACGACCTTCCTGCACCTGGACGCCACCGTCGTGCTGTCGCGCGATATCGCCTCGCTGGGCATCTATCCCGCCGTTGACCCGCTCGACTCCACGTCGCGCCAGGTCGACCCCAACACCATCGGCGAGGAGCACTACACTACGGCCCGCCGCGTGCAGGCCACGCTGCAGCGCTACAAGGAGCTGCGCGACATCATCGCGATCCTGGGCATGGACGAACTCTCGCCGGAGGACAAGCTTGCCGTGTCCCGCGCGCGCAAGATCCAGCGCTTTCTGTCCCAGCCCTTCCACGTTGCCGAGGTATTTACCGGCTCCCCGGGCAAGTACGTTCCGCTCAAGGAAACGATCCGCGGTTTCAAGATGCTGGTCGATGGTGAATGCGATGCACTGCCCGAGCAGGCGTTCTACATGGTCGGCACCATCGACGAAGCCTTTGAAAAGGCCAAGACGCTCAAGTAGGCCACGGCCCACGCCAGCGTCCGCCAGAACCCCTAGACCGCCAGAGCACCGGAGCATCCATGTCCGCCATCCATGTAGACGTCGTCAGCGCCGAGGAGTCCATCTTCTCCGGCGAGGCGGCCTTCGTGATCCTTCCGGGTGAGGCGGGCGAACTGGGCATTTATCCGCGCCACACGCCCCTCATCACCCGCATCAAGCCGGGCATCGTGCGCATCCGGCTCGCCGATGGCACCGAAGAGAACGTCTTCGTGGCCGGCGGCATCCTGGAAGTTCAGCCCACCGTCGTAACCGTGCTGGCAGATACCGCCGTACGCGGCCGCGACCTCGACGAGGCCAAGGCCTCCGAAGCGCTCAAGCGCGCCGAGGAAGCCCACCGCAATGCCCGCGACAAACTGGAAATTGCCCAGGTGGAGGCCGAGATCGCCGTGCTTACGGCGCAACGCGTGGCCGCGCTGCGCATCAAGCCCACGACGCCGCACTAGACCCGGCAACAAGACCGGCAGTAGACCGGCAGCAAAAAAAAGCGGGCGCCCTGCAAAGCGCCCGCTTTTTTACACCCGCATTTTCCTGCAGCGCAGGCGCCCTCTCAACCTACCGGCTTGGCGTTGGCGATCACCTTGTTGATGCGCCACTGCTGCAGGATGGAAAGCGCGTTGTTCAGCACGTAATACAGTACGAGCCCGGAAGGAAAGAAGAAGAACATAACCCCGAACACGAAGGGCATGATCATCATCATCTTGGCCTGCATCGGATCGGGCGGCGTGGGCTGCAGCGTGAACTGGATCCAGCTCGTGAGCATCATCAGCGCCGGCAAGACAAACCAGGGGTCCGGCGTCGCCAGGTCATGGATCCAGAGTATCCAGGGGGCATTGCGCATCTCCACCGAGCCCAGCAGCACCCAGTAGAGCGCAATAAACACCGGAATCTGAACCAGGATGGGCAAACAGCCGCCCAGAGGATTGATCTTCTCCTGCTTGTAGAGCTCCATCATCGCGACCTGCAGCTTCTGCTTGTCGTCCCCATAGCGCTCCTTCATCTTCTGCAGACGCGGCGCCATTTCCTTCATGCGGGCCATGGACTTGAAACCCGCTGCAGCAAGTGGATAAAACGCAATCTTGATCAGAACCGTGAGGAGGACGATCGCCCAACCCCAATTGCCAACGATGCGATACAGCCAACCAAGAAGCCAGAAAAGCGGCTTGGCAATCGGATCCAGCCATCCGTAATCGGCCACACGATCCAGCCCCGGCGCCAGCGCATCGAGCACGGTCTGGTCCTGCGGACCCGCGTAGAGGACCGCCTCCTGGGAAACCTTCGCGCCCGGGGACAGGCTGCCCAGGGGCAGCAAGGTCCCCACTGCGAACAGACGATCACTGACGGCGGTCGTGTAGAAATCCCGCTGCGCGCCCTGCGCAGGGACCCAGGCACTCAGGAAGTAATGCTGAACCATCGCGACCCAACCGTTATCGGCAGGCTTTGCATGGAAAGCATCGTGCTTGGCAATATCCTCAAAGGAAATCTTCTTGAAGTGGTCGGCATCCGTATACAGGGCCGGTCCCGTATAGGTCTTGTAGAACGAGGACTCCTCCTCGGTCTTGCCGTTATCCCGCGTAAGTTGCAGGTACAGGGTCGGCGCCAGCGCCTGTGCACCGACGTTCTCCACCTCATGACGGACTGAAATAGAGTAACTGCCCCGGCGGAAGGTGAACGTTTTGCGCAGGAGCACACCCCCGGACTCCGCTTCAAAACGGACCTGCAGTTCCTGCTGGCCGTCCGCCAGACTACGCGCACCGGGCAAGACCGTGAAACGCGTACTACGATGATTCGGCAGGCTGGTGTTGTCGGCGCCACCGATAAGGCCGGACTGCGCCAGATACTCGCGCGTAGCGCTGCGATCAAAAAGGACCACCCGCTCCTCAGGCACGGCCTCCTTGCGCGTAACGAAACCCGCCAAACCATGCGCCGTCCATTGCGTGGCGCCATGCTGCTGCAGCAGCTCTGCACGCACCATAACAGCACCCTGAGCGTCAAAATCGGCACGCACCAGATCGGTCTCTATATGTACGAGCTCCGCCGGAGCGCTCAACGCCGGCCCCGCCGAAGGTGCACCCGCCACCGGAACGGCCGACGCCGTTGCCGCGGTCCCGACACCCGACTCGGGGATGCCGGCAACCGGTGTGGGCGCAGGGGCTGCCGAAGGTGGCGCCGTGTGCGACGCACCGGCCGTCAATCCGGGAAAGAACATCGCGCTGCGCCCGTGGGAAACCTCCCAACGGTCAAACAACATGACCAGGGACATCCCAAAAACCACCCAAAGTATCGTGCGCTGAAATTCCATAGCCTCTACGCTCTCCAACAGGGAACCCACCAAACTGCGAAATACGTACCAACCACCAACGCGGGGCCATCACCGGCAAACGCGCCCCTCGTGCTTGTCACTTCCGGCAGCCGAAGACTCCGCCGCCCCGGGAACAGGATCAAAACCTCCCGGGTGCCAGGGATGGCACTTGCCGATCCGCAGCGCCGCCAGTATGCCGCCACGAACCGCGCCGTGCAGGCAAACCGCCTCCTGCGCGTAAAGGGAACAACTGGGAACGAAACGGCATTGATTACCCACCCAAGGCGAGAGCAGGTACCGATAAGCCCGTATGCCGGCAAGCAGCACGCATGCCAAAGGCGAGCGCATCTAGAACGTACCCCGCGCCACCGCCGAAACAGCCGCCTGATCCGGCTCGGGCGAGCCCCCCTTTGCCACAGAGCCGGATTGTGCCAGCAGAACCCCCGACCGCGCCTCAAGGCGCTTGAGCAACTGATCCAGCAAGCCATCGCACTCTTCCCGAATCTGCAGCCGTACCTGGGTCCAACTCTTCCGGTCAGCTGGCGGAAGCGGAGCCTTAAGCCGCAACAGGATGGCTAGACCGCGCTCGCCCGCGGCACACCGAAGTGCGGCCGCCCGGTGCCGGGCCGATTCGCGCAGGACGCGCTTGACCATGTTGCGCGCCACCGCCCTGCGGGCCTGCCGCCGCGATACCGTAATGCCAAAACGCAGAGCGCCAGCATCGAGCACCGGCTCCGCCGACCCAGATGCATCCGGCACGATAAGGCAACCATTCGCTGAAACCGGGGGCGGCGACGTGAACAGACCCACATCAGGAGCTGCTTCACCAACCGAGTATGAAATGGGGAGGTCAGGCGGTGCGACACGCACGCTGATTGCCAACCACTGCCGGGAGGCGCGCCAGTCAGACTGGCCAGAAGAAAACGCGGAGAACTCGGGCGCCCGAAGCAAGCGCAAACGCTTGTCCCAGACGAGGCGCCCGGGAGCAGGCAATTTAGACGGCGAGGCGCTTGCGGCCCTTGGCGCGGCGAGCATTAAGGATGGCACGACCACTGCGCGTGCTCATGCGTTCGCGAAAACCATGCGTGCGCTTGCGCTTGATAACGGAGGGCTGATAAGTGCGTTTGGTTGCCATGATCGTCCTTGGTACTGCAGTCGCTTGTACTGCCGTAATTACTGCGCCCGTTACAGAGGCCGGAGCCGCCGTAAACCTGCGGCGCACCGCCCAAGCGGCACCCCTGTAAAACAGGCAAGCACCGGAACGGCGAAAAGCCTGCTATTAGATCCTAAAAGTAGGGGTCGAGTCAATCTACAAAGACCAAAAAACCCGCCCATATGCCCATGCCCAGGCCCACAGGGCCCCAACATTCCCCCCCTGGGTAGCACCGCACCGGCTGACCAGCGGGATCCCGAAAGCGTTCACTTACTATCGCCAAAACCATTAATTTCAGTTCCTACTGACAAAAATCACGCGCAGCATTTCTCCAACAGGCTTGTGGATAACTTCCCTGCGGACAGTTACAATCCACCTTTCCCGCTGCACATTTACCAGCGGAATGACGCGCGGATGCCGAGACCGTCTCGCCACCCGCGCGCAATAAAAACATAGGCATCGTCGGGGACAAAGTCCACACGACGAGCCCCGCGGGGAATACAAGACGCATGCTCAGCTTTTGGCAAGACTGCTCGCGGGTACTGGAAAGCGAGATGAGTCCGCAGCAATACGCCGCCTGGATCAAACCTTTACGCGCCATTGAGTTTGATGCGAGCACCGGCAATATACATTTGCGCGCACCCAACCGACTCAAGCTCGACGCGATTCGCGTGCAATACGCCGAACGCATCCAGGCCGTCGCCTCCTCGGTCCTGCAGCGGCCCGTGAACATACTTTTCGAGCTTGAATCCACCGACACGAGCCCTTCCGCAGAAGCCGCAGCCGACGCCGCGGCGGAAGCGGCACTACAAGCCAACGACAGCCACGGCGATCCCGAGGCCTACGCCGACACACCGGGCGACGAGTTGGCATCAACGCGCAACCCGAGCACCGGACCGGGCAACCACTCCGCTCTCAACGGCGCCGCCGCAAGCGCCGCCGCCACCGATACCCTGGAGCGGGCACGGCTGAACCCCGGGCTTACCTTTGACACCTTCGTCACCGGCAAAGCCAACCAACTCGCGCGGGCGGCGGCCATGCAGGTTGCGGAGAACCCCGGGGGCTCCTACAACCCGCTTTTCCTCTACGGGGGAGTGGGACTGGGAAAAACCCACCTCATACACGCCGTAGGCAACAGCATCCTGGCACGCAAGCCCAACGCCAAGGTACGTTATATCCACGCCGAGCAGTACGTCAGCGACGTCGTGCGCGCCTACCAGCGCAAAGCCTTCGACGAATTCAAGCGCTACTACCACTCGCTCGACCTGCTGCTCATCGACGACATCCAGTTTTTCGCCGGAAAGAGCCGCACCCAGGAAGAATTCTTCTATGCCTTTGAGGCGCTGGTAGCAGGCCACAAACAGATCATCATCACCAGTGATATCTACCTCAAGGAGCTGCGCGACATCGAAGACCGCCTCGTGTCACGCTTTGCCTCGGGCCTTACTGTTTCCATCGAGCCACCCGAGCTCGAAATGCGCGTTGCCATTCTCCTGAAAAAGGCGGAAGTCGAGCGCGCCGAACTCGCTGAAGACGTGGCCTTCTTCATCGCAAAAAACCTGCGCAGCAACGTGCGCGAGCTTGAAGGCGCCCTGCGCAAGGTACTGGCATTTGCACACTTCCACGGCCGAACCATCACCGTGGAACTCGCGCGCGAGGCGCTCAAGGATCTCCTGTCCGCCAGCACGGGACAGGTTACGGTGGAGCTCATCCAGAAAACCGTAGCGGACTACTACAAGATCAAAGTCTCCGACATGTACAGCAAGCGGCGCCCCAACAATATCGCCGCGCCGCGCCAGGTAGCCATGTACCTTGCCAAGGAAATGACCCAGAAGAGCCTGCCGGAAATCGGCGAACTCTTTGGCGGCCGTGACCACACCACCGTCCTGCACGCCGTACGCAAAATGGCCGAACTGCGTTCCAAGGACGCCGTCCTGAACCATGCCCTGCACGTGCTCGAGCAAACGCTCAAAGGTTAGGACATGACATATTCCCCGTACGAGGCCCAACAAAGAGCAACACGGCCAGTCCACAGAGCCTGTGCACAGCCTGTGGGCAAGTCCTGTTTTGCTGGGGACAAGAAAGAACAACTTCTGGTCCCTCGGAAAAACACCAAAAGTTATCCCAGCTTATCCCGCGTTACCCGCGGCATCCGTACGCGCTTATCCACGGGCAATCACCTGTGCCAAGTATCTGGTGCAGCAACAGGAAACCGGCTTGTCCCCAGCTTTACGGCAGCCTTATTAATTACTACTACTAAGGGGATATAAAAGATGCAACTTGTCAAAGCCCCCCGCGATGCGGTGCTCAAGCCCTTGCAGGTGGTCAGCGGTATCGTCGAACGGCGACAAACCCTGCCCATTCTGGCCAACGTCCTCCTGCGGCGCGATGGTGAGCGCCTCACCTTCACGGCAACCGACCTGGAAATCCAGATCCAGACCAGCGCGGAGTTCGCGGCCGGCAAGGATCCGGTGGCCACCACGGTATCCGCACGCAAGCTCGTAGAAATCCTGCGAGCGCTACCGGACGTGGAAGTCCAGCTGGCCTACGCCAATCGCAAGCTATCCATCCAGGCCGGGCGCAGTAAATTCCATCTGCAAACGCTGCCGGCTGAGGAATACCCCACCGTGGCCCAG
>Ga0075019_10000628_pt1 | contig 20257 bp, 16 predicted proteins | sample ColStrG_CSR_2013_FD_71473 | JGI IMG/M metagenome (GOLD analysis project Ga0075019, IMG submission 71473) | Freshwater sediment microbial communities in response to fracking from Pennsylvania, USA - Cold Stream Run_MetaG_CSR_2013 | ecosystem: Environmental > Aquatic > Freshwater > Creek >...
GGAACATCCGGGAAAAATCAAGTTGCTGGTCTGGTTGAATCAGGCCAGGATGGCCAGTTACCGGGATGCGCTGGCTGAATCAAGTGCCGTACCCGAAGTCGCATCGGTGCGCCACTATGGGTCGCGTCCGGGAGTGGCATTCAATATGGAACAGGAACTGACCCGCGATCTGGGCGCGTTCGCCCGACTCAGTGCCAATCGTAGCGACAAGGAAACGTACGAGTTTTCCGATATTAATCAATCGGTTTCGACCGGTCTGTCTTTAAAGGGTAGCGGCTGGAACCGGCCCGACGATGCAATTGGCCTGGCCATCGTTGAAAACCGGATTTCCAGCAATGCCCAAAGCTATTTCGCCGCCGGAGGACTGGGCATCCTGATTGGCGACGGCCACCTGAATTATGCCCCTGAAAAAATACTGGAAATATTTTATTCGGTACAGGTGACGTCCAACTTTACGCTCGCTCTGGACTATCAACACATCGCCAATCCGGCCTATAACCAGGATCGCGGCCCGGTATCGATCGCCGGAATTCGCTTGCACGGCAGTTTTTAATTCCCTATACTGCAGCGCATTATCAATTTACCCACGAACCCCTATGAAACGACGTCAGTTTATCAGGCAGCTCGGCGTACCGTTTGTGGTTGCAGGTCTGTCAGAAACCATGTTTCCAGGTGACGCGGCAGCCGCCCCTGATGCTTCGGGTGTACCTTCTGGCAGCGCAGCGCAAACCCGTTGCCTTACCAATCCGCTGCAACTGACGCCGATACGCGCTGACGTCAACCGGATTACCGGCGTCTACACCTGTACCAGACCCTTCCGCAGCGCCGGTCCGCGTATCGAACTGGAACGGTTTGGCCACAAATACATCGTGCACAATTACGGACATGGCGGCAGCGGCTGGTCTCTGTCCTGGGGTTCAGGCACGCTGGCACTGCGTCTGGCACAAAGTACCGGAGCGCGTTCGATTGCGGTGTTGGGCTGTGGCGCGCTGGGGCTGACGTCGGCGCTGCTGGCCCAGCGCGCCGGACTGTCGGTACGCATTTATGCCAAGGCATTGCCACCCGACGTGCCCTCATCGAATGCAACCGGCCTCTGGACCCCCGATTCCCGTATCTGCGATGCCCAGCACGCCGGGGATGTAGTGGAACGCTGGAAGGAAATGGCGCAAATTTCGTTTACCACCTATCAAAAAATGCTGGGTTTGCCTGGCAATCCGGTGGAATGGATCGACAACTACAGTCTTGCCGATCAACCATTTGGTTCCACCCATTTCGCCGTGGACGATGAGCCTGAATACGCCAACTTTCGGGAGGCCGTGCCGGAGTTGAAGATGCCTGGTGAAGACCTAGCGCCGGGCACCCACCCGTTTCAGCAGAGCTACGTGCGCCGCTCGCCACAACTGATGTTCAATTTGTCCAGTTATGCGCGCCTGCTGATGAGCGATTTTCTGGCCAATGGCGGCAAGGTTGAAGTCACCGAATTCAGCCACGCCAGCCAATTACTGAAATTACCGGAGAAAACCATCGTCAATGCCACCGGCTACGGAGCACGGCAACTGTTTGGTGACAACACGGTAATTCCGGTGCGTGGTCAGACCGCGCGTCTGGTCCCGCAACCGGAGGTTCGCTATGGTTTGCGCACACGAGAACTGTCAGTGGTGCCGCGCAGTGACGGCGTGCTGGTTCAGGTGCTGGGTGACAGCGGCAATTTCAATAATACGGATGCGACACCAAATCGCGCGCAGGCTGAACAATCCGTGCGACAGCTGGCGCAACTGATCAAAGGTCTGGGATGAATTCAGATGGAAACTGGTCCGGGCGTCATCACCGGCCACCAGTCCACAATTTCACCATCCCGGATGACGGCAATATCACCGTACTGCAAAAACACTGATTCACTTTGCCCTGAGCGCATGAATACATAATCATCGACCTGCAAATCAGCAGAGACGGCAGCGTTGAGCATGCCTTCGTATTCGCTGTTTTCCTCCAGGCCTTGCGGTGAAACCAGTTTGCCCCCGATTCCGCCATAAACGAAATAGGAACGCCGCTTATTGCGATCCCAAAGCGCCCAGCATTGTGAAATGGATTCGGCACCGGGCAGGTGTAGTCCATCGATGGCTTTGATGACTGGCGCCGCAATAAAGGATGCCGGTTCAAAGTCGGCAAGCAAATCCAGATCGTAGTCGGCCGGTTTTACCAGAGCCGATCCAACCGAGACTTCATTCAACGGTGAGTGTACATCATGCAGACGGAAAGTCGGGCTGCCGGCGCCATTCAATACCAGATTCCGGTTCATTAATTGTGGCTGGACTTGCTGCGCGCTTTCAACATACGAACTGTAGGTCGCCAAGGCCTTGGCCAACGTGGTGGCTTTACTTTCCAGTATCGCCGGGATGTGACCGATATGGGCATCGTATCCCATGAAGCCGGCAAAAATCAGATGAGCGGGATCGGCAGCGATGGTGTCGAGCAGGGCTTTCAACTGATCGGCACTGGTCAGCCCGCCACGGTGCAGTCCAACGTCGATTTCAATATTGACCCGGATCCGGATTCCCAGCGCAAGTGCCATTTGCTGATACTGCAGCAGACGCTCCTGAGTATCAATTAACCATTGCAATTGGTGTTCCGGATTGAAGTTTCCGCGCGAGTCCAGTGTTCGGTAGAAGGTTTCGGCTGCCTTGACCGGCATCGGCTTGCCGATCAACAGATCGGCATCCGGAATTTGGTCGGCCAGCACATTGACAAAAGGCTGATGAAAACACATCACCCGTTTAGTGCCGGTATGCTGCATGACATGTTTGATCATATCGACCGATGGCAATGACTTGTCGACGATGCGGTAATTTTTGTTGGTCGGCAGTGATTTGATCAAGCGCGTGCAGTTGCGATCAAAACGATCCAGGTCAATCAACAGGGTAGGGCGTCCCTTTCCTCTGGTTTTTAGCAGCTGGTTGATGCGGCTGAAGTAGGCGATATGTGGCACACCGTGTTCATCGGGTCTGAACAAAAACAATCCCACACCGGCTGCCGTCGCCGTGGCCATCCCGATCAGAAGGTGACGTCGCTTCATGATGAGGCTCCGAGCTTGTCCGAGGCAATCGAATTCCAGACCACGTGCGTGAGCATTGCGGCCAGTTGATGGCGGTTGGCTTCGGAATCATTATTTTTCAACATCTGATTGCAGCAACGTTCTGCAGCCCAGGTCAGCACCTCGGCCAGTTCCGGTCCGGCTTCAGGGTGCGCCTGACCGGCAGCCTGCAGCCGGACAATAAAATGGCGGGTATCGGCAATCATTTGATCCATAAAGGTCTGGTAAATCTGTGCCACGGCCGGATCATAAAACGAGGTTTCGACGACCGCCCGGATCGCCGCACGATGGCGGTACTGCACATCAATGGCATTCTTCATAAACTGCAGAAAGTCGGCGCGGCCAAATTGCTGCAGACCGGCCATCGACTCGCGCGCGGCGAGACGCATTTCTTTGCCAACCCGCTGCATCAGCAGTCCGACCAATTCACCTTTGTTACGAAAATGTAAGTAGAACGTGGCGCGCGCAATGCCAGCCTTTTTGGCGAGCTGGTCGATACTGAGGGAAGTAAAACTCTCACCCTCGACCAGCAGTTGTTCCAAGGTGTTGACCACATGGTCAGCCGTACTGATGGCGCCTTCTGCATCGCTGTTGCGAATTTTTCTGGTTACCGATCGCATCGCCGAAATCTCCCGCTTGGTTGGTACAAAGTAAGGTTAAAGACTGCATTCTGGACAGAATGTCCGGATCCGTCCATTTTTTCTTTTATGGGGTGCAACTCGCTGTTTTTACTGGTATTTATTTCGTTGAAAGACTAGCCTGAATCAACGCTTTTTCACTGCATTCAACTAAATAGACACAGTGTCTAGACTGTATGCATTATTCCACATATAATCGTTTCGCACCAGCAATTGTCCGTTATCAACACAGTAAAGAGAGTTCCCATGAAAGCAGCCATCGTCACCTGCAGCCTGACCGGCGTATTGACCGATCCCAAACAACATCCGGTTCCAGTCACGGCTGCCGAAATGGCGGCTTCGGCGCGCGACGCCTTTCATGCCGGGGCCTCGATCATGCATGTGCATTTCCGCAATCAGGAGCCGGGCAAAGGGCATTTACCGACCTGGGAAAGCGACGCCGTAGCGGAAATCGCCGAAGCAATCCGGGCTGCCTGTCCTGGTGTGATCCTGAATTTTTCCACCGGGGTGGTCGGCAAAAATATTGCCGGGCCGTTGGCCTGTCTGGAACGCTGCAAGCCGGAAATGGCCGCGATGAATGCCGGGTCGCTGAATTACCTTAAAACGACCTCAAAAAATGAATGGGCCTGGCCGCCGATGCTGTTTGATAATCCGGTCGAAAAAATCAGCGCATTTCTGGAAGTGATGAATCAACATCAGATCATTCCGGAATGTGAATGTTTTGACGTTGGTATTCTGCGTTCGATCGCCATGTACCGCGCCGTCGGTCTGCTGCGCGACCCGTTACATGTCTCGTTGGTGATGGGCGTGGCTTCAGGCATGCCGGCCGATCCGGAACTGTTGAATGTACTGATGAAATATATTCCCTCCGGTGCGCACTGGCAGGGCATCGTAATCGGTCGCGACGATGTCTGGCCGGTGCATCGCCGTGTGGCCGAATTGGGTGGCAATCTGCGCACCGGCGTGGAGGATACTTTTTATCTGCCAAACGGCAACAAGACTACCGGCAATGGCCAGTTGATCGAAGCGCTGGTCAATCTGGCACGGGAAGTTGGCCGCGACATCGCCACGCCGGAACAAACCCGCAGCATGCTGCAACCGGCCTGATCAACGCTCTTTTCTATCGGAACCTACACCATGACCCTCAAAAATAAAACCCTGTTCATCTCCGGTGGCTCTCGCGGTATCGGTCTGGCCATCGCCCTGCGCGCTGCACGTAATGGCGCCAATATTGCGATCGCCGCCAAAACCACCGAGCCGCATCCGACTTTGCCTGGCACTATTTACACTGCTGCAGAAGAAATTGAACAGGCCGGCGGCAAAGCCCTGCCGATCTTGTGCGACATTCGCGACGAGGCACAAATTGAAGCGGCAGTGCAGGCTACGATCGATCGCTTTGGCGGCATCGATATCTGCGTCAACAATGCCTCGGCGATCAACCTGACCGGCACGCTGACCACGAGTCCGAAACGTTACGATCTGATGCATGAAATTAACAGCCGTGGCACGTTCATGGTTTCGCGCGCCTGTATCCCGCATTTGCGCAATGCCACCAATCCGCATGTGTTGAATCTGTCCCCGCCACTGAATCTGATACCGGCCTGGTTTGCGCCGTATCCGGCCTACGCAATGGCCAAGTATGCGATGAGTATCTATGCCATGGCCATGGCCGAAGAATTCAAGGAGGACGGTATTGCCTTCAATACGCTTTGGCCAAAAACCATGATTGATACGGCGGCAGTGCGCAGCCTGCTCGGCGGCAGCGCTCAGGCGATCTCCAGAAAACCGGACATCATGGCGGACGCGGCCTGGCATATTCTCACGCAGTCCAGCCGTGCCTGTACCGGACGCCACTTTATCGATGAGCAGGTGTTGATCGAGGCTGGCATCAGCGACCTGCGCGACTATCGCGTGGTACCAGGCAGCGTAGCACTAGGCAAAGATCTGTTCGTACCGGACGATTGCGCAACACCGGATGGTGTGCAGGTTTAAACCAATTACTGGAGCAACGACATGTTATCAGGCAGCGATTATGCAGATTTGCGCAATACCACAGCCAAACTGATCGATCAGGAAATCAACCCTTTCGTTGACCAGTGGGAAGCGGAAAAAATCTTTCCCGCGCATCAGGTCTTTAAAAAGCTCGGCAATCTTGGCCTGTTGGGTATCAGCAAACCGACTGAATTTGGTGGCATGGGGTTGAGTTACAGCTATGCGATTACCTTTGCCGAAGAGTTGGGACGTATTCATTGCGGCGGCATACCGATGGCAATCGGGGTCCAGACCGATATGGCCACACCGGCACTGGCGCGCTATGGATCCGATGCGTTGCGGCGCGAATTTCTGGCACCCAGCATCGCCGGTGATCTGGTGGCCTCGATCGGCGTGAGCGAAACCGGCGCCGGATCGGATGTTGCCGGATTAAAGACCACAGCCAGAAAAGATGGCGATGATTACATCATCAACGGCAGCAAAATGTGGATTACCAACGGCATGCAATCGGACTGGATCTGCCTGCTGGTCAATACCTCGAATGATCAGGCCCACAAAAACAAATCAATGATCGTGGTGCCGATGAAGTCCAAAGGTGTGCAGCGCGCCAAAAAAATCGACAAGCTGGGCATGTGGTCGTCCGATACGGCACAACTGTTTTTTGATGAAGTCCGGGTACCGCAGCGTTATCTGATCGGTCAGGAGGGTGGCGGCTTTGCCATGCAGATGCAGCAGTTTCAGGAAGAGCGCATGTTCGGCACAGCCATGGGCATCAAGGGACTGGAAGTGGTGGTGCAGGCCACGATCGCTTATACAAGGGAACGCCAGGCTTTCGGCGCGGCCTTGCTGGACAATCAGGTAATCCATTTCCGTCTGGCGGAACTGCAGACCGAGATTGAAGCATTGCGTTCGCTTTTGTATCGAACGGTGCTCATGTATGACATCAATCCGAACGACAAGGAAGTCGTTAAATTGGCTTCGATGTGCAAATTGAAAGCCGGTCGACTGGCACGTGAAGTGACGGATGCCTGCCTGCAGTACTGGGGCGGTATGGGCTATGCATGGGAATCGATTGTGTCGCGGTTCTTTCGTGATTTCCGTCTGGCGTCGATTGGCGGCGGTGCGGATGAAATCATGCTCGGCATCATCTGCAAACTGATGAATACACTGCCGTCGCAGAAAAGGGGTTAACCATGGCCGCGCTCGAATCGCTGATCGATCCGACCTCAGAGGGCTTTGCGCAGAACCGTGCGGCGATGCTGGCCGCGTTGCAGGAATTTCGTGCAGTGGAAGAAAAGGTGCGTGCCACTGAAGCAGAAAAGCAACCCGAGTTTCAGCGCCGCGGTCAGTTGACGCCGCGCACACGCGTCAATTTGTTGCTGGATCGCGGCTCACCGTTTCTGGAACTGTCCACTCTGGCTGGCTATCTGCACCACGATGACAAGGACGGTTCGCTGGCCGGGGGCAACTGCATCTGCGGCATCGGCTATGTCAGTGGCGTGCGGGTCATGATCAATGCTTCAAACAGTGCCATCAAGGGCGGCACGATTACGCCGTGGGGCATGCGCAAGAACTTGCGGATTCAGGAAATTGCGCTGAAACAGAAACTGCCGGTCATACAATTGATTGAATCGGGCGGTGCCAATCTGCTGTATCAGGCCGAGATTTTCATTGAGGGCGGCAACGTGTTCTGCAACCAGGCACAACTGTCAGCCGCCGGGATTCCGCAGATTGCCGTGGTGCACGGTTCCAGTACCGCCGGCGGCGCGTACATTCCGGGATTGTCAGATTATGTGGTGATGGTGCGCAAACGTGCCAAAGTTTTTTTGGCAGGTCCGCCTTTGCTTCTTGCCGCCACCGGAGAAATTGCCAATGAAGAGGAACTGGGCGGCGCCGAGATGCACACCCAACAGGCCGGCACGGCCGAATTTATTGCGGAAAGTGATGCCGACGGCATTCGCATAGCGCGTGAGATTGTAGAAAGTCTGGACTGGAACCGCCTGCGCGCACACCCACAGCAGGCACCGATTCGGGCACCCCTGTATTCCGAACAGGAATTGTGCGGCGTGGTGCCGGTTGATTACCGCAAACCGTATGACAGCCGGGAAGTGATTGCGCGGCTGGTCGACGGCAGTCAATATCTGGAATTCAAGGCCGACTATGATCCGCATACCTTGTGCGGTCGCGCCACCATTCACGGCATGCCAGTCGGCATCATTTCCAACAATGGACCGATTACCACCAACGGTGCCACCAAGGCCGCGCAGTTTATACAGCAGTGCGACCAGTCGGATATACCGCTTGTTTTTCTTATGAATACCACCGGCTTCATGGTCGGAACGGAAAGCGAGCAGGGCGGTATTGTCAAGCACGGCAGCAAAATGATCCAGGCTGTTGCCAATGTCAGCGTACCCAGAATTACCATCGTACTGGGTGCGTCGTTTGGCGCCGGCAATTACGGCATGTCGGGACGCGGTTTCAAACCGGATTTCATTTTTGCCTGGCCGAATGCGCGTACCGCAGTGATGGGGGGCGAGCAGGCCGCCAAAGTGATGTCGATCGTGACGCGCGAAAAAATGCTGAAAATGGGTAAGCAGCCGACTCCCGAAGAGGAAGCCCAACTGGCCGGTATGGAAGCCAAGATCATCAAACAATTTGATCAAGATTCGCACCCGCTGGCCGGGACTGCGCGACTGTACGATGACGGACTGATCGATCCGCGCGATACACGCAAGGTGTTGGCCTTTACGCTCTCGATCTGTGCCGACGCCAAAAAACGCACACTGAAATCGAACAGTTACGGTATCGCCCGTTTTTAATTTTGCAGCACTTTGCACGGAGTTTCACCATGTTATTTGACAAGGTACTGATAGCCAACCGGGGTGAGATCGCCGTACGACTGATCCGCGCCTGCCGCAAAATGGGTTATCGCACAGTCGCAGTGTATTCGGAAGCGGATGCCAATGCGGTGCACGTGGAACTGGCCGATCAGGCGCTCTGCATCGGTGCTGCTGCGGCCAGTGAATCCTATCTGTCGATCGCAAAAATTATCGCTGCAGCCAAGACCAGCGGGGCCGGTGCCATTCACCCTGGCTACGGTTTTTTATCCGAACGCAGCGATTTTGCGCAGGCGGTACAGCAAGCCGGGTTGATCTTCATCGGTCCTGATCCGGAGTCGATCGCCGCAATGGGCAACAAAAGCACCGCCAAAATACGCATGCAGGCCGCTGGCGTGCCTTGCATTCCGGGTTATCAGGACGAGGATCAGAACGATGCAACACTGATCGGCGCGGCAAAACATATCGGTTATCCCGTGATGATCAAAGCGGCTGCCGGGGGCGGTGGACGTGGTATGCGTCTGGTAGAGCGGGAACAGGATTTGCCGGAACAAATTCAGTCTGCCCGGAGTGAAGCGGTGCACGCTTTTGGTAATGGACAGCTGTTATTGGAAAAGGCCTTGCTGAATGCGCGTCATGTCGAAATTCAGATCTTTGGCGACCGGCACGGCAATGTGGTGCATTTCGGGGAGCGGGATTGTTCCGTGCAGCGCCGCAACCAGAAGGTAGTGGAAGAAGCGCCGAGTCCGGCCGTCACTGAAGCACTCCGACTACAGATGGGTGCTGCGGCCGTGGCGGCAGCGCGCTCGGTCAATTATGTGGGCGCCGGGACAGTTGAATTCATGCTCGATTCAGGGGGGGAATTCTATTTCCTGGAAATGAATACCCGGTTGCAGGTTGAACATCCGGTGACCGAACTGGTGTACGACGTTGATCTAGTGGAATGGCAGCTGCGCGTGGCGCAGGGTGAAACTCTGCCCTGGACGCAGGAACAGATTCTGCAGCGCCGTAACGGTTGGGCCATCGAAGTACGTTTGTGCACGGAGGATCCGGCACAGGGATTTTTGCCGCAGACTGGCACGTTGCTGTCCTGGAAGGCGCCATCCGGACGGATTGATCACGCACTGCAGGAAGGTGCGGTCATTTCGCCATACTATGATTCGATGCAGGCCAAGCTGATTGCGCACGGCACCACCCGTGACGAAGCGCGCAGAAGACTGGTGCAGATGCTGGATGATACGGTACTGCTCGGCGTCGCCAGCAACCGCGATTTTTTGCGCAGACTGATCGGTCATTCCCAATTTGCTGATGGCCGCTTTTCTACCAGCTTTATCAACGATTATTTTCCGGGCGATGCAATCAGTAAGATGGTCCAGCCCGATCTGTGTCATCTTGCACTGGCAGGCGCACTGTTCTACAGGGAGTCGGCACAGTCGCTAAGCCGATCTTGCGGCATCGATCCGCAACTCCTGCAATGGCAAAGTTCAGCGCCTGCCTCGGTAACGCTGAAGTTGCAGGCGGGCGAGCAGGGATTGGTCCTTAACGTGACACCTTTGAACGATACCCGGTATCTGGTAGAGCTGGCACAAGGGAAAGCTGAAATTGAATTGACGCATTGCTCGGAACGCAGTGTCCGATATGAATTTGACGGTGTAACCGGGCAGGCCAACAAAGTGACTGTCGACCGGGTGCTTTGGCTGGAGTGCAATGGACAGACCAGGTGCTATGAAGATCAGACCTTTCTGGCCGCTGACAAGATGCAGCAGGGCGCTGATGGCCGGCTGACTGCTCCGATGGATGGCAAAATGATGGCCCTGCTGGTGCGACCCGGTGACCGGGTCAGTAAAGGCCAAAAGCTCGCGGTACTGGAAGCCATGAAGATGGAATTTTCCATTACCGGCAGCATTGATGGGGTGGTTGAATCGGTTCACTGTCAGTCGGGTCTGCAGGTGAAGCTGCGGCAATTGCTGATCGTATTGAAGCCAGCAGAAACGGAGAAGGCAGTGTAAGCTCTCCGAAAAAACGATACTGATCAGGAGAATCTGCCATGAATAAAACCGTTACCGCCATCATGGCGCATCTGCGTTTCAGCTACGTGTGGATTATTGTCGGCATCGTGTTCATGGTTTTACTGGCTGCGGCCGGCATCCGTGCCACACCCTCGGTCATGATTCTGCCTCTGGAGCAGGAATTCGGCTGGAGCCGGACCACGATCTCTTTTGTTATTTCCGTCAATATTGCTCTGTACGGTTTGATCGGTCCATTTTCTGCGGCTGCCATGCAGCGCTATGGAATTCGTCCCATGGTGCTCGGTGCATTAAGCCTGCTGGCACTCGGTACCTTGCTCAGCACCTTGATGACCATGCCCTGGCATATGTTGCTGGCGTGGGGTCTGATCGTTGGTGCCGGCAGCGGTGTGGCTGCCAATACTTTGGCCGCAACCATAGTCGGGCGCTGGTTTGAGACCCGGCGCGGTTTGGCGATGGGGCTGCTGACGGCCAGTGCTGCGACCGGTCAGATGGTGTTTTTACCGCTCATGGCCACCATGGTTGATCACTTCGGCTGGCGCTCGGTCGCCATATTGGTGGCCAGTGTTGCGGCAATTGCCATTCCGGTGGTGGCACTTTTGCTGCCGGAACGCCCGGAAGACATTGGTCTGCAACGTTACGGTCAGACCGATCATGTTTTCAAAGAATCGGACAGTACACAAAATCCCTTTGCCATTGCCTTTGATGCGCTGAAGCGCTCGGTCAACGTGCGCGATTTCTGGCTGTTATTTTTCAGTTTTTTCATTTGCGGCATGAGTACCAATGGTTACATCGGATCGCATTTTATTGCCATGTGCAGTGATTATGGTATCGGTGCCGTTGGCGGCGCCAAAATCCTGGCCATGATGGGTATTCTTGATCTGGTCGGTACAACACTGTCCGGCTGGCTGTCGGATCGATTCAATCCGCGTGCATTGCTATTCTGGTATTACGGCTTGCGCGGCGTCGCACTGATTTTTCTGCCACAGGCGTTTGGACTCAGTTATTTTGGGCTGCCGGTATTTGCGCTTTTCTATGGGCTGGACTGGATTGCCACCGTACCGCCCACGGTTCGATTGGCCAGTGACGTATTCGGCCGGCTGGCTGCACCGATTGTATTTGGATGGGTGGTCGTTGGACATCAGTTGGGTGCGGCCAGTGCGACTCTGCTGGCCGGATTCATGCGCAACAGTCTGGGAAGTTATACCGCATCTTCCATGACCATGGGAGCGGCCTGCATTATTGCTGCCGTTATGGTGATGCGTATCGATGGTTCTGAATGGGGTAAGCGGATTGCCGGAGCCGGTGCCTGACCACCAGCCGGCACTGTGTCAGCTGCAATCGATTCCGTAACTCCAGAAGTTGTGTATCGTGAGCCACTCTCACTGGTATTTTGTTCAGTCAAGGCAAGGATTAGTTTGAAATTGCACTATTTTTAATATATACCTTTAACTACAAGAATATATTTTCAGATTGCTCAGAGTTGCGTCTGCACTTCAAATTGACAAAAATACTAAATTACTGTTTTGCGGCAGTACTTCTTTCGCGTGCGTTTACTGCATTTGCCGCTGACACAATCATCTATCCGTTGCCGGAAAGCGCGGCAGATGTGCGTTATTCCTATCCGATCAAACTACTCGAATTGGCCATCAAGAAATCAGACAAACACTATGACCTGGTGCCATGTAAAGTTGTCATGCAGCAGAAAAGGGCGCTCAAGGAAATTGAATTGAACAGTCCTGATCTGAATATTATCTGGTCCATGACCTCAAAGGAACGCGAAAAACAACTTTTGCCGATTCGCATTCCCATTGACAAAGGATTGTTGGGATGGCGATTGCCGCTGGTGACACGCCAAAATGCAGATCAGTTTAAAAATGTGAAATCACTGCAGGATCTGACTTTTTTCGAGGCCGGTCAGGAAGCCTACTGGCCAGATACAGAAATCCTGAAGTACAACGGACTGAAGGTCGTAGAAATCAATTATTACGATTCGACCTTCAAAATGCTGGCCAGTAACCGGTTTCATTATTTTCCGAGGTCGGTGGCCGAAATACCCGATGAGGCCAAATTGCATGAACCAGAAGGCATCGTCATTGATAAATATATTGCGATTCATTATCCGGCGGCCAGTTATTTTTTTGTAAATAAAAAGAACACGGTTATGGCCAACGCAATTCGCACCGGATTGGAACGGGCCATCCGTGATGGATCGTTCGACGCGCTGTTTAATGAATATCGCAGTCCAGCGGTGTTGGCGGGCCTGCTGAAAGGCAGAACAGTGATTGAATTGAAAAATCCCTTGTTGCCGGACGAGACTCCGCTGGAGCGCAAAGAACTCTGGTATCAGATTAGATAGTCTGTTTGGCCGCAATGGCAGGTGTGGGGCGATTTATACGGTGTATTTCAATCTTCTATTTAACATAATATAAATTATGCGAAATTAAGGTTGATAGTGAAACAGAATAATTCAATCAATTCCATCCGGCGTATCACGACGTTAAGTTGAAGGTAATCAGGGATTTTTCGTTCGATGCTCGAATGTTTAAAAACGATTCCAGGCATGCCCACTGATTGATCCATAATCTGAAATAGACATTGCCACCTCACTGCCCTCTGGTTATACTTAAATATAACTTTTTTAAGGAGCATGACCTTGCTCACTACAAATTTACGCAAAGTTGGCGGTTCGATCATGCTGGCTGTTCCGCCGGCCTATCTGGATCAATTGCAGCTGCAGGTCGGCGCAACCGTTGGAATTTCTGTCAGCAACGGTCAACTGGTCATTGATCCAAAACCCAGGCCGCATTACACCCTGGCAGAACTATTGGCCGCGTCTGATTATGCACAACCGCAAGCTGCCGAAGATCGCGAATGGATTGACGCAGCAGGCACAGGCGGCGAACTGCTATGAAGCGCGGCGACATCTATTTGGTTTCATTAGATCCAACGCAGGGACATGAACAACGCGGAAGCAGACCGGTATTGGTGGTTTCAGCCACTGAATTTAACGACGCGACCAAATTGCCAGTGATATGCCCCATCACAAATGGCGGCGACTTCGCGCGACGACTCGGTTTTACGGTTCCACTGACCGGAACCAAGATAACGGGTGTTGTGCGCTGTGATCAGCCACGCGTTATCGATCTGGCAGCACGTAACGGAAGTAAAGTTGACACTCTGCCCGCAACGCTCATGGATGAGGTGTTGGCGAAAGTTGCCACACTCTTTGAATAACTGGTATTCAAGATTTCGGCGTTGTTTGAGTCCGACAGGAAATCGGATCAGATACAGGATCGGATTGGCTCGCAAGTAAAATCTGCACCAGTATCTGCACCAGTTCTTCCGGCGAATGGGCAACATTCAAAGTGATGCCTTTCTCGTCCGACCCCAACATTTCCAGATCCGCAAACTGACTGTCCAACAAGGCTGGCGGCATAAAATGATTGTTGCGGGAATGCAGGCGCGGCAAAATCACCTGTTTCTCGCCATGCAAATGCACAAAGAATAGATCGGGATTGCCACTGCGCAGAATAGTCCGGTAGTGGATTTTCAACGCCGAACAGGACAATACCAAGCCCCTGCCTTGCGCTTTTGCCATTCGAATTGTTTCGGTCAGGCTGATCAGCCAGTCATGCCGATCTGCGTCATTCAGTGGCTGACCCGAGGCCATTTTTTCGATATTGGCAGCCGAATGCGCATCATCGCCTTCGAAAAAATCGAGATCCAGCGTGTTGGCCAGCTGTCTGCCTACAGTACTTTTTCCGCAGCCGCTGACGCCGATGATGACCCAGCAAACGGGACGATCGAATCTGCTCTTAATGGATGGTCCAACGGTCACTGTGGTACTTTCAACGTTGTGGGCGGAACCACATCGTATCATCCAAATTGCCGTTTCATGTTTGAGACTGCCCTGCAAGTTGTATCCTGTTTTCAGAATCAAAGACCGAGGCAGCATCGTCCACATTCAGTTTCAATGCCTCCAGTACCGACAGCTGACCATCATAAATGCGTGCAATGAGCTGTTCGTCGTGCAGGTTATTTATCGCAATTTCAGGCAGCGCAGCTTGAATCTGGTTCAGCAGGGGCGCTGCATCAAACGATCCGCATCCACTCATATCCTGAACAACCGGTTCTTGCAACAAAGTCTGAGCCAGTGTATCCAGATCTTCCGCAAACAAATCACCCAGCCGTTTTAAATTTTTCACTACCTGTTCAATACTGATTGCGCCCTCTTTAATGCGCTCACAGGTCAGCGGTCCGGTAATGCCCAATCCGCGCAGATAGCGCATGCCCTTGTCATCGTCAGGAACGAACTGATCGAGGCGATTCGCAGGATTTGCGTAGCTTTTAACGGGATTGTCCGTGCTGCGCAATTCCTGTTTCAGACGTGCCCGCGCAATTTCCCGGGTACGGATGTGATTGTTCTGGTTGATTCTGTCAAATTGCAGAAAATCTGAAAATTTCGAATAGGCGAGATTTTCTTCGTTAAGGATTTCGGGTTGATTCTCACCGGGCATCCCGATTGACGGTGATGCTGCCGGGTCACTGGCTGCAATCCTGTTGTGAGCAACGCAGACTGCTGGTTGCTGCGCATTTTGCGGTTTGAAACTGGATAAAGTTGATCGAATATTTCCATCCAAGATAGGCTCCTGATTAAGTTGATTGAGTCAATTACCATTGAGTTCCTGAACATTTTGATTAATGCGTGCAACAACACAGATCAGTGGCGCGGACGATAGCATTTCAATGTCATTTTTGAAACAAGTGGAAATACGTACGTGTGGTACAGGCAGCGGATCAACGGATCGAACCCTATTTTTCTTGGCGGGGGCGTCAACCTTTCGGCAACGCTTCATATTCGCATTCCGGATAACCATATGAAAAACGATTCTGCTTAAATGGTGAAAAAATAATTCAAATTTAGCTACACTAAGTAACCTTTTTGCATTGAATTGAATCCCTTGATGTTGCCATTCACAACCCACTCGCCACGCTCAGTCAGATCAATTCTCCCGATGGAAATGTGCGCCACTTTGCCAATTGATCTGCCAGAGTCGGATATCAACGATGAAGCGTTCGGCCGAAACCTCACCGATGAAACCGCTGAACTGCTCTTACGATGCAATCTGATGCGGCGTCAGCTGACAACAAACCTGATTGGAATAACCGGCACGACTGAACCTGCACAACCTGCGCCGACCGATACGGTTCCGCCCGGCACTGTTGAATCCAGCACGGTGCCACTTACCACCGCGTCAGCACAACCGCCCGCCTCTGCCCTCCCGGCTCCGGATTGGATCAGCAAAGCGCAACTCAAAGCGCTGCTGGAAATTTTCAGGGATGAACTGCACGCCAACTTCGCTGACGAAACCATCGATGCAACCACGGCAGCTTTGCTGTTGCTGATTCCAGAACATACCGAGTCGGCAATTTCGTATCGCCAGTGGGCCAACCTGTCACTGAAACTGGAGCTGCTGATCAAGCGGATTTCCATGCTGCGGATCCCACCGGCCTGCACCATGACCCGCGCCGAGTTTTTGCGCCAGAATCTGGTCAGTCTGGAAAAAATCTGCCACTTTGCCTGGCTGAGAGAGGCGCGCGCACAGGTCGTGAAAATATTTGCCAAAGAAATAGAGAGCGCATCGGTGCACAACCCGGCGATGCTGGATATCACGCAACATAAAATTAAAGTGGAAGCCGGCACACCGCTGCCGTTTCTGAAAGGGAGCGTTGAATTCGGTTACCAGACGTCGAAATATGTGAATGATGAAGGCTATGTCATGCAGACCCGATCCGGTTCGGTGACCATCGGCAGCAAGGTCAGCGCGTGGCTGGCGAGTGCCGAAGCCAAAATATTGGGCTCAACCGGCCCTTTGAAATATTGCAGGACTGCACTCGACCACGCGAAGTATTTTTTCGACGACATGCTCAAGGAAAACAGTGAATTGCAACTTCTGCAACCGTATTTGTCGCGTGCCGGTGCCGTTGGTGCGGAATCGCGAAACGTCATTGAAATTCGCGATTTTGAATCCATGCAAAATGATTTTTTGATTCAACAGGAACAAATTGCCCAGCACCTTTCTCTTCTGCTCAGCACACCCTATACAGTACCGGCAACGGATGCCGAACCACCATTGCGCCCGGCCTTCCGATCCTGGCAAGTTTGCCTTTGCGCCACAGCCGAAAAACAGGCCCGGGCATTGATTGGAACGGTCAGTACCAAATCGGGCAGTGTTGGCGGCACACTGACATTTGGCATGCTGCAGGGGAATGTCACCGGAGAGAAGGTCACAAAAACCACGAGTGCCTTTCGTACCAGAACCCTGTGTGAATTATTGAAGGACGTCAACCTGTCAGCGACGGCCCGGCAAGATCTGGTCAGCAGGCTGGACCAGTCCTGTGTGCCGATCTGGAAAAACGTGATGCAGTTCTGGGATATGGAAATCGGCGATCAAAGTCCGGCGGACATCATCGTCAACCTGAAAAAAATAGTCAAGCACGCCGCGCGCCTGCATGCCCTGTGCGCAAAGAGGCATCCTGGAGCAGAAGCCACGCTGCAGCGTTTTCATAGGGAATATGGCGCCAAAGACAGCGCCGAAATGTTGGGCAATATGGCCTTGCTGATTGCAGACAGTTATGCCACCGTCGCCCGGCAGGGCGCCGATGTGACCCACGAGGAAAAGGATGCGCAACTCAAAGCGCTGCTCGACCTGGAAGCTGCCCTGTTTCATTGTGGCATACCCAATGCACGTCAGATTCTGGAAAAACAGGCCTTTGGACGCCAGCAGTACCGGTACGCGCAGGATGAAGTCAATGTACAGGCTACGGTTGACGCCAAAGTATTCACGATCGGCGAAACACAGAAGGTCAAATACAGCCAATGGCATCTGGGCCATTATGAGTCGTTTGCTGCAGGTGACTATGTCCGGGTCGATTACACCATTGGCGCCGACCAGGAAATGAACCGACAAGTACTGCAATCGATTTCCGACCACTTCAAGGTCGCAATACCCGGCTTGGAAACTTACTTCGGCACAAGTGTACATCTCAAACAAGGCACGTATTCCGAGCGCTTCTTCCGCCCCAGCGCGTTTGCCGATCAGCCGTACAGCAGACAGTACCAACGTATTCTGGCCCAGGAGAGCCTGCAGCTTGGGGTCAGCGTACCGCTGCCGCTGCCCTTGCCCGTCTCAATACAGGTCGATGCAGGCTACAGTACGTCAAGCACGACCATGCTCAGTGAAACGCCCGGTTCCGAGAGTCTGTGCTATTTTGCGCGCCACTTTATGCACGCCAGACAAACCAACAAAACCGAAGCCAGCGGCAAGATCAATCAGGACAGCTACTTTTACCACTTAGAGCGCGAGCAACGCGGCGTGTTTGAAGCACTGTTTATCAACTACGCCAACGACCGTCATCAAAATGGCAGATTGATTCGGGAACTCGATGCCATTGATCAGGGACTGCCGATTGATCAGGCCGGGCTGATTTTGTGCCGCCAGGCGCGTCAACGCTTTCTGGATTGTGCTGAGCGCTTCAGACAGGCGCGTACTCTGGACAACTACGACGCATGCCTGAATCAACTCAAAGCCATGCTCAATACCTATTTTCCATATTGGCTCAAACGCAGAGAGAATTCGCCGGTCTATGGATCCTGGCACGTGCCGTTGTTGGGGTGAGCCGACTCTATGAGTAAACTCCACAGATTGCATCTTTGACTGTCTGTGTGACAATCACGGCGACAGTGAAGGAACATCATGTTGCCCAACAGCGGTTGCACTCCCATGTCCAGAGGGCATGATTCTGGTATTGCTATCCTGAATCCGATCAGCGCCGGGCATGACACTGCGCCCCCTTCCAGTCGGGCATTACAACTGAAAACGACAGGTGTTGCAGGGGGCGGCTCCCCCTTCCCTGCTTCCGACCGCATTTCATTGCTGCCTACCATGTTGATTCATCTCACCAACTGTTGGTTACTGCCGCGTGAATCATTACAGCTCGCATTGACCAATCACTTAATGAGCCAGGAGGTGCAAACATTTTATCGGGTTCGGCTGCGGTTCCCGGTGTTGATACAACGTCCTTCTGCTATGGAAAATTGCCGTTATACGGTCAATATTCTGCCCAAGTTCATCGGGTTGGCATCAGCCGGTGAAATGACGTTTCAGAAATGTCTGTCACAGAACACCGGCGGACTGTCGGTCGAAGCGAATTCCTGTGCCATATTACAAATTCTGCGAACGTGTCAGTTCGAGACGAAGGACCTCGATTTGTTGCGGGAAGTGACGTTTGGCGTTGCGCTGGGGTTGGGGGGTAACGTCATGACCGAAGCAAACCGCAATGCATTGCTGACCTGCATTCTAAGATCATCCGGAAAATGTGGCCCGGCACAAATGGGTTCGATGCTGCAAGGCCTGTGTCTGGCGTTTGGCGGGCCGAATATGCGGGACGGACTCCTTCATGCGGTGCTCGCAGGCATTCTTGGTTCCTATGGAACGAGCTCTGCATCCCAGATGGGATCGATGTTCATGGGTGTGTGCAATGCGCTTGGGCGTAAAAACAAGACCCGGACCTTGCTGAACGCGCTGATTGGAGCGATTCTGTCGTCCTGCAAAACCAGTACGCCTGTCCAGATGGGGGCAATGATGCATGGCGTGTGTCTGGTTTTCGGTGAAAAGCACATGACTGTGCAAAATCGTGACCTGGTCATCGCCAGCATTGCAGCCTCGTTGGAATCGAGCAGCCGGGAACAGATCGGGGAAATGACACACCACGTCTGTCTGGCTCTGGGCGGACAGGAAATCAGCCCAGCCATCCGGGATGGCCTGATGCAGGCGATTTTACTTGCCGGTACCGGCGTACGCCGACAAATTACGCTAACCGCAATGCTGCGTGGCTTTTGCAGAGGTCTGGGCGAAAGAACCATCTCGCCGGCCAATCTGGATGGAATACTGACCATCATTCTGGACGCATGGCACATGTTGGATTGTCGGGAAATAGGCGTCGGCATCAGCTCCCTGTGTCTGGAACTCGGTGCAGAGAATATGTCACGTGACTGCCGTGACAAAGTCGCAGCCAGGATTCTGGCCTCTTGCACAACCAGCAAGCCCAATCAGATGGGCGCGATGATCTGGGGGCTGATTTACGTTCTGGGCGGGTCGTTTGCTGACGGTCGGATTATCATCACGCACGATAATCTGAATGCCGTGATCCGACAGATTCTGCAGTCACACACCACCAGCAGCCCGTTACAAATGGGCACGATGATCAATTACCTGTACCGCACTCTGGGCAATGACCAGATCACCACATTGCATCGTGGCATGCTGCTGGCGCGTATCCGGGAATCGGGTCGCCAGCCGGAAATCGTTGCGGCCATCAAGTTGATGCGCAGCGGTCAGGCCGTGGTGGATTTTCTGCATCTGGATACGCCAAAAGTGTAGCAGTTGGTCAGCCATTTCGTTTGTGATTAGCGTGTTTTTGATTGATGTGTCGATGCTGTAACTGATGGCCGACGCGAGTCCGGTTCCGTTTCCCCATCCAGATATGAAGAACCAATCCGGCAACGGCAGCCAATCCGGTAATCCAATGTATCAGGCCTAGCCAGTCGCGCAACACATCGAGGCCAGCGTAATACAGACCATAGGCAGAAATGATCAGGATGAAGGC
>Ga0075019_10000629_pt1 | contig 20245 bp, 18 predicted proteins | sample ColStrG_CSR_2013_FD_71473 | JGI IMG/M metagenome (GOLD analysis project Ga0075019, IMG submission 71473) | Freshwater sediment microbial communities in response to fracking from Pennsylvania, USA - Cold Stream Run_MetaG_CSR_2013 | ecosystem: Environmental > Aquatic > Freshwater > Creek >...
TGGACCTTGGCCACTACACCCCTGCCACGTCCGACGGTGGAAGGGCGGATCCTGCGCACCACGCAATGACAGGCAACCCACAGCACATAGCGCGAGAGGAATGCGCTGCAAGTGAAGCGGCACCGTGACCAGTTTGGCGTTGAAGGATTGCGGGAACTTGCGGGGACTGTTCCTTGCACCACTGCGCGGTAGCACGCACAGCCCGCGTGGGCACGACCCCGAAGCCTATTCACGCAGCGTGACTGTCCTTTAACGGGACTGCCCCAAAGCCGACTGTCGGGGGTAACCGTAATCAGCCCTGAGTGACAGAACGGGCGATCAAGTCCGTGACTGCTGAAGGCCATTGGACTAAACCGCAGGTCCCGGTAGTCTCCCAGCCGACATCTTCGGTTTCCAGGCGAGTGGATATGTGCCTATGTTGTGAGCTGAGGCAATTGGCCTCGTTCACACAGGAGGAATGAGCAGTAACCGCGTAGTACCGGTCAGCTACAACTCTGGCGAATTTCCGGAGGAATAGGAATCGACTTGATCCGGTAGTCCTCACCTGGCAGGCGTATGCAAAAAGCGCGCGTCTCTGTGCCTTCGCAAATCAGAACATCGCCGCGTCGGATTACGTGCTTTTGCAACAGCACTTTTTCACGCCACTCGATAACCGAAGTGTGCACTTGCAGGGTTTCGCCATAAGTGGCGGGTGCGAAAAAACGGGTCTGTATTTCCAGCAAGGGTGTACCAATGATGCCTTTGGATTTTTCAAGATCGCGCCATGGAGGGATGCCGCACTGCATGAAGAAGTGCAGAGAGGAGGCATCCATCCACTTTGAAAAATTGGGAAAGAACACGATGCCCGCTGGATCGCAGTCTCCAAACATGACCTGTACTTCGTAAACGGTTGTTTTATTCATCGTATTGACGCCCTTTTAAAGATGAAGGCTATGCGCTGTAACGGCGCTGACACAAGACGCATCGACCGCCGCCTGTGTTTGCAAGGTTGCATCTTAGGTGGCTTGGATGCCATGCTGTGCGGCCAGAAAATGCAGGCCTCTGTAGTAAGAGCCGACATGAATAGCTTGGGAAAACTGTCCGCTTTGCAGAGCCAATTCAATCGCCTCCTGCGACATGAACGCAAACGCAATATCTTCGGAAACGTCCAGCGATTGTTCGGATTTTGGGGTCAGTTGGCGTGCCACGAAAAGATGGACCTTGTTGGTTTGCCTGGCGGGATTTGCAAGAAGGCTGCCCGCATAGTCCCAGACCTCGGCTTCAAATCCAGTTTCTTCCAGCAGTTCGCGTTTGGCTGCATCCAAGAGTTCCTCGCCCGGGTCAACGACTCCGCCTGGCAGCTCCGTGCAGACGATATTTCCTGCGTACCGATACTGACGAAGGACCAGAATTCTTTGCGCATCATCAACAGCCAGAATGTTGACCCAGTCCGGCTCGTGGATCACAAAAAATGGTTCAAGAATGAGTCCTGACGGAAGCTCACATTTATCTGCAGTCAATCTGAGCCATGGGCTTTCGATGATTGTCTGGGTTGCAAGACAATTCCACGGACGCATTTTTTCCAAGGTGATGCACCTGCTAGAGAAAGTTGGTCAGCAAGGGAACACCACATTGATTTTTTTGAAATTCTTCCACCCGGCGATCGTTTTGGTGAAGAAAGAGCCAATGGCTTGTTTCATATTGCTTGCTCCGTCTTTTATGTTCCGTCTGCTGGGCCTGCCATGTGTCATTAATCAGGCGGTTTGACGCAGCAACAGTGCAGGTGTGGCGCTGTAGACCATGCGTTTTGCATCCGGCTCCTGGATGCGCTGCAAGAGAATGCTGGCTGCCTGCTCCCCGAGTTCTGTTGGATGGATATCGACAGTGCTGAGCGGAGGATTGGAGTGGGCCGTGTCCAGGATGTTGTCGAAACCCATCAGCGCAAAATCGGAACCTGCATGAAGTCCCTTTTCACCCAATGCGGAGAGCGCACCAAACGCAGCTACATCGTTGTAACAGACGGCAGCTCTCAGGCGGGGTTTTTTTAGCAGCAATGCGTTCATGGCTTCGTATCCGCCCACGCGGCTAGGGTTTGCGTTGAATACCAGGTCTTCAGAAAATGCGATGCCTTTTGCAAGCAAGGCCCTCTTGTATCCCTCCAGACGCTGCGTGAAGACGACACCCTTTTGGCCACCCAAAAAGCCGACTTCCCTTTGGCCGGAATTCAGCAGGTGGGTTGTAGCCAGAAAGACGCCTTGCTCGCTGTCCCCACCAGCGAAGTCATAGCTGCCAGGTCCCAGGTTGCGTATGAAAACGGTTAATGGAATCCCCCAGCTTTGAATGGTTTTCGGAAGGTTCTTCGAGGTGTTCAGTGCCGGGCACAACATGATCCCGGCGGCGTTTTGCTCACGCATGGACTGCAACACCTTGTCCTGCAAACCAACGTCTTCCCGGGTGTGTGCCATGAGCACGACGTAGCCCGCATCCACCAGTTTTCTCTCAATGCCTACCAGGACTTCGGCAAAGAACGGGTTCAACAAATCGTTGATGACCACACCAATGGCATTGGATGAGTTGCCACGCAACTCGCCGGCCCGGCGGTTGTAGACGTAGCCCAGCTTCAAGGCAGCAGCCTTAACGCGGTCCGCGGTTTCGCCTTTGATGAGAGGGCTTCCCTTGAGGACCAAGGACACGGTGGACTTGGAGACATTGGCTTCGGCCGCCACGTCCACGATGGTGGCCGTTCGGGATGTCATAGGTTTGGTAGCCATGGCGTATCAGTGTTTTCCCTAGGTTTTGGGCTTGGCTCTTGCAAAAAGTTTGGAACGTTCCAATAATTCAACTATTGCAACGTTCCAATAAGTCTACGGCAGAAATTCAAATGAACCAAGAAATGATCACGGGTTGGGGTCTGATCGGTGCCAGCACCATCGCCCGGCAGTACATGGTGGATGCCATCCGCGCGCAAAAGGGACATTTTGTTCAGGCAGTAATGAGCAGCAAACAGGAGCGTGCGGATCAGTTCGCAGCCGAATGCGGCATCCCAAATGCGTACAACTCGGTTGACGCACTGCTGGCTGACCCCAAGGTGCAGGCTGTCTACATCAGCACCACCAATGAATTGCATTTTGAACAGGTCATGGCAGCGGCAGCGGCTGGCAAGCATGTGCTGTGTGAAAAGCCATTGGCATTGAAGGCAGAAGAAGCCATCGCCATGGTGCAGGCCTGTCGCAATGCGGGCGTGGTGATGGCAACCAACCACCACCTGCGCAATGCAGCGACACATCGCAAGATGCGTGATTTGATACAACAGGGAGCGATTGGCAGGCCTCTCTTTGCCCGTATGTTTCACGCAGTCTATTTGCCACCCCATCTGCAGGGCTGGCGTCTGGACAAGCCACAGGCGGGTGGTGGCGTCATCTTGGACATTACGGTTCACGACATCGACACCCTGCGCTTCACGCTGGATAGCGAATTGGTCGAAGTCGTTGGGATGACGCAAACCGCAGCCATGGCCAAGGCCGGTTTGGAAGACGGCGTCATGGCCGTCATGCGGTTTGAAAACGGCGTGGTGGCGCAGATTCACGATGCATTCACCGTCAAACACGCCGGCACCGGCGTGGAGTACCACGGGGATGCGGGGTCCCTCATTGGCCGCAATGTCATGACCCAGCAGCCCGTAGGGGAAGTCATTCTGCGCAATGCAGACGGCGAACAGGTTGTTGCCATTGAACACGAGAGCTTGTACGCGCGTGGAGTTGCAGCGTTTTGCCAGGCAATGTTGGGGCGTGGTGCGCCAGCCGCAAGCGCTGAGGATGGTGTCAAGTCCCTGGCAGGCGCATTGGCCGTGGTGAAGGCCTGCCAAACAGGTGACAAGCAGCTCATCACTCCACTAACGATCTAAGAGACATTGCAATGAGAAACAAAGTCATATCCGCACGTCAGGCTGCTGACCTGATTCGCGACAACGATGTGGTCAGCATAAGCTCCAGCAGCGGTTTGGGTTGCCCTGACCTGGTGCTCAAGGGAATTGGTCAGCGCTTTGATGAAGAAGGCTCGCCCAAAAACATCACCACCCTCAATCCGATAGCAGCCGGTGATATGTACGGCATCAAGGGCATTGACCATATTGCCAAGCTGGGTCTGCTGAGCCGCATTCTGGCGGGCTCCTACCCCAGCGGCCCTTCATCCTTGCCCATGCCAGCCATCTGGAAGATGGTGGTGGAAAACCAGATCGAGGCCTACAACATCCCCAGTGGCGTCCTGTTCGATATGCACCGCGATGCCGCTGCCCGGCGTCCCGGCGTGCTGACCAAGGTCGGCATGGGGACTTTTGTGGATCCGGCCTTGCAGGGTTGTGCGATGAACGAGCGGGCAGCCTCCCATCCGGTGGTACGCAAGGAGAGTTTTGATGGCCAGGACTGGTTGTACTTTCCTGCCATCGTCCCACAGGTAGCCATCATCCGTGCCACCACAGCAGACGAAAAAGGCAACCTCACTTACGAGCATGAAGGCGCCCTGTTGGGTGGCTTGGACCAGGCCTTGGCAGCACGCAACAACGGCGGCATTGTGATTGCGCAGGTTAAACGCGTAGTCAAGGAAGGTAGTCTGCGGCCCCACGACGTACATGTGCCATGCAACCTAGTGGACTACATCGTGATTGACCCTGATCAGTGGCAGACCACCCAGACTGTCTACGACCCAGCTATCAGCGGAGAGATACAGCAGCCGCTCAGTACCTTTGAGAACCAGGTGTTTGGTCCGGAAAAAGTGATTTCACGCCGTGCGTCCATGGAACTCAAGGTCGGCTCAGCCGTCAACCTCGGGTTTGGAATATCTGCCAATGTGCCGCGCATCTTGCTGGAAGAAGGATTGCACGGGGAGGTTACCTGGGCCATTGAACAAGGTGCAGTGGGCGGCATGCCCTTGCTAGGCTTTGCCTTCGGATGTGCCTCCAACGCTGACGCCATCATGGCTTCGAGCAATCAGTTCACCTACTTCCAGGGTGCCGGCTTTGACACCACCTTGTTGTCCTTCTTGCAGGTGGACGAAAACGGCAATGTGAATGTTTCCAAGTTGGGAGCCAAACCTTATCTGACCGCCGGTTGTGGCGGCTTTGTAGACATCACGGCCCATGCCCAAAACATTGTGTTCTCCGGTTTCTTTACGGCAGGCGCGCAACTCGAAGTGGGCAACGGAAAACTCAGCATCCTGAAAGAAGGCAAGACGCGCAAGTTTGTCACAAAGGGGGAGCACATCACCTTCAGTGGTGTGGTTGGGCGCGAACGCAAGCAGCACGTTACCTATGTCACCGAGCGGTGCGTCATTAGCCTTGAACAAGACGGCCTGATGGTGACCGAAATCGCACCCGGCATCGATTTGCAGCGTGACATCCTGGACCAAGCGGAGATTGCCTTGCGGGTGAGCCCTTCACTCAAGCTGATGGACGCAGCACTCTTTACCGACGCCCCCATGGGTTTGCAACTGAAAGCGGGGAAATAAGCCATGACCGAAGCTTTTACCCATATGGAGCGCACGGGTGATGTGTGCATCGTCACACTCAACCGGGAGCCCAAACTCAACACCCTGACACCTGAGATGCTGAGCGAGTTGGAGGCCCATGCCCGCGCCATTGATGCTGACCGGGACATTCGCGTCGTCATCTTGACGGGCGCCGGAAGCCGCGCCTTCTGCGTAGGTGCCGACATTACCCAATGGGCCGCACTCGAGCCTCTGGATATGTGGCGCCAGTGGGTCAAGCGTGGCCACCAGGTGTTCGACCAGTGGGCGCGCCTGCGTCAGCCCGTGATTGCGGCCATCAATGGCCACGCTTTTGGTGGTGGCCTGGAGCTGGCTATCAGTGCCGACATCCGTATTGCCACAACGGCTGCCCAATACGCATTGCCCGAAGCTTCGATTGCAACCTGTCCTGGCTGGTCCGGCTCGCAACGCATGGTGCGTTTGATTGGCGGCAGCCAGACCAAGTACCTGGCCATCAGTGGTCAGCGGCTGTCTGCCACCCAGGCATTGCACGCCGGACTGGTGCATGAAGTGGTCGAGGCCGATGGGCTCATGGCCCGCGCCAAGGCCTTGGCGGCCGACATGGCCACCAAGGCGCCGATCTCCCTGCAATTGACCAAGCAATTGGTCAATGCCGCCACTGGCGAAGACCGGGATGCGGTACTCGAAGCCATGGCCGGTGCACTGGCGGCCAGCACCCAGGATGCCACTGAGGGCATCGCCAGTTTCAAAGAGAAGCGCAAAGCTGCTTACGTCGGCCGCTGATACCTTATTCAAAGCAAAACGAAAGAACCACAATGTCCACCACACTCACCACAAGCAATCTGGCTACCCGCCCAGTCTTTGAAGGCAAGCTGCTGATTGACGGCCAATGGGTCGCTGCGGCTGACGGCGCAACGCTGGAACGCAAGTCGCCAGCGCACGATCAACTGGTCGCCGTGTATGCAAAGGCCGGTGTCACTGACACCGAACGCGCCATTTCCGCAGCACGTAAAGCTTTTGACAAGGGCGAATGGCCACGCATGAAGGGTGCTGAGCGCTCCAAGGTATTGCGCCGTGTGGCAGACCTGATCCTGGAACGCAAGCAGGCCATTGCCGAAATGGAAACGCTCGAAAACGGTAAACCCTTGGCACAGGCGCTGGCAGAGATTGAAGGCTCAGCGGACCTCTGGCAATACGCCGCAAATCTGGCGCGCAACCTGCACGGTGACAGCTACAACACCCTAGGCGAGAACACCTTGGGCGTGGTGTTGCGCGACCCTATTGGGGTGGTCAGTGTCATAACACCCTGGAATTTCCCGTTCCTGATCGTCAGCCAGAAACTTCCCTTTGCCCTGGCAGCAGGCTGCACGGCGGTGGTCAAACCCTCGGAGTTCACCTCGGGTACCACCGTCATGCTCGGACAAATCCTGATCGACGCCGGCGTACCGGCCGGCGCCGTCAACATCGTGGTCGGCTTGGGTCATGTGGTCGGTGACGTGATGGTGTCGCACCCAGAAGTGGACATGATTTCCTTCACAGGCTCCACCGCCGTCGGCAAGGCTGCTGTTGCCAAGTCCGCCGCCACCCTGAAAAAAGTGTCCATGGAATTGGGTGGCAAAAACCCACAGATTGTCTTTGCCGATTGCGACTGGGATGCTGCGGTGGACGCCGCCGTTTATGGCATTTACTTCAACGCCGGCCAGTGCTGCAACAGCGGCAGTCGCATCCTGGTGCAGGAATCGATTGCCGACAAATTTGCCGCTGAAGTGGTGGCGCGCTCGAAGCAGGTCAAGGTAGGCGATCCCTTAGTGGCAGGCATGCAAGTTGGCGCCATCACCACGGAAAAGCAATTGCACACCATCCTCTCCCACATCGCCGCAGCAAAAGAAGCCGGCGCGACTGTGGCACTGGGTGGGGCACAAATCGCCGGCACTGGCATGTACATAGAACCCACAGTTGTGACGGGTGTGAATTCCGATATGGCCATTGCCCGTGAAGAGGTCTTCGGTCCCGTGCTTGCCATGCTGACCTTCAAGGACCTGGACGAGGCGGTTGCTCTGGCCAACAGCACCTTGTATGGACTATCCGCTGCCGTATGGAGCCAAGACTTCAGCACTTGCCTGACAGCGGCACGCCGCATTCGGGCCGGGACCATCTGGGTTAATACCTTCCTTGAAGGCCATGCAGAGTTGCCCTTCGGTGGCTACCAACAAAGCGGCATCGGCCGTGAATTGGGCCGCTTTGCGACCGAGGACTACACCGAAACCAAAACACTACAAATGCATTTGGGTGCACGTACGGACTGGTACGTACCACGCTAATGCAACCCCATTCATTTGGGTCAGCGCTGGCCCAAATGGGTAATGCCACTTGGTGGCACACAAGCGTTCGCTGAAGTGGCGTCGCGTATTTCAAAACCAACAGGAGATCTCTGATGAAAAAGCAAGTATTGGGTATGTTGATCGCAGCAGCCTTCGCCGCACCGGCGATGGCCGAAGAAGCAGTTGAAGTTCTGCATTGGTGGACCTCGGGTGGCGAAGCCGCTGCCCTGGGCGTGCTCAAGGGCAACCTGGAAAAGCAAGGCGTCAAGTGGAACGACATGCCTGTGGCCGGTGGCGGCGGTGAGCAGGCTATGACAGCCGTGCGCGCACGCGTGACAGCGGGCAACCCGCCCACTGCCGTGCAGATGCTGGGCTTTGACATCCAGGACTGGGCCAAACAAGGCGTGCTGTCCGACCTGAACGCCATTGCCACCAAAGAAGGTTGGGACAAGACGGTGCCCCAGGCCCTGCAAAAGTTTTCCAAGTACAACGGCAAATGGGTGGCAGCACCCGTCAATGTGCACTCCACCAATTGGGTGTGGGCCAACAAAGAAGTCTTGGCCAAAGCTGGTGTAACTTCTGAGCCCAAGACCTGGGACGAGTTCATTGCGGACCTGGACAAGGTGCAAAAGGCCGGCTTCATCGGTCTGGCCCATGGCGGACAACCCTGGCAGGAAGCCACCGTGTTTGACGGTGTGGTGCTGGCCACCGGTGGTCTGGACTTCTACAAGAAGGCTTTCATTGATCTGGACCCCAAGGCATTGAACTCCGACACCATGGTCAAGTCCTTTGACCGCATGAGCCAGCTGCGCAAGTACGTGGACAAGGACTTTTCGGGGCGCGATTGGAACGTGGCAAGTGGCATGGTGATCAGCGGCAAGGCCGGATTCCAAATGATGGGTGACTGGGCCAAGGGCGAGTTTGTGGGTGCCAAAAAAGTTGCGATGAAGGACTTTGCCTGCTTCCGCACCCCCGGTACCCAAGGCACCGTGTCTTTCAATGCGGACCAGTTCGCCATGTTCAAGGTGGGGGCAGACAAGGTGGCGGCGCAGAACAAGCTGGCGACCGCAATTCTGGAGCCCGGCTTCCAGTCAGCCTTCAACGTGGTCAAGGGCTCGGCCCCGGCCCGCACCGATGTGCCGGACACCGCCTTTGACGCCTGCGGCAAGAAAGCCATCAAGGACCTGGCCGAAGCCAACAAGACCGACCACCTGGTGGGCTCCATGGCGCATGGACATGCAGTGCCCGCTTCCATCAAGAACGCCTTCTATGACGTGATCACACGCCAGTTCAACGGATCTATCGACTCCAAGAAGGCCGCCGTCGAAATGGCAGCTGCCGCGAAGAACTAAAGGCTCTCTAGGCGATGGCCGGGCAGAGCGCTGTCTCTGACCGGCCATCGCCGCAACGACTCACGGAGAAGATGCTATGAAAGCAGGTTGGCTACCCAAGCTATTGATCACACCCAGTGCCTTTTTGGTGCTGGTGTGCGTCTACGGATACATCCTTTTCACGGTGTACCTGTCGTTTACAGCATCGACGATTTTGCCGAACATGGAGTGGAACGGCACGGCCGCCTACACCCGCTTGTTTGCCCTGGAAAACTGGAGCGTGGCGCTGGGCAACCTTTGGATTTTTGCCAGCCTGTATATCCTGATTGCGATGGGAATGGGCTTGACCCTGGCCATTCTGATTGACCAGAAGGTGCGCGCGGAGAGTGCGCTGCGTTCCATATTTTTATATCCCATGGCGCTGTCCTTCATCGTGACCGGAACCGCCTGGAAATGGCTGCTGGATCCAGGCGTCGGTGTCGAACACTCGCTCAAGGCGATGGGCTTTGACAATATTCCCTTTGATTGGATCAAGAGTTCGGAAATGGCCATCTACTGCGTGGTCATTGCGGCGGTCTGGCAGACGGCCGGGTTTGTAATGGCCATGTTCCTGGCCGGTCTGCGCGGCGTGGACAGCGAGCAAATCAATGCAGCACGCCTGGATGGTGCCAAGACCTGGCAGATCTACCAGCGCATCATCATTCCCCAGCTGGGCCCCGTTTTCATCTCGGCCTTCGTCATCCTGGCCCACATGGCCATCAAGTCCTATGACCTGGTGATCGCCCTGACCAATGGCGGACCCGGCCGATCCACCTGGCTGCCCTCTGTCTTCATGTACCAGTACACCTTCACCCGCAATGAAATGGCGGTGGGTGCAGCCAGCTCCGTGCTGATGCTCCTGGGTATCGCGGTGGTGGTGCTGCCTTACCTGTATTCCGAACTCCGAAAGGGCAACCATGGATAAGACCCCTTTGACCCTGGCCGCACGCGTGCTGCTCTATCTGATCCTGGTCATCGCGGCCTTCGCCTTCATCACGCCGGTGTATGTGATGGTGGTGAACTCGCTCAAACCCCTGGACGAGATCCGCAATGGCAACCTGTTGGCCTTGCCGATGGCGTGGACGGTGGAACCCTGGCTGCAGGCCTGGAGCAAGGCGCAAATCGGGGTGCAGGCCACCGGCCTCAAGCCTTATTTCATCAACTCCTTTTTGCTGGTGATTCCGGCGGTGGTTCTGTCCACGCTGATCGGTGCCTTGAACGGCTACATCCTGACGCAATTCAAATTCAAGTTTGCCGACACGCTGTTTGCGGCCATGCTGTTCTCGGTCTTCATTCCGTTCCAGATCGTGCTGATTCCCATGGCCAAGACCCTGGGATTTCTGGGTCTGGCCGGCACCGTCAAGGGCCTGATCTTTGTGAATGTGGTCTACGGCATCGGCTTCACCACGCTGTTCTTTCGCAACTACTATGCGGCCTTTCCCAATGAATTGGTGCGTTCGGCGCGCATGGACGGCGCGGGCTTCTTCGGGGTTCTGCACAAGATCCTGTTGCCCAACAGCGCGCCCATCATTGTGGTCACCGTCATCTGGCAGTTCACCAATATCTGGAATGAATTCCTCTTTGGTGCGTCCTTCAGCGACTACACCTCATTCCCGATGACTGTGGCGCTGAACAACTTGGTTAGCAGTTCCACTGGCGTAAAGGAATACAACGTTCACTTCGCAGGTGCCTTTATCGCGGCCATTCCCACTCTGGTGGTGTATCTGGTCTCCGGCAAATATTTTGTACGCGGTCTGATGGCCGGTTCAGTCAAGGGTTAACACATGTCTTCACTCGATCTCGTCAATATCCAAAAGAGCTTCGGCCCGGTCCAGATTCTTCACGATGTCTCCATTGCCCTGAAGGACGGGGAGTTCCTGGTGCTGGTGGGTCCCAGCGGCTGCGGCAAGAGCACGCTGATGAACATCATCGCCGGCCTGGAAGAACCTACCGGCGGGCAACTCTTGCTCGACAGCAAGGACATCACCCAAGTCGCCCCTGCCGCGCGGGACATTTCCATGGTGTTCCAGTCCTATGCGCTCTATCCGAACATGACGGTGGCCAAAAACATCGAGTTTCCACTGGAAATGCGCAAGGTGGAGAAGTCGGCACGGGCAGCACGTGTGCAAAGCGTGGCCAAGCTGCTGCAGATTGAGCATCTGCTCGAGCGCAAGCCGCGCCAACTCTCGGGCGGCCAGCGCCAACGCGTAGCCATTGGTCGTGCCCTAGCGCGCGAACCCAAACTGTATTTGTTTGATGAACCGCTCTCCAATCTGGATGCCCAGTTGCGGCTGGACATGCGTACTGAAATCAAGAAGCTGCACCAGCGCCTGAAATCCACAATCGTTTACGTCACGCACGACCAGATCGAGGCCATGACCCTGGCCACGCGCATTGCCGTGATGAAGGGCGGCGTGGTGCAGCAGCTAGGCACGCCACACGAGGTGTACAACCGCCCGGCCAATACCTTTGTGGCGGGCTTTATGGGCTCGCCGCGCATGAACCTGGCCAAGGCACAGGTCGTGGACGTGGCCGGCGCCTTGTCACTGGAATTCCAGACCGGCAACGGCAAGAAGATCACTTTGCCTTTGTCCGAGCAGTTCGCCTTCCTCAAGCGTTATCTGGGGCAGGAAGTCATTGCCGGCATTCGCCCCGAAGCGATCAATCTGCCGACATCCAACCTCGAACACAAGGACCTGCAGCGTCCCTTTGTGGCCAAAATTGAAGTGATTGAGCCAACAGGAGCCGATACACAAGTAATTCTGAATTTTGGTGGTCATGAATTCACCGCAACACTGGCTCCGGATCTGGCCTTGAGCGTGGGGCCAGAGACCTCGTTCACGGTGGACTTGACCAAGCTGGTGTGCTTTGATGCCAAGACCGAGTTGCTGATCGCCTGAAGACGCTTGCAATGAAAAACTATGACGTTGTCATCATCGGTTCCGGCGTAGGTGGGGGCTCTGTTGCCTTGCAACTTGCTGGCAGCAAAGCCCGCGTGCTGATTATTGAGCGAGGTCCAGCCTTGCCCAGGGAAGCCCAAAACTGGGATCCTGTAGAAGTGTTTTGCGAGCGTCGTTACCACACCAAGGAAACCTGGTTTGCAGATGGACGTGCTTTTCAACCTGGCATGTTTTACTTTGTCGGTGGCAGCACCAAGTTCTATGGCACAGCCATGTTTCGATTTCGGGAAAAGGACTTTGAAACCCTGCAGCACCCGGAAGGTGTTTCGCCGGCATGGCCTTTTTCGTACCAGGAACTGGAACCCTGGTATGGCAAGGCGGAGCAACTTTTTGGTGTGCGTGGCCAGGCAGGGCAGGACCCGAGCGACCCACCTCGCAGTTCTGGCTATGCCCATGGTCCCATTCCGCACGAACCCGTGATCGATGCAATCGCCGGCAAATTACGCGCCCAAGGCTTGCAACCATTCCCCATGCCCAGTGCTGTGGATTTTGGCCCCAAAGGAACTTGCCAACGCTGTTCCAACTGTGATGCCTTCCCTTGCAAAATCAATGCAAAGGGTGACGCGGAGATGAAGCTTATTGAGCCGGCGCGGCGCAGCAGCAATATTAATTTGATGACCAACGCGCTGGTTGAGAAACTGGAGACAGACGAATCAGGCCGCAAGGTAGTCGCTGCCGTCGTCAATATGAATGGCGTACGCCAGCGCATCACCGCCGACACCTTTGTGCTCAGCGCCGGGGCCATCAATTCGGCGGCCTTACTGCTGCGTTCCGCCAATGCCCGCAATCCGCGCGGCCTGGCCAATAGCTCGGACGTGGTGGGGCGCCACTACATGACCCACAACACCAGTGCCCTGATGGCGGTGCATCCGTTCAAGACGAACAACACCCAGTTTCCCAAAACCTTGGCTGTGCATGACTACTACTTTGGCGAAGGCGAGGGCGATACGCCGCTGGGCAGTTTGCAGCTCCTTGGGAAAATCAAGGAACCGATGCTGCGTGGTGCCTTAGGCGCCTTCCCCAAGTTTGTCCGGTCTGCTCTGGCAACACACAGCGTGGACTGGTACGCCCAGAGTGAAGATTTGCCGCACCCGGATAGCCGAATCACCATTCGGCCCGATGGAGCGATCAATTTGCATTGGCATCGCACCAATATGCAGACCCACAATCGCTGGGTTGCCAAGTGCAAGTCGATTCTGCGCGGCACGGGCTATCCGATTGTCTTGTCTGCACCATTTGGTACCGACGTGGTGTCCCACCAATGCGGAACGATTCGCTTTGGCAATGTCCCGGCAACTTCTGCTTTGGATCCCTATTGCAAGGCCTGGGACCACGACAACCTGTTTGTGATGGATTCCAGCTTCTTTCCGTCTTCCGCTGCGGTGAACCCGGCATTGACGGTAGCGGCCCAAGGTCTGCGTGTCGGGGCTTTCATTCGCGATAACGGCATTCAATGACAAGCGCAAGTCCGCTCGTCGTTGTCACCGGTGCACGTCGGGGGATCGGTGCGGGCATTGCGGTCGAATTTGCAGCGCGTGGATTCAAGGTCGCCATCACGGATATCGACGATGAGGGAGCTGATGAGGTCATAGAGGCCGTGAAAAGACAAGGCAAGGTAGCGAAGTTCTTTCAGTCTGATCTTGGCGATGTTGAGAGCCATCGCGAAGTGGTTCATCGGATTCAGCAGTGGGGTGGCCCTATAACCTGCCTGGTGAATAACGCGGGTGTGCCGTCGCAAAGCCGTGGTGACCTGCTCAACGTGAGCCCAAAGTCCTTTGACAAGGTTGTCGATGTGAACTTGCGTGGCACTTTTTTCTTTACCCAAGCGGTGGTCAGGCACATGTTGGAATCCATCACGGATTTTGCCCGCTCCATCGTGACCGTATCCTCTTTGAATGCGGAAATGCCGCATGTGTATCGCACGGAGTACTGCATATCGATGTCGGGCCTTGGCATGCTCACGCGGCTTTTTGCCCGGCGCCTTGAGCCCCTTGGAATCGGCGTGTTTGAAGTGCGACCCGGAGCTGCAAAAGCACCCACCAACACCCCAGGATGGCAGAAGCAGCAGGAGCGGGTGAGTACAGACGTGGTCCTGGCTGGCCGTTGGGACTTTGCCTCAAATGTTGCAAATGCCGTTGTGACTTTGGCGGAGGGTAAGTTGGGATTCAGTACAGGCAGTGTCGTTCAGGTGGACGGCGGCCTCTCTTTACAAAAACTATGACAACCGAAAATTTTGACTACATCATTACTGGCGGTGGCTCTGCTGGATGCGTTCTTGCACGACGACTGAGTGAAGACCCCAAGGTCCGGGTCCTGCTGCTCGAAGCGGGCGGTAGCGATGGCCATCCCTTCTTCCACTGGCCGGCCGGCTTTGCCAAGATGACCAAAGGCATTGGCTCATGGGGATGGCATACGGTTCCGCAAAAACACCTCAAGAACCGTGTGTTGCGCTTCACCCAGGCCAAGGTCATCGGCGGTGGATCGTCGATCAATGCCCAGTTGTACACACGCGGTGTGCCTGCGGATTACGACGAATGGGTGAGCGAAGAAGGGGCCACGGGTTGGGGTTATGAAGAAGTATTGCCCTATTTCAAGAAGGCCGAAAACAACCAGCGGTTCGCGAACCGCTACCACGGCTACGAAGGTCCTTTGGGCGTTTCCAACCCCATCAGCCCCCTGCCTATTTGTGAAGCCTATTTCCAGGCTGGTCAGGAGTTGGGGATTCCCTTCAACCCCGACTTCAATGGCGAGACCCAAGGGGGCTTGGGCTATTACCAGCTCACCCAGCTGAATGCCAAGCGCTCCTCAACTTCCATCGCGTACCTCAAGCCGATCCGTGACCGGGCCAACCTGTCGGTCATGCTGCACACGATGGCGACGCGCGTGATCGTCGAAGGCGCACGCGTTGTGGGTGTGGAAGTGGTGCAGGGCAACAACAAGGCAACATCCGTGCTGCGTGCTGAGCGCGAAGTCATTGTGTCGTCGGGCGCCATGGGTTCACCCAAGCTGCTGATGCAGTCTGGTATTGGACCGGCCGATCACCTGAAGTCTGTGGGCGTTTCCGTTGTTCATGATTTGCCGGGAGTGGGCTCCAATCTGCAGGACCACCTGGACTTGTTCGTCATTGCGGAATGCACCGGCGACCATACGTATGACAAGTACAACCAGCCGCATCAGGCGGCCTGGGCAGGCATTCAGTACCTTCTTTTCAAGAAGGGCCCGGTGGCCTCCAGTCTGTTTGAAACCGGTGGCTTCTGGTACGCCGATCCCAAAGAGAATGCACGGTCTCCCGACATCCAATTCCACCTGGGGCTGGGCTCCGGGATTGAAGCGGGCGTGGCCAAGATGCAGAACTCAGGTGTCACCCTGAATACCGCTTACTTGCGTCCTCGTTCACGAGGCACGGTGCGTCTGTCCAGCGGCGATCCTAGTGCGGCACCGTTGCTGGACCCGAACTACTGGTCAGACCCTTATGACCGGGCCATGGGAATCAAGGGTCTGCGCCTGGCCCGTGAAATCCTTAGCCAGAAAGCCTTGCAGCGCTATGTCAAAGCAGAAGTGTTGCCTGGAGCCGGTTTGACCACCGACGAAGAGCTTTTCAATTACGCCTGTGAACATTCAAAGACCGATCACCACCCGGTGGGCACCTGCAAGATGGGCCCTGCATCGGATGCACGCAGCGTGGTGACTCCGGACCTCAAGCTCATAGGTTTGCAAGGTATCCGAGTCGTGGACGCTTCAGTCATGCCCCGCGTGCCTTCCTGCAATACCAATGCGCCGTCCATCATGGTTGCCGAAAAGGGCGCAGACCACATTCTTGGAAAGCTGTAAGTGATGGCCAACCCTACAGATACCCGGCAGGCACCTCGCGGTGCGGGTGTTTCGCAGACGATACTGGATGCGCTGACGGATGTGAAGATGCCGCGCTTGAGCCCCAAGCCACTCACCAAGGAATGGACCCCAGCGCATGGTTGGAATGTTCCCGTCCGGCGTGCACACGTGGTTATTGTGGGAAGCGGTGCTGCTGGCATGCGTGCGGCAGTGGAATTGAAGCGGCGGGGAGTGGAAGTGACCGTAGTCACGCAAAGTGCGTATGGTGGTACGTCCGCCTGCTCGGGCTCGGACAAGCAGACCTTGCATACGGCTAACACCTCAGACCGGGGCGACAATTTCAAGGCGATGGCACACGCCATTGGTGCCGGTGGTGCCATGGACATGGACACGGCCTATGTCGAGGCCGTGGGCTCTGCCCGCGCCATGTCCACACTGCAGTTCCTGGGGCTCCCCCTGCCGGTGGACAGCTATGGTGGCGTGCTGCGCTATCAAACCGACCATGACGAAGTGGGACGCGCCACCAGCTGCGGACCTCGCACTTCCCGTCTGATGGTGAAGGTGCTTGCGCAGGAGGCCATTCACTTGGGGATACCTGTCTACAACCAGACGACGGTCGTTCGGATCCTTGTGCAGGAGGGACAGGAAGTACTAGGGGGGCAGGGGCGCAAGGTCGCGGGCGTTCTGTGCATAGACCCTAAGTTGCGCGCCGATGACAACCCCCACGGAGTAGTGGCCCATCTGTGCGATTACCTGGTGCTGGCGGCTGGTGGTCCTGGCGAGCTCTACCGTGACAGCGTCTATCCCCGAAACTGTTTCGGATCCCTTGGCCTGGCACTGGAGGCCGGAATTGAGGCAGTCAATTTGACTGAAAGCCAGTTTGGCATTGGGACCTCACGGGATGGATTCCCCTGGAACCTGTCGGGCACCTACGCGCAATGCATGCCCTATGTGTACTCCGTGGACGGCGCAGGGGCTGAGCACAACTTCCTGGCAGACTATTACCGCACGACGCAAGAACTGGTCTCCAACACCTTCCGTAAAGGCTATCAATGGCCCTTCCATGCGACCCGCATGCTGGACTTCGGCTCCAGCCTGTTTGACCTGGCCGTGTTCAGGGAAATGCAGGCCGGACGCAAAGTCTATATGGACTTCAACCGAAATCCGGTTGCTGTCCCAGGCGATCAGCCCTTTGATCTGGCTCGCCTGGATGCGGACGTCCATACCTACTTGGAAAAGTCGGGTGCCTTGTTGGAAAAGCCGATTGAGCGGCTGAAAACCATGAACCCACTGTCGATCGAACTGTACAAACAGTACAAGGTCGATATTGAGAGGCATCCCTTGTTGTTTGCCATGAACAACCAGCATATGAATGGTGGCTTGGCGGTCGATATCTGGGGACAGACCAGCTTGAATGCTTGCTATGCCATTGGTGAGGCGGCGGGAACGCACGGGGTCACACGCCCAGGCGGATCGGCACTGAATTCCGGTCAGGTGTTTGGAACGCGCTGTGCTGAACACATCGCTTCCAGGCGGGTGGAGCACGGCGACCGCAGCGCTGACAATGCGATTCAGGATGGTGTTCTGCATATCCAGTCCGCGTTGCGGGAAACCAGCCCTTTCAAACCAGCTGGCATCAAGCGTGTGGTGCAGGCGCGCATGAGCGATTCGGCTGGAATGATTTGCAAGGCAGACCATATTGCATCGGCCCTGCGCGAGGCGCAGCAACTCTCGCAAGCGATTCGTGATCAGGGTGTTGCATTTGACGCCACGACCTTTGGCGTCACGCACGCATTGCAGTGGCGGCAGAACGCACTGGCGTCCGAAGCCATCCTTTTAGCGCTGAACTTCTACGTTTCAAAAGGTGGTGGCAGTCGGGGCGCCAGGGTGATTTGCGACAGCACGGGCGAATGTGTTCCGACCACAAGCAAGGGGCCGCTTGAGGCATACCGGTTCCGTATGGAAAGGGCGCAAGACAAGGATGAGCAGATCGTTGTGAAGTGGGACGGCTCAGACATGTCCATAGCCACCCGCCAGCCCAGAGAGCTGCTACAGAAAGAGCGACCGTTCTTTGAGCGCAACTGGCCCCATTACCTTACGGGCGCCATCTACCGAGAGACGATTTGAATGGCTCCATTCGGGATCAAAGCGTGAACAAAACCCCCATAGTCATCTCGCTGTCATCCTTTGGTGCCACAGAGGTCATTCGGCATGGACAGGCCTGGTTCATTAACGTCGCCAGAAATGCCGGTGCGGATGGTGTGGAGATTCGTAGCGAGTTGCTGTCCAGGCCAGACGATGAACTCCCTTTGATTGCCCAGCAATGCCAAGGTCTCCAAATTGTCTACTCTTGTGCAGATCCCCTATTTTTCATGCCCGGAGAATTGAATGAGGCTGCACTGGGTTTGGCCATGCGGCGTGCTGAAGCCATTGGAGCCGCGGTCGTCAAGTTTTCAATTGGAGGTGGTGCCAAGGCGACTTCCGAACAATTGCTCAAGCTGGCCAACAGCCTGCACGCAAAGGCCTTGCCGGTATTGATCGAGAACGATCAGTCCAATGCAGCCGGATCCATATCCCAGCTCAAGCGTTTTTTTCACAAGGCGTCGGATTGCGGTCTGAACCTGGGAATGACATTTGACATAGGCAACTGGCACTGGGCGGGCGAATGTCCACAGGTTGCCGCGGCTCAGTTTGCGGATCGGATTCGATACGTGCACACCAAAGGAGTGTTCAAGCAAGCCAATCGCTGGATTGCCGTTCCCTTGGCCGACTCCCAGGCCCCCTGGAAGTCCATCTTGGATGCCATGCCCGTCGAATGCCCATGGGCTCTGGAGTTTCCCTTGGTAGGTGAAGATCTGGTGGGCGTGGCCCGCACGGAAATCTGTCGGTTGAAAGAAATGAGCGGAGAGCGAAATGGCGATTGACGTAGTGACTTTTGGTGAAGCCATGATGATGCTGGTTGCTGACCAAGCGGGGCCACTGGAGCTTGCACAGGCTTTTTTCAAGCGCACAGCCGGTGCAGAAACGAATGTTGCGATTGGCCTGGCGCGTTTGGGCCTGAAGGTCAGCTGGTGCAGTCGGCTGGGAACCGACTCCATGGGCTGTTACCTGCTTCACGCAATGCAGGCTGAGGGCATCGACTGTTCGCATGTGGCGTGTGATGCGAGCCAACGTACGGGCTTCCTCATCAAAGGTCGTGTTGAAGGAGGTGGCGACCCAGAGGTGGAGTACCACAGGAAGGGCTCGGCTGCGAGTTTGTTTCAGCCTGAGGAAATAGATCTGGCCTGGTTAGGCAGCGCAAGGCACCTGCACGCCACCGGAATCTTCGCGGCGCTGTCGAAGAACTGCCTTGCGACTTCCATTGCCAGTATGGAGGCTATGCGCAAATACGGGAAGACGATTTCTTTTGATCCGAATTTGCGCCCCTCGCTTTGGGCCAGCGCGGACCACATGCGCGAGACCATCAACAGCCTGGCCTTTCGTGCCGATTGGGTACTGCCGGGGATTGAAGAGGGCAAACTTCTGACGGGACAGGACTCTGCCGAGGCTATCGCCAAGTTCTATCTGGATGCCGGGGTTTCACTGGTCGTCATCAAGCTGGGGGCCGAGGGGGCGTTCTGGGCGACTGCGACGCAAGCTGCATACGTCACAGGTTTTCCAGTTGAGCAAGTTGTCGACACGGTAGGCGCGGGCGACGGTTTTGCTGCTGGTGTCATTAGCGGCATGCTGGAGGGGCTCAAAGTCCAGGATGCCGTGCGGCGTGGGGCGTGGATTGGCGCCCGGGCCGTGCAAGTGCTCGGCGACACGGAGGGCCTGCCAACGCGGGCTCAGCTTGCAGAGGTGCAGCTCTGAGCCTGAGCTGGTCGGAGCCCCGTCGTAGCTGGTATTCATGACTCACCTTCAGGATTGCTTTCCATGCCAGTCAAACACATTGTTCTTGTGAAATCATCGCAAGAACGTCGATGCGGTGCGCAAAGAAGTTGGCATGGTGTTCCAACAATTCAATCTCTTCCCGCATTTGACCGTGCTTCAGAACTGTACTTTGGCACCCATTCAAACAAAGGGTTTCTCCACGGAAGAGGCAGAGGCCACCGCCATGAAATACCTGGCGCGGGTACGGATTCCAGACCAGGCACTGAAGTACCCGAGTCAACTTTCGGGTGGACAGCAGCAGCGCGTCGCTATCGCCCGTGCACTGTGCATGAATCCCAAGGTAATGCTGTTTGACGAGCCCACCTCTGCCCTTGATCCGGAGATGGTGAAGGAAGTGCTCGACACCATG
>Ga0075019_10000631_pt1 | contig 20148 bp, 34 predicted proteins | sample ColStrG_CSR_2013_FD_71473 | JGI IMG/M metagenome (GOLD analysis project Ga0075019, IMG submission 71473) | Freshwater sediment microbial communities in response to fracking from Pennsylvania, USA - Cold Stream Run_MetaG_CSR_2013 | ecosystem: Environmental > Aquatic > Freshwater > Creek >...
CCCCTCGGACTTGGCGGCTTGGCCCTGCTGGTAGGGCATCCACTCGGCGTACCTGCGAATGTTGTCCTGTATCGGCGCGTTCGGGTCCTGCTTGATAAGGGTCTGCTACTCGACGGCCACCATGCCGTCCGGGCGGATCACGAGAAGGTTCACCAGATGGTCAGACCAGACCTTGATGACGATGGCAGCCCACGGCTCCACGTTCCAAGTCCTGCCGTCCTCGCCAAGTCCTGCCGTCCTCGCCAATCTGGCGGAACCACATTATACGGCCTACTGTCGGTTGGATCATGGGGGAGCCTCTCTCGCCTGATTATGATGCACGACTGGACGCCTGAGGGGAGCAACCAACAGGCGTCCATGTCGTGGGTCAAACTCAATACCTGTTTGACCATAATTCACCATAACACACCGGCAGAGGGTTGTCAAGCCCCCTTATGTGGGCGGTAGTTCGTGGTCGATCCTTCCATCCTTGATGGCATTGAGCATCGCCAGCAACTCCACGGGGATCGCCATAGGGGTGCATGCCAGATCGCCGTCCATGAAGAATACCAGACCCCCGGTATCGCCAGCCACCTGTGCGAGAACGGCACGGTCGCCGTATGGTAGGCCCGGGGGCGTTTCCGGGTTCATGGCGTATATGCCCCGAAGGAACTGCCATTGCTCGTGAGTGAGTTCTTCCCACTTCCCATCTTTTTCCGCGATGGGTCCATGAGCGTAGACTTCCCTGACACAGTAGATAGGGGTTGCGAACGCGTTAATCGCGTAGAGCGCAGCGGACGCAAATATTACCGCTGAGAGTAACTGGTGCAAATCAACCTCCGTCGGGGGAGTTGAGACACGACCCCCAAAGCCCCCGAGGAAGTCGGCTGACTAAGCCACCCTTGTCATAGCATGTGAGGCGCTTACGCGAACTTCGCAGGCCGTCCGGGTGTTTTGGTGCTAGCATGTTAGGGTGGAAGTGTCAAGGGGTGTTATGATTAAAACGGTAACATTGCCTTTTTTGGGTCTTATATATTTTCAAAGTACCTAAAGCGAGCCGGCACCCCGGGTCCCCCTCGGTCCAGCACCCCCGCCGGTCCGTTACTCTCGCGCGTAACTCTCAATCCGTACCATGTAGACCACGCCCCGCACGTTGCATGGAGGATCGGTCTGCCACTAACGCGAGAAGCGCGCCTAAGTCGGCGACGGTGCAAGGTCAAGGTCAGAGAGTAGGTTGGCACGTTGCTGGCTGATGGTACTGGCTAGGGTTTGCAACGGTTGTGGGGGTTCGCACCCGGGCAGTATGCGCTAGCAGTTCAATTCGCAGCGTTGAAGCCGGGCAGGACACAAAGCCGCGCTACGATAGCGCGCCCCAATTCTGACGGATGGTAAACCATCGAACGGTCTAGTGACGAAGGCAAATATGCCCGGTAGCATAAATGATCCTCTTCGGTGAATAGAGTACCGATCAGCGGAAGAAGAGTGGAGCGCCTAGCACGCGCTCTGGGCGTCTTACAAACGCCCGACACTCTCAAACCATCTCACCGTCTCACGTGCCCATTGGCGCGGGTTAATGGTTGGATGGTTTAAGAGTGTTATTCTTGAGAGTAACGCGCGGTCAGCGCGTGCCATTAAAACGGTAACATTAAATCGGTAACATGAAAACGGTAACAAGTATAGGCGGCAGGGTCAGTCTTATATTTAATGTTCAATGTTCAATGTTTTTTATAACATATACCCTTTCGTGAGGCCCCTCTTATCATCGCATGCTCATCGCATGCTCACACCCTAACACGCTAATAATCAGCGTATGTGTGTGCCGAAAATGCAGAACATTAGAACATTACCAAATTCATGAACGATACCAAAGACTTAAATGTTCTCTGGTAATGTTCTCATAAATCGCTTGACATACCTATGCAACCCTGATACACGTGCATTGCGCGCTTGAACGCATGTTCAATGCGTATGACATTGGTGATGCTAGAGAGGTTGCATTGATATGGCAAAGTACCTAACACGTATAGAACTTGCTATTGCTATTGGTAAGTCCACCGCCACTATACAGCGGTGGCATCGCACGGGCATCATGCCGATACGCGTGTTTAGATCGCCTCGTAAACGTAAGGCGCTATACCTAAGCACTGATGTTGCAACCCTTATGCAATGGCTACGCGACATACCTGCAATACCGAATGACGAACCGGAGGGCCTACCAGATGAAGAGGGTGACATACCGTAAGGTCGGCGGGCTTCACTTCGTTACCGTTTTAAGGTTACAGTTTTCATTTTGTGTCCGATCAGGTGAAAAGCGTAACAAGCCTCGCAAAGCCTCTCGTGCCGTGATTGCCAAGCACGCATGGTTCGCCGGTTGGAACCAAGGCTGGGACGCTGGTGCTCGGCAGATGCTCCACGAAAACGGTAACATTAAATCCGTAACGTATGCGCCTGTTACCGATTGCACCTGTGGCGCAGCCATGTTACAGATTGATGCTGGCGTGGGCGTGCTGCGCCAGATCGCCAACACCGCCTTTTAATCCCGGGAGTAACCGATGGGAATGTTGCGAGGACGCCGCGAGCGAACGATTGACTGCGCCATGGGGCGCATGCTCGACAAGATTGATGCGGCCTATAGCTTGACGCTGTGGGCTTGCGAGACTGGACGCGAGATTGACATTGCCGCGATGCACGCCAACCGTGCGCGTTCGCCAGTCTACGCCAAGGCGGATCGTATACGTGAGCGCTGGCACGAGATCGTGCGAAAGAGCGCTTGACAGTTATTCCAATTTATGCCAAAACGAAACCAAGGCATAAACAAGCAGACGTGCCGCACCTGCTTGCTCAACAAGTCGGCAATTGGAGTGTATAGCATGAACGAACTTTTCATGGTCGCCGCCACGATGGCGAAGAAGAAACTCAAGGTCGCGCCTGTCGAAGCCGACACCGTAACAGCGTCGGAGGGTGCTGCGCCTGACGCCAGCGAGGGCGAGAGCCGCGTTGACGAGAGCGTCATGCAGGAGATCGCTGGCAAGATCGCGGCGCCTGCGCCCACGCCGCATGCGTTCGAGACTGTGCAGGCTGCCGCCCAGACTGAGTATGTCGAGACCGACAGGACGGTCATCGACTTGTCGAACTCCAAGTCTGAGGCTGCCCGGCAGAAGGCGAAGTTACTCTCGCGAGTTGGATCGTTGGGCAAGGACTATGGCAACGGCAAGAAGTCGCTCGTTGCTCTGGTCGAGGTCGTTGTCGAGGCTGCCGCCGATGGCGTCATCGCGACCGACGATGCGGAGAGAATTTATACGAAGTTCCGCAAGGAGGCTGCCGAGAAGGCTGGCTTGTTCGCCGCTGCCGAGCAGGCTAACGAGAGCTTGAAGGTTCAAGTCTCCAAGCTGCGCAAGATCATCGAGGTATCGAAGGCCATTGACCGGCCTTGGGATATGTTTGAGATGGCGCGCGACATGCACGTGCAAGCGATGCAGGGCGACGACAAGCAATTCCTCAGGGTCAAGTCCACCTATGAGGCGATGGTCAACGTTGCCCGCGAGCAGACGAAGGACAGCAACAAGGGCATCAAGCTGACCGAGGAACAGATACACAAGACCCTGTTCAAAGACGAGGCCGAGAAGAAAGAGACGACTGGCTTGGATATCATCAAGCAGGCGCTCAAGCTGGTCACGTCGGCACTCGATGGCAAGGAGGCTACTGCCGACAAGCCCGCTCGTGATCCCATCGCTCATGACAACCTGATCGAGGCGGAAGCCCAACTCAAGGCTGTCATCAACGAGCTTGACCCGGAGTTCTTCCCGGCTCAGGAGAAAGCCAAGGCTGAGGCGGAAGCCAAGGCGAAGGCTACTGCCGACAAGTTGCTGGCTGCTGCCGGTTACTCTCGCCGGTAAGAGATAGCGCGGCACGGGCTACCATCCCTGCACCGACCGTGCGCCCCCGGGGCACATGCCAGTTCCTCCCATGGCAATGGCCCCGGGTTACTTCCGTGAGTAAGCTAATTGCAAGCCCATCCAGAGCCGATCTGGTGCGTCAGTCGTGGACGCGCGTAGCTTACTCTCGCAAGTAACCCCAACGCAGCAGTGCTGCGCAATCCGCTGGAGCAACAGCAAATGAATATGCAAGAGTTTATGACTGGCTCCGGCCAGATCAAACGCACCAAGTCTGACGTGTTCCGTCAGATGGTTGCGAACTACCGCGCTGACATTCTGTTCATCGACCGTCGCATCAGTGAGTGGGCGGCTATCTGCCGCAAGCATCTCACCGCGACAACGAACAAGGACACTGTCCACATGCAGCACGCCAAGGCTATGCTGCAACGCGAGCGCCTAGCCAAGCGGCTGGCGTACCTTGAAGCATTGGAGGGCTAACACCATGCCACGCTATCCCGACGACAACCACGATGCTCGTGGCAACAGACGCGGTCAACCATATCGCGTGGCCGACTGGCTGTTCGCTGGCATCTTCGTGTTCATGATGACGGCATCGTTCGTGCTGATCCTGTTCACGTCGCACCATAACTGGGGCGGCTTCATCGCTCTCGCTGCATTGGCGTGGGCATTGTTCAGACTGCCGGGTAACGAGTAGTAATCAACTATCATCGCGCGCAAACCAACGCGCACGCCAACGCTGGAGCAACAGCTATGGGCTTGTCAACGAACGGTCGTCCCATCACGCCTGCATCAGGCTCATGGGCAGCAGACATGCACGCCAGCCGCAAGATACTGCGCGGCCATCCTTTCCACCGCAAGACCAACGCGGAACTCCGCTACATCTGCCGCGATGCTGGTGAGGCTGCGCGCTGCATGCGCGACCATGACCCGGTGGCCAAAGGCAAGTACCTCGACCAGATACATGACGCGTGCTCTATCTTGGCCACGCGCTACCATTACGCTCGGGGAGTAACCCATGCTTGAGGCGCTCGTGTTCACCCTAATCCTGCTGGTGGTGCTATGTCCGATCTGCGCAGGCAAGTGGGCGGCAACGCTGTGGATGGCGTATGAGACCAACAAGACCCTGTTCGCCGCCGAGATGGCGAAGCAGGCGCTCGTCAAGATATGCAAGGCATCGGACGTTACCGACGGGAGTAACCCCAAATGAACGACAACGTCAACATGAATGCGCTGTTTTTTCAGATCGCCGCGCTAGGCGGCACGCCTGAGGGCCGCGACAAGCTGCGCCACGCCGAGGTATTGATGGTCGAGCTTGAGGGCAAGGCCAAGCAATCGCTCGACACTTCGTACAGCCTGTACAAGATGGCTGCCGACAGGTACAACAACATCAAACGCATGCACCGCCTCGCGCTCAAGTGCATGGCCCCTACTCTCAAGAGTGAGGTTGTCAGGTTGCGCGACCCTGAGACCCATGAAATTGGATGGCCGCGATGACCCAGAAAGACTACATCGAGATCGCCGCCATCATCAAGGGCTTGTCGCTGACTAACCCCGACGCGGCGTACTATGCTGCCCATGCGTTCGCGATTACTTTCGAGCGTAACTACGCGCTGTTCAAGCCCCGCCTGTTCATTCAGGCGTGCGGCGTCGATGGCGCTGCGTTGCATACGTCCGATCAGGCGGTGATGGACAAAATCAACCTCGTTATCGACGCTCAGATCGAGCGCGTCATAAGCAGCAAGCAAGCGCTGGTATCGAGGACGCACCGCCCATGACCGACCGCCGTCACACCATCGCAGACTTGGACAAGACACCATTACAGTGGGCGATCCATGACCGTGACGCTGCGATTGAAGCAAAGCGCCGAGCCGACGACGTTTACTACAACGCACTCTTGAGAGTGATAAGGGAACAGGACAATGAGCGACGCATACGAACACCTGCCGGGGTCGCGACTGATCCGTCCCGTGCCAAGGGAGAGCCTGCCGACAGGAGTGTCGGCTCAAATATTACGCGAGATAAACGTGGTGCTGGTGGACGAGAGCATCTTTAACCCGTCGGACTTCCAGTTCACGGCACAGCTAATGGGCATGGAGACCGATTACCTTTCGGAGTAACCGGAGCGCGTAGCGCGCAATTATGAATGGTGGAGCGAATGAAAACAGATCGAGAGATACAGGACGCGCTCATTGCATTGTTCCGCAAGCTGGAGCAGTTCATTGAGAACGGCGACAAGCCTGACGACAAGGGGAACATTCCCTCGGTTGAAGCCGTGGCTATGATCCTGCGGCTGGCCAACGACATGACCGCCAATATCAGGGAGCATATACGGCTGGAGGAGAAGGGCAAGCCAGCTATCATCAACGCCACGCGCCCCACCATCGTCATCAACAAGCCCAAGCTGCTTCGATGATACGGCAGTCGTGGGCGCTGGAGATCAACCGCAAGGGCATCACGCATGACCCCGACCATTGGGCGCAGTCGCACGTCATGATGAACAAAGGCCAGATCGTCAAATGGATGGCGGCACCGGGGGATTGGGCGACAGTGCGCTGCCGCGTCAAGATCGAGTTGGACATGACCGATGATAACACGGGAAGCCTACCTAACCATACCACCCAACAACCGGGACGGTGAGGTTCGACAAACCATAGGCAGTGAACGTGTGCTGCTGGAGTTACTCACGGAAGTAACCCGGCACGTTTTTATAGTGCGGGTGATCTTCACCCTTAACATGGAGGACGAATATGAAACTGAGCGAAGTGGAAGCGCGGATACCTGCGTGGTATGCCGCCAGCCTCGCGGACAAGGGTCCGTCGTGGTACGTGTCGTCCAAGCCCGGCAGGGGCAAGACTTCTGTCATCGAGACAGCGCCCGCGTTGCTTGAAAAAGCGTTCGGGGACGGCAAGTATGGGTTCGTGTGCATCAATGGGGCTTGCCTCACGTTGAGCACTGCTACGGGCTATCTGTGGCCCGTGGATGGGGCAGACGGCGCGAAGTATTCGCGGTTCACTCGCCCGGACTGGTGGATTACTTCCGAAGGTAAGCCGCTTGAGGATTACGTGGGCGGCATCATCCTCGTGGACGAAGAGGACAAGCTGGGCCTAGACGAGAAGAAGATCGTCGGCGAGGCTGCGCTGTCCAAGCGCTTCGCGTCGCATCAGTTGCCCGAGGGCTGGGTGGTTTGGTTCGCTGGTAACCTGTCAACCGATCGGTCTGGCTCGACCAAGAAATACGACCATCTAATCAATCGTCGTAACCAGATCGAGATATCGGACGATCTTGGTTCGCTCTTGGAGTGGATGAAAACCCGGGGCGGCTGCATGCCCGAGACAATCGTCTTTGCCGAAGAGAACGGCCACTTGGTTTTCTCCAACGCGCCTGAGGTACAGGGTCCGTGGTGTACGCCGCGCTCTCTCGTGCAGCAGGACACATACCTGCGCGAGTTGATGGACGTTATGAGCCTCACGCTCATTCCCACCGACGCGACAACCATCGAGGAAGTGCAGGGCGGCATCGGTTCGGGCGCAGCGGCAGCGTACTTTGCGACGATCCGGATAGGCCAAGAACTGCCGACGTATGAAGAGATCATCGCCAACTATAAGACGGTGAAGGTCCCGCATAAGCCGGATGCGATGCGCTTGGCCGCGTACAAGATCGCTGGGCGCGTCTCCAAAGAGGACGCCAACCAAGCGGTGGGTTACATGCTGAGGTTCCCCGAGGAATTTCAGATCCTCTTCGCCAAGATGGCGGCGCACAAGAACAAGACGCTGGTCCTTCACCAAGCGTTCAAGGACTTCTGCTCCAAGCACTCGTCGCTGCTGGCGATGATGGCGACGTTCAAGTGAAGCAGTTTTGGGTCCGAGGTCCACTTGTCGCGCCAGTTACTTTCAGGAGTAATGGCGTGCTTGTGGTCGCGGGCCAGCGCGGAAGGTATATGGTCTACAACCACAGTTTAATGGAGGTTAAAATGAGGACAGTATTCAGCATCGACCTGAAAGTCGATATCGATAGCGGCGACGAGGACAGCGCGAAGGCTATCCTTGAGATCATCACGGACGCCGCCAAACAACTACACGGGCAGATGGTGCTTGTGTGCAAAAAGCCGCCGAGCATTGCCGTTCGCACGGCAGACAGCATCAAGGGACAGGTTGAGGTCGAACTCTTCCAGCCTGAGATCATCGAACCCGTGCATGTCGCGAGGGTCGCGCGCCCAAAAAGATAAAGCGCTACTCTTCGCGGTTCCCCTCGCAACGCAATATACGAGACCGGCAGCGAGCCTATATGATGGGGCAATGGTTCACAGGCCCACGCTGCCAGTATCGCACCATCGACGTATGGGGGCACAAGAGTATGCGCTTCATGGTTAGCCAAGCGGTATGCTGGGCGCTCAATGTGGCCGAGCCACAATGAACGGGCCGGTCATCATCCTCCAGCGAAAGAAGACGTATGGGACCACCTAAACTACTACCACACGTTTCGCGAAGCGTGCCGCCATGTCGAACAAGTGCCAGACCAATGGCAGGCCGCGTATCGCGTTCGGGTGACGTTCATCCTCAGGTTCAATTACTCCCGGGAGTAAGTCATGCAAAAAGAAATAGAGCCGACCACCCACGCAACGAGCATGGGCGTCGCCGCCAAGCTGGCGCACATCGAGTTGACCCCGCAGCAGGCGAAGCAATGGGCCGAGACCAGAACGTCCGTGCTCTGGGCGCAGCCGTCTTTCTCGGATATCTGGTACGCCATGATGATCGACAAGAAAGGCGAGACCGCGTGGTTCACCGACGACAGCGCACGCTGCCCGGTCGCGGCGACCGACGACAGGTATATGTACCTCAATCCGGGTTCGTTCTTCACCAAGTACCGCCTTGGCGAGCGGGTGTTCATATGCTGCCATGAGATATGCCACGCAATGTTCGGGCACTGCGGGCAACTGCGCGGCTTCCTTAAGCGCGGCATTGTCGTGTATCCCGACGGGTACAGCATCCCGTTCGACAACGATCAGTTCCAAGTGGCCATGGACATGGTCATCAACGCCATCCTCGTGGAGAGCAAGGTGGGCGACAAGCCCGAAGATGCTTGCTACGACGCCAACATCGTGCCGCCGACCATGTCGGTGGTGGACGCGTACCGCAAGATATTCACGCGTCGCAAGAAAGACGATGGGCGCGACGGTCGCGGCGATGGTGGCAAGGGCGGCTCTGGGAAGGTCGGTGGCGGCAGGGGCTTCGACAAGCACTTTGAGCCGGGCGAGGCGACTGGACAGACCCCAGACGAGGCGCAGGGCGAGCGCAACGAGACTGAGTGGAGAACCGCCATAGCGGCGGCTATCGCCAGCGCCAAGGTGCAGGGCACGCTCCCTGCCGGTCTGGAGCGCCTCTTTGGCCAGCTTATGGAGCCGGTCGTTGACTGGACCGACGTGTTACGCACGGTAGTAACCAAGCGTCTGGGGCAGGGCGGCTCGTCGTGGTCGCAACTGGACAGCCAGCTTGTGGTGCGGGGCATCGGCGCTCCGGGGCGCGTTGGGTATGGTGCGGGCGCTATCGTCTGCGGCGACGACACTTCGGGTTCAATCTCGCAAGACATGATGGACCGCTTTCACTCGGAGGTTGCGGCCATACTTGACGACGTGAAGCCCCGCGAGCTTTACCTTTGCCAGTGCGATGCGGCAGTGCATGAGTGGGTCGAGTGCGAGAGCAGCGAGGACTTGAAGCGCAAGATACTGGGCGGCGGCGGAACGGACTTCCGTCCGGTGTTCGACCGTGTCGAGGCCGAGGGTGTCACGCCTGACATTCTGATCTACTTCACGGACGGCATGGGGTGCTTCCCCGATACTCCCCCGGGCTACCCGGTCATCTGGGCCAGCATAACACCATTGGGCCAGATCGAGTATCCGTTCGGTGACGTGGTGTTCGTGCCGCTCGCACCCCCGAAACCATAACCCCGGGCGCGATCCCGGGGCTGGCCCTAACACGCCAGTCTAGCGGGGTGAAATACACAATTTACTTCGGTCCGGTGCTAGTGATCCGGGCCTAACGCGCTGCAACCAATTACTCACGAGAGTAATAAACAGAAGGAACGAAAGCATGGCTAAGAGGACGGTCGCCAGCAGGGGTGACGAGTTGAAGATCATCGAGTTGCTACGGCAGCACTGCCGCATTGATAGCGTATCGGTCACTTACTCCGGGGAGTAACTGCAATGGCAAAACGTGGATGGCAGCAGCCAAAGAGAGGCATCCTCGGCAGCGAGGCGCGCGGTCTAGTTGACAGCACGCTATGCACCATGGAGAACGGTGTGTTTGAGAAGCTGTCCACGCCTGTCAACGCCAAGCCCCTGTATGAGGCTGTCGCGCCTCGCAGTCTCTTGGACGCGCTCTTGCAAGTGGGCCAAATGTACGACGCGCCCATTCAGACGTGGTGGGACGGCCATGTGTATGGCAACGATACCACGGCAGATGTTCGTATATCCTTTTGGGGCGACGCCTTCCAGCCGTGCTACCTTACGCCACCGGCCATGCGCAAGTCGGTCAAGCTGGAAACCCTGCCCGAGATTACACAGGACTTGATTACTCTCAAGCGTAAGTGGGCGGTCGCCAAGACGACGCTGCGCTTTCTTGACCTGTGGCTGACCGACGCGGCGCAATACACATTCTTCGCCCCGTGGCTCGCTGACGTGCTGGATGGCATGCACGACAAGTGGCCGGTGGAGGCGAGGACGGCAGTGAACGCGATACGCGACCGCCGCCAGCCCAAGAACATTCCCGCCCTGCTCAAACCGTTGCTGCTCGAATGCCGCAGCATGGGCGAGTTGCTGGCGCAGCGCACGCTTCTCAAGGACGTGACGCGGCAGGCGCATTGCGAGGGCGAGGCGGCGGTGGAGATACGCTTCGTGCCGATGCAGGTCAACCCGGGCTTCGTGGAGCTATTGGATGAAAAGGGGATTAGGTGGTGAGCAAGACATTCGCCAAGTCGCAGAAGCTAGACGAGCACCTGATCGCGCACCTAATGAAGGTGGCGATGGAGCGCGTTCACAACTCCGTCATGCAGGAGATCGTGGAGTGGTGCGCCGGGGCGTTTGCCCGCACCTGCAAAAAGCTGGACGTGACCCCGCTGTTTGCGCAGCCGTTCGCGCAGGAGTATGGTGAGAAGTTGCAGGAGATGATCCCGACGTTCGACATAGACAAGTTCGTTCGTGCGTGCCTCGATATCCCCGAGCCGAAGGCGATCATGGATGAAATGGACCGTCACCGTTTTGAAACGCGCATCGCAGAACTTGGTGCCGAGTTGGGTTCCAATCGACCCCTCAACGCCAAACTATGATAGCTGGCTCGCCACAAAGGAAGCCCACGATGCCTACCGCGAAACCCATCCTCATGCCCGTATTCAGATCAGGCGGCAAAACTGAGTTCATTAAGGCGTTCGCTCGCTGGCGCAACGAGGGCTACGACATGGGCGTGCAGCACTGCGCACACGTGGCGGACTTCTGGTTCTACATGGCGTGCATCGGCGAGGACCTAGAGATCGTCAAACTAATCTGGGGCGATGACCTAGAAACATCCATGGCCAGTTGGCCCGATGGCGTGGAGGCTGGGCAACCAATGAGTTCATATCCTTCACCGAAGCCTGCCGCCTCGCACGGTCGTACTGGTGGTGGTCGGACGACAGTTACTCCCCGAAGTAACCCCGATCACTGTCGGCACTGCTATTCGTATTATGCGTGGTTGTATAAAGAGACGCAACGGTTTATCAGAGAGCGGTACGGTCATTTCATAGCTGGCCATCATAGTCATTTTGACGAAGATGACGATATAGGCTTTCTCGATGATCTAATCATGTACCGCTGCTATCGGGAAATATACAAATGAGCGAGCCTCCTAATCATTGTGCCCATGTCGAGGCGTACTACACAGTGCTTTTATTAGAAGCACAAGATTGCGTCCGCATCTTTATGGCTGGTGGTCGCCGTCAAGCATTCTATTTTGAGCGTTGGTGTTTCCTTCGTGGTATGGCCCGGGTGTATAACTATTTGGCGGACTGCACATGAATATCATATACGGGGACTTTGAGACCTATTACAGCAAGACATACTCGCTGCGCATAATGACGCCAGCGGAGTATATCCTCGGCCCCGAGTACGAGACGATCATGTGCGGCATCGCCATGAACGACGACGAGCCTACATGGTTCCCGCGCGACGAGGTCGCTGACTATCTCCGGGCGCAGACCGAGCCTTATATGTTTGTGTCCCACAACGCACTATTCGACGCGACGATATTAGCGTGGCGTTACAACATACACCCCGCCATGATTATAGACACCATGGGCATGGCCAGAAGTTTACTATCCCATAAGTTACCGGGCGGCAGATTGTCGCTCGACGTAGTATCGGCGTATGTAGGCGGCACGCAGAAGAACAAGTATGCGCTCAAGAATATGCTTGGGCTACATGCTGACGACGTATTCGCGGACGAAGAGATATCCCTGCCGCTTATAGGGTATCAGATTGAGGACGTGAAGAACTGCCGGTTGATATACACTACTCTCAAGAGTAAGTTTCCGCCGCATGAACATGCGATCATGGACATAGTCCTAAAGATGGCGACGCAGCCTATGTTCATGGCCGACCAGAATAAGCTATACGAGCATCTGGCGATGATCCAAGCGGGCAAGGCGTCGCTGCTGGACCGCGTCGGTCTGACCAAAGAGGACTTGCTCTCCAACGACAAGTTCGCTGACGCGCTGCGCATGCTCGGCATCGAGCCGCCCACGAAGATATCGCTCAAGACCGGCAATGTGACGTATGCGTTTGCCAAAACCGACAAGGCTCTAACCGATCTGGAAGAGGACCCCGATGAAGATGTACAAGCGCTGGTATCTGCTCGACTGGGCATCAAAAGCACCCTTGAGGAAAGCCGTACCCAGCGGTTCATCTCTATTGCGCAGGCTACGCAAGAATGGTTTGGCGCGCCCTATATGCCAATCCCCCTCAAGTTTGGCGGGGCGCACACGCATCGCCTCTCGGGTGACTGGAAGATCAACGCGCAAAATCTCCCCTCGCGTAAGACAACGGCTCTACGCGAGAGCCTGTGTGCGCCTGAGGGCCATACTGTTCTTGCAGTTGACGCATCCCAAATCGAAGCAAGGCTTACGGCGTGGCTATGTGGGCAGTGGGACTTGGTCGCTGATTTCGAGGCGGGGGTCGATGTTTACAGCGGGTTCGCGTCGGACATTTACGGGCGACCGATCAACAAGAAAGAGCATATCCTTGAGCGCCTGCTGGGCAAGATCAGTATTCTCGCGCTTGGCTTTGGGATGGGGCACGTCAAGGCGCGCGAGACAATCCGCATTCAAGCCCTAGAGAATGGCTACGACATTCATCTGAGCGAGGAAGAAGTCAAGCGGATTGTTACTCTCTACCGTAACAAGTATGACCGCATCAAAGAGACTTGGGACTGGCTCAATTCAGCAATCGGAAGGATTGCCAACGGCACTGCCGACGGAGAGACGTTCGGCCCGTTTATCCTCCGCCACTGCGCCATCGAGTTCCCGGGTGGGCTTGGCCTCGTTTACGAGGACCTGCAATACCGCGATGGGCAGTGGACATATCACTACGCGAACGGACGCAAGCATCTATATGGCGGCAAGCTGCTGGAGAACCTCGTGCAGTTTCTCGACCGCATGTACGTCATGATGGCGGCGCTGACGATCAGGCAGAAGGCGAAGCGGCTGGGGTTCCCGGCGCGGCTCAAGCATCAGGTGCATGACGAGCTTATCTACATTCCGACGCTTGGGGACTTCGATGCGCTTAAAAGACTTGCCACCACCGAAATGTCCCGACGACCGATTTGGGGTCAGGATTTGCCAACCCTCGCGGAAGCAAAGGCAGGCCCATCATATGGCGCTCTCGTTGCTTGCAAAGACTAGGCGCGTTACTTTCGAGAGTAACGCCGACCACTGCTGGCACGTGTTCGACTGGTACGTGCTTGAGTGGGCGAAGCAGCTAGGGTATCTGGCGGTCATAGAGGTCCCCCCGCGAGAGGGATCGAAAGCACACGTGCCGTGGCCCGAGGAACTTGTGCGTAACTACCACCGCCTGACCGAGATGTACTGGGGCAAGGTCCGCTTCTACGAATACATGGGGCAGCAATGACGGCACTGATATGGGACGACAAAGACGTTGAACGTTTTATGAAATACGTGGACAAGCTGCCGTGCGGCTGCTGGTTTTGGACAGGAGCAAGGTCCCGTGGCAAAGGTAACAAAAAGTGGTACGGGACCTTCTCACTTAGGGGCCGAGGAATTAGAGCGCATCGGTTTTCTTGCGAAGGTATCGGGGGATATAGTCCACTCGCGCCCGGTCAACATCGCGACCACACTTGCTACTTCTCCCTCTGCGTTAACCCAGCCTGCATCGAGATCGTTACGCATGAAGATAATCAAGCAAGACGGATGGCGAGGCTTGCACTACGGGGAGAACGGGAGAGTTACGTTCAAGAGTAACTCCAACCACTGTCACCATTGCATCCTCTGGTATGGGATGCAGATTGGCGAGGCTTACGCGCGCATGGAGCACGCCCGGAGGTTCGTCGGCGTGGAGCCGGTACTCGCGGAGTTCGAGGACTTCGTGGAATACGGCCATTACATGACCCGGATATACTTATACTTCTCGGAAATGTAGATTACCGATTTCACTTGACAAGCCTTTCGTTTCAGTATAACACGGTATAAGGAGCAAATCATGACCATTGCCTTAATGCCGCCCAGCGCACGCGAGCACGCGTGGCAGGCTCACTCCATGGATTACGGGCTGTGCGACTGCGGGTGCGGTCGTATCTTCTTCGTGATGCTGGACGAAGCCAAGCGTATCAAAGCGTCTGGCTGCATGACGCCCCAGCGCATGGCTGAGTTCGCATCGGCGCTGGCGAAGGACGCGCTCTCTTGCGTTCCAATCGAAGGGAAAGCACAATGAACCCGTTACTCTTGGGAGTAATGCTCGCCCTTAACGAGCCGCCCCACTGCCTGATTAACAGCATGCACATGATCTCCAACTGGTGCCCGTCAGAACAGACGGTCGCGGCGCTCATGGCCGACGAGTGGAAAGTGGACATTTTCAAGTTCAAGGTGCTCTGCGCATCGGGACATGACAAAGCCCACTGCATCATCGTGGAGCGCGCAACCGGGAAGGAAACCCCCAATGCACCTTAGCCCCCAGCAATGTGAGATGGTGGACTATATCCTGAGGCGGCAGAGCCATGGGATGAACATTCCCTCCGACATACTCGACCATATGACCGGCAACGTCCGCACTGCCGTTAGTAGGCTGCGCGCGAAACTGCGAGAGATCAATGTTACGCTGGACACTGTTGACGGCTATGGCTATCGGCTCACTGCCGATAATGCTGATCGCCTTCGACAAGCTATTGGAAATGTGGAGACGAAAGATGGCAGTATTTCCGCCGGGGTCGGGGGGAGCGAAGGGTCCGCAGACGTGGATGGGGAAGCTGGTATCGCAACTGACCCCCGACGAGCGGCAGTGGTGGATGCAGTCCATGAGGCAACTGCCACTCAGGACCGTAGTTGACATGGCAAAAGGCTTCAACCCATACGGCAGTGCCAACCCTCTTGACGATGACATGCTGGATGATGACCACCCCAAGTCGTCCCTAGATGCTCGTCTGGACAATGAGGCGCGGGCGCTATTGCTCCAGCGTATCGCCGGGCTGGGCAGTCGCTTCGTCGTGAACCGCCCGGACTTTCTTCATTGCCACGTCCACCGTGAGACTGATAAGGTGATTGTGTTCTGGGTATCCGCAGGGCAAGGCGGGTACGTGGAGCAAGCCATTGCCGAGTTCCCTAGCGACACGTTCGTCGCGCAGATCAGATTGATATTCATAGCATGAGCCGCTTTGCCCCCCGCGCCGCCTCGACCGGACCCAAGCCATTCACGTGGAGCTATTCAAAACTCAAAAACTATGAGGCTTGCGCGCTCAAGCACCAGAAGGTGGACCTAGACGAGACATACGCGGAGCCACCCAGCGAGCAACTGGAATACGGGAATTACTTCCACGACATGATGAAGAAAGCGGTTCGTTCTGGCACGCCTCTTCCAGAGGCGCTCAAATCATTCCAGCCTATCGTCAACAAACTTACTCGCGTGAGTAACCCTGACCAGTTCATCGAGACGGAACTAAAGCTAGCGATCACGCGGGACATGAAGCCGACCGGGTTCTTCGCCAAGGACGTTTGGTTTCGCGGGGTGCTGGACTATCTCAAACGCGTGCCGACTGGGAATGGTTACCAGATCGCGCTCGCCGTTGATTACAAGACCGGCAAGCTGCTGGACGACCCGGTGCAACTGGGCCTGTTCTCGCAGATGGTCATGTCACACTACCCACGAACCATCTTGGTGCGGACCGAGTATTTCTGGACCAACGACATGCAGTTCACCCGTGAGGACTTCACGACCAAGGACATGCTGCCGCTCTGGACCGAATTACTCCCGAGAGTAGCCGCCATGGAGCGCAGCTATAACTCGGGGGTGTACGAGCCGCACCAATCTGGACTGTGCAAGCGGTACTGCCCAGTTGTCTCGTGCGAACACAATGGGAGATATGGCCAATGATGAACCCGGATATCAAGGACCAGTTCGAGCGCCTGATGAAAGCCGTGGAGAAGGACGGGTATATCAAGCACTCCACATACTGTCAGGAGATTGATGACGCCCGCGAGCGTGGCATCAGGGTGAGCATCGAGCGCCAATCAAACCAATGGGCGAACCGCGAGTTCTGGGTGGGTGCCATATTCGGCGGCACGTTCATGCTGGGGCTGGTTGGGTTCATCAACTGGCTGCACGGGCATGGCTAAGACGCCTGAGGGCAACGTCAAGAAAGAGGTTAATCTCTGTCTCGCCAAGTACCCGGACGTGTATTCGTTCATGCCCGTGCAGATGGGCTATGGCAAGGCGGGGATTGACTACCACTGCACGGTGCGCGTGAGAAATATCTCTGTCGCGTTCTTCATCGAGACCAAGCGCCCGGGCAAAGAGTTGACCGACCGCCAAGACAAGTTCGTCAGGGAGCGCCGCGCCCAGTGCTCCAAGGTGTTCGTGATCGACAACTGGGCTGGTGTGAAGGAGTTGGACCAATGGCTCACCCGGATTACACGGACAAGTGGACAATCATAATCAAGCCCGACAAGCGCCCTGACCATGAGGGCATTGTGTATATTAACGTGTTTCGTCGCGAGTTTGAACCGCATCGGCAAGAGAGGCCCTACCGCTACAGGAGCGCCAATGACGTGGCCTCGGTAATGGAGTGCGTGGAGTTGGCGCTCAAGGACGAAATTCACATGGACCCGTCATTCTTCGAGAAAGCAAAATGAACGTCGAAGTATCCGGCAACCAACTTGTTCTGCCGCGCAACAAACAGATCGAGGCGATCCTCACCCAGCACGGGGCGGCGGTTACTCCCAACGGTAACTTTGTCGAGATCGACCACAACCTAGTTAACACCATGCACCTTCGGGCGCAGGGCTTCGTCACGCCCGCTCCGGTGCTGACCCAGTACGATTTCCCGGCCAGCAAGCCAGCGTTCATTACGCAGAAGATTACCGTCGGTCAGATGACCACGGACCCGCGCGACTATGTCCTCAATGGCATCGGCACGGGCAAGACCCGCTGCACGCTCTGGGCATTCGCCTTCCTCAAGTCGCAGGGCCTCGCACAAAAGCTGATTGTGTTCGCCCCCATCTCCACGCTCTACCGCGTGTGGGTGCGTGAGTTGACGCTTGAGTTCCCCGACCTGACATACGCTGTCCTGTACGGCGAGAAGAAAAAGCGCCTTGAGGGCCTCGCTAAGGACGTGGACATTTACATCGTCAACCATGACGGTCAAGTCGTGATAGCTGACGAGTTGGCTGGCCGCGCCGACATTGACTGTATCTGCATTGACGAGTTGAGCGTCTACCGCAACGGCGCATCGAGGCGCACCAAGTTCATGCGGGCGTTCGCGGCTACCCGGTATTGGTGCTGGGGCCTGACCGGCTCGCCCATCCCCCGGGCTGTCTCGGACGTGTGGGGGCAATGCACGGTGGTTACCCCGTGGACGGTGCCCAAGTATTTCTCGCACCTGCGCCAGAACCTCATGTACAAGGATGGTCCCTTCAAGTGGAAGGCGCGTCCCGGTGCCGAGGAACGGGCGCTGAGATACATGCACCCGAGCGTGCGCTTCACGCTGGATGACGTGGTGGAGTTACCGCCGAAAGTAATCCAGTATGTTGAAGTCCCCATGGGGCCGAGGCAGCACGCCGCGTACAATGCGATGCGGACCAAGTCGCTGGCCATGATCGGCACGAAGCAGATCGACGCGCTCAACGCGGGCGCGGTGCTGTCGAAGATGCTCCAGATTGCCTTGGGCTGGGTGTACACGCGCGACAAGAGCGTGATTACTCTCGACAATAACGAGCGGCTACAGACGATCATTGACTACGTCGATCAGAGCGCCCGCAAGGTGCTGATCTTCGTGCCGTTCAAAAGCGCGCTGGCAGGCATATCCGCCGCGCTGACCGCGAACGACGTGGAACACGGCGTTGTGTCCGGGGATACCCCCATGGGCAAGAGGAACGTCATATTCGGCGAGTTCCAAGAGGGAGCCGACATGAAGGTGCTGGTGGCACATCCCGCGTGCATGGCGCACGGGTTGACCCTCACGGCTGCCGACACCGTCATATGGGCAGGGCCGATCACGTCGCTTGAGATTTCATGCAGGCGAACGGCAGGATTACGCGGGTGGGCCAGACCCACAAGCAACTTATAGTAATGATTGGCGGCACGAGAGTAGAACAGAAGATATATACTCTGCTAGCAAACAACGAGAACCTACAAGATATGTTCTTGCAGCTAGTAGAGGAAGCATCTCGCGATCTCTAATCTTTCACCTTGACATTGTAACAAGAACGTGACAGCACATAGGAGACCCGTGCGATGACCGTTGTTAATTTTGAGTGGGGCATAACCAAGGCCCGCGCCTTAAAGGCGAAGATCAACACCATCAAAGAGAAGCAGAAGGAAGAACTAGCTCCGTACAATGCTGCGCTTGAGAAGCTAGAAAACTATCTGCTCGACGCGCTAAACAAGACCAAGCAAGATAACGCGTCAACACCGGCTGGTGGTTGCCACAAAATCCATCGTATAAGCGTCTCGCTGGAAAACCCAGAAGAGTTCAAGCGGCATGTCATTGGTGCCGAGGCTTGGGACCTGCTGGACTGGAAAGCGAACGTCACCGCCGTTGACGATTACCTTTTGGCCAACGCCCATTTACCCCCGGGAGTGAAACGGTCCGAGATGCTGGATATTGGGCTGACCGCCCCACGCAAAAAGAAACCACGAGGATCGGCTACTCCCAAGAGTAACCCGGTTGCAGGCCCGAACGTTCAAATGAGCGAGTGGGATGAGGCAGAGGCTCTAGCAGAGCAGATGGAAGAGGAAAATAGCAATGGGAACTGAATTGGTAATCCCGAAGAATTTTGGAGTGGTGCTCCAGAAATACATCAACCCCGAGATCATGAAGGATATCGGCGCGGGCATCGTTGGGGGCTTCGCCGTCATCGCCTATCGCGGCAAGGTCTGGCGCGTCAAGCACAAGGGCAACGAGCTTAACCTGCTCGACGGCGAGGGCAACCCGCTGCCCAATATCGACATTGTCATCGTCAAGGCGTCGCCGCACCTGTCGAAGCTGTACTACGCCAACGGCTACGACGAGGGGGCGACCGGCCAGAAGCCCGACTGTTTCTCCAGCGACGGCGTTCGCCCGGATAGCAGCATCGAGACGCCGCCGTCAACATCGTGCGCCGCCTGCCTCATGAACAAGATGGGATCGCGTATCACTGACCAAGGCAAAAAGTCCAAGGCGTGCTCCGACCACAAGCGTATCGTCGCCGTGCCGCTTGAGGACCCGGCCAACGAGGCGTTCGGGGGTCCGATGATGATGCGCGTACCGGCAGCGTCGCTGGGCGAGTTCCAGAGCTTCGGTCTGTTGCTGGAACAGAACGGCCTTCCGTACAATCTGATCGGGACCCGCGTCAAGTTCGATATCAACGAGGCGTATCCCAAGCTGGTGTTCGCCCCGTTGCGCGCTTTGACCGAGGAAGAGGTTGCGATCATCCTGTCGTACAACGACGACCCGCGCGTCGCTCGTATCTTGAACGAAGAGATCGCGGCTATCGCGCCAGACGAAGGCGAGCAACCCCCGGGACCGGGTGCGCCACCCCCGCCTCG
>Ga0075019_10000632_pt1 | contig 20143 bp, 11 predicted proteins | sample ColStrG_CSR_2013_FD_71473 | JGI IMG/M metagenome (GOLD analysis project Ga0075019, IMG submission 71473) | Freshwater sediment microbial communities in response to fracking from Pennsylvania, USA - Cold Stream Run_MetaG_CSR_2013 | ecosystem: Environmental > Aquatic > Freshwater > Creek >...
TAATGTTTCACAGCGCCTCGCTACAAAAATATTGTGTGGCGAACTTGGTGTTTTTTCGGTTCTAGGTGAAGGTTCTAACTTCATTCTGAAAGTACCCTTAAGTGCTCCCGAAAATATTTGAAGCTTTTAATAGCGGACACAGCATAAAACGGTTCAGAAAATTGATTTAATGGATTCTACCAACTGGGCAATGAGCCCAGATCTGAACCGCACCCAATTCGCGCTAATGGTCCTATCTCATGCATCCAAATGTGGTCAAATAAAATATGAAAAGGTTATGAGCATGAGTCAAAAAATATCAATAAACAATCGCAACGACATCTTATTTCTGCTGATAGTAGCTTTGATATTTATTACTGGAATTGCGAATGCTGAAAATGTCGGCACCCCAATTAGGACGTTAATTTATCCTAAGCCAGAGGTCGTCAATGATGACCGTGGATTGTTTCCATTGCTCGTGCTGCAACTGGCATTATCGAAAGTTGACTCAAGCTACACATTGACTCCATCAGGTAGCATCATGGATCAAGAAAGGGCATTGCGCCAATTGGAGACAACTAACGGTGGTATCGATATTGTTTGGACGATGACATCAATTGAGAGGGAAAGCAGACTACTTCCAATTCGAATACCAATTGACAAAGGACTACTAGGATGGAGACTTGCGCTTGTCTCCTCTAAAAACGGTCAAATATTCAAGTATGTAAAAAGTACTGACGATTTTAAAAAATTTGTTGGTTGTCAAGGTCATGATTGGCCGGATACGATGATTTTGAAAGGGAACGGAATCCAAGTGCTTACAGATCCAAGTTACCCTAAGTTATTCAAGTTGATTGAAAGCGGTAAAGCTGATTATTTTCCAAGGTCATCGCTTGAAGTTTGGAATGAACTGGAAATAAATAAAGTGAATGGTATCTTGCTCGATCCTTATTTGGTGATTCGATATCCAACAGCCATGTATTTTTTCGTGAACAAGGCCAAGGTAGGTCTGGCAAGACTGATTACCACGGGCTTCGAAATGGCCATCAACGATGGTTCGTTTGGTAGGCTATTTCAAAGCGAGTATGGTGAGAAGTTACGGACAGCAAAATTTTCGTCGAGACGGGTTATTAATCTTGAAAATCCATTACTTCCCAAGGCAACCCCGACTGATCGAAAAGAACTTTGGTTTAGTCCATAGTAAACTGTACTCCTAAGCCAGAAATTCAGAATTCAATCTATCAATACAAGTTGATTCCGCCCATTGATTTTCCCTTTCTAAAGTGCTTTACCAGCACATTCAATACCTTAAACTATATTGTCACATGTTCCAATCAAAGACAAACCTACTGTAATTGTGATTGTTGGCGTGTGACCAACTGCAATCGGGAACGACGTAGTTTCAATAGCATTAACTGCGCGACGATCTCAAAGGTCTTGTGGGTCAGCTTAAAAAGCGAATCAAAGATTCAGGATAAGTATTTTGAGATTTCAAAGCATGACAGGACACTGAAATCACGGAGCGGCTAGTTCTTTAGCTTGTCCCAAAGCAGACCCAACGCTTTTTGTCACTTAACAAAAAGTCATGTCTAAAACAAGTTAACAGTGTTGATGGAGCTGAAAGATAGGATATGAAATGACATGAGCAAATATTAAGCAAAGTAATTATTGAAATGCTCCTCTTTTTTACTAATATGCAAGACATGCCATATAGACTAAGTCACATTTTATATTGCTTAGAACTATTTCTGTTTCCGTTAGCAACACAACACGTCGTTGAAAATAAAAATCTCGAAGAAAGTACACAGTGTTAGCTAATGTAAAAATCGGCCAGCGGTTGAATGCCGCGTTCGGTATTATCCTTTTCCTATTGATAGTTATTACTGCACTTGGCTTTAATGGAATTCGAGAAACTTTTAGCTCGGTTAAAACAATGTACCGAGAATCACTTGTCCCGCTAGGAGTTATAAGTAAAGTTGAATATTTGGCACTGCGCAATAGGATTTTAGTAATGGATATGATAATGAATCATACTCCAGCAAACATCGAAGACAGAAATAAAGAATTGCTGAAAAATAGTGATGAACTTGATAAATATTGGAAGGAGTTTAAAGCGAGCCAACTTCCCGAGGAATCGCACAGGATTATCCAAGATTTCGATCCAGCCTATGTAGTTTTTCAGAACCAACTAATACTCGCCGCTAGGAACAAATTATTGAATGGACAAATTGAAGAGGCGACTTCAATTTTTATTGAAAAAAGTAGAACTCTCGGACCGCCGATATTTAAAATGATTGGCAATCTCAAAGATATTCAAATCAAGTCGGGGAAGGAGCAGAACGACGAAGCGGAAAAAGTTAATAGCAGCGTGAGTATATTAACGCTAGTCGGGGCAGGATTGTCTATTTTATTAGGAGTCATCCTTGCATGGCAAATCACGAAGTCCATCACAACTCCTATGGATAGGGCTGTCAAAATCGCTCAAACGGTTGCATTAGGTGATTTAACGAGTGAGATCGATGTTAAGACAAAAGACGAAACCGGCCTTCTATTGCAAGCTCTACAAGATATGAATGGAAATTTGCAAAATATTGTAAGTAAAGTGAGAAACGGAACTGATGCGATTGCTGCTGCTAGCGGACAAATTGCTAGCGGGAATTTTGATTTATCTTCACGAACCGAATCACAAGCAAGTGCGATTGAAGAAACAGCATCGTCGATGGAAGAATTGACCGAGACAGTTAAGCAAAACGCAAATAATGCTCAGCATGCAAACCAACTGGCAATGTCTGCTTCGGCGGTCGCAACCAAAGGAGGGAGTGTAGTAAGTGAGGTCATACAAACGATGACTTCGATTAACGAATCATCCAAAAAAATCGTTGATATCATTAGTGTGATTGACGGCATTGCGTTTCAAACAAATATATTGGCATTAAATGCTGCTGTAGAAGCCGCGCGAGCCGGTGAACAAGGAAGAGGATTTGCGGTAGTTGCAAGCGAGGTTCGAAATTTAGCTCATCGCTCGGCGTCCGCAGCCAAAGAAATCAAACAACTGATCGATGATTCCGTGAACAAAATTGAAGCTGGAACTCATTTAGTCGATCAAGCCGGCATCACCATGAGTGAAATTGTTATAAGCATCAAACAAGTCACTGAGATTATGAACGATATCAGTGCTGCGAGTCTTGAGCAGACAGATGGTTTAGAACAGATAAATCACGCAATTGACGATTTGGATAATTCCACTCAGCAAAATGCAGCATTAGTTGAAGAAGCCGCCGCCGCCGCAGGCTCATTGCAAGAGCAAGCTTCGAGGTTGGCTGAAGTTGTCGGGATATTTAAATTAGACAAAATACAGCAGCTCCACTCCCATGCGGCAGTAATTAGGAATTTTGAGACTGGTTTAACGTCTAGTAAGTCGATCAAAAAACTAATCACCGCTCCAAACGTTGTTCGTTGAGTTGTGCGAGTCTCGATGTAACGCTGTCGTTAGAGCTAGCGGACTGATCGGACGTCGCGTTTATAAAAGTGCCAGCTTTATCCAAAATTACAATTGAAGTAGCCTACAAAACTTATCGTTTCAAAACATCATTGATTATCAGTTGAAGCTGCGGTGCATATTTTCTGGTTTGCCACTCCATTCCAAGCCAGAATAGCTGTCTCAGCAATTGGTGAAGCGGCGGAAAGAATACTTTATGGACTAGAGCGTATTGATATCCTCGGGGTTATTAATCCGATTCAACACCGAAATTTAATAAATTAATCACATCGCGAATCGAAAGCAAAAATTCCTAATTGTTCTATTCAATTTTTGAGTTCACTATGGAAATAAATGAAAAGGAAGAGGACCAATTCCGACAAGTCGTTGAAATGTCTCCAACTGCGATGGTGATGATTAATCAAAGTGGAGACATTAGGTTAGCTAACCTCCAGATGGAAAAGATCTTTGGATATCCTCGTTCTGAATTGCTTGGGCGGTCAATCGATATGCTGTTGCCCGAGAGATTTCGAGGCAACCATTACCATCAACGAAACGATTTTTTTTCCTCGCCAGGTCCACGTACGATGGGGAGTAATAGGGATTTATCAGGCTTACGGAGCGATGGAACCGAGTTTCCGCTTGAAATAGGTCTTAATCCAATTGCGACGATGACCGGTTTAAAGGTACTAGCTGCAATTGTTGATATTTCAGAGCGAAAAAAGACAGAGATGCAATTGCAAGAAAGCGAACGCTCTCTACGTAACCTTAACATCGCCCTAGAACATCTAGTTGAGGAGCGTACCGCCGAGCTAGAGTCAACTTCCCATCTACTAAGCCAGTCACAAGAAAAACTATCGCGTAGTGAGGAAAGGGCAATGTTCAGCACGTTGATAGACGGCACTCCATCGTATATTCACGTGAGGGATTTGAACGGTCGATATATCTACGTTAATCGCGAATATGAAAAGGTATTTCAATGCAAAAGAGAAGAAATTTTAGGCAAACATTACTCTACCGTATTGCCATCGGAAACTGCTGCATTAGTCGAAGCAAATGAACGTCAATTGATTTGCACAAAGACGGCTTTTCAAACTGAAACCCCAATTGATCGACCGGATGGGCGTCACATTTATTTAGTCAGTAGATCTCCCTTGAACAACGAACGAGGGGAAATAATAGGAACTGTTGGAGTCGGCATTGATATAACAAAAATGAAAGAACTCGAGCTCAATGCAGAGCGAACATTGTCATCGTTGAAGGCCAGCGAGGAGCGGTGGAGTTTTGCGTTGGAGGGTGCAGGGGAAGGTGTCTGGGATTGGAATATGGTCACAAATAAAGTGCAATATTCCAAACGATGGAAGGAGATGATAGGTTTTAAGGAAGACGAAATTAGCGACTCGCTAGAAGAATGGTCATCACGTGTACATCCAGACGATTTGCCTAATGTAATGACGGATGTCACTGCAAATATTGAAGGTAAAACCGTCAGCTTTTCCAACGAGCATCGATTCCGCCAAAAAGATGGAACCTATAAATGGATTCATGATAGAGGCATGGTCGTTGAGCGGGATGCATCCGGTTGTCCAACACGAATGGTTGGTACTCACAGTGACATTTCAGAACGAAAAAAAATGGATCTTATCAAGAGCGAGTTTATCAGCACTGTAAGCCATGAGCTGCGAACACCATTGACTTCGATCCGAGGTGCGCTTGGACTTCTTGAAGCCGGCACGATGGGTGATATTCCACCCAAAGCATTGGAGGTCCTAAAAATTGCTAACAAGAACAGTCAGCGCTTGATATTGTTGGTTAATGATATTCTGGATATGGAAAAATTATTATCCGGAAAAATGAAGTTTTCAATTGAGCCAATAAGACTGGATACTTTTCTGCACCAAGCGATCGAATCGAATACAGCCTATGCGATCAATTATGGTGTGCAATATCAATTACTAAATTTTGAAGAAGTTACCGTATTGGCGGATTCAAATCGGCTACTGCAAGTTATGACAAACATTATGTCAAACGCAGCTAAATTTTCGAAAAACGGCTCGTCTGTTGAAATTGGCTATTTAAGACGTGAACAGTTTATTCGAGTGTCAGTTATAGACCATGGAGTTGGGATCCCTGACGAATTTCAAAGCCAAATTTTTGGAGCATTTTCTCAGGCTAACAATACGGATAGTCGAAAGTACGGCGGAACTGGGCTCGGACTACACATCAGCAAGAAGCTGATGAATGAGATGGGTGGAGGCATGGGATACGTATCAAAATTAGGGGTTGGAAGCACCTTCTGGATTGATTTGGTTACCCCAAGATAGACCATTTAGTAGATTGTGTTGATCATCCCACGATACTGGATAACTGTTTATTTCTCAACCAAGTAGTAGCAATTTCGCTCGGAAGTGGTTTCGAGAATAGATACCCTTGTAATTCATGACAGCCAGCCATTTGTGCAGAGATTGCGTGTGCTTCACTTTCGACGCCTTCGGCCACCACCTTCATGTTTAACGCCTGGGCAAGCTGACAAATAGCGGTAACGACCGCTACAGCTGACTCCTCTGGTAATGGCTCAATCAAAGAGCGATCAATCTTAATTGTATTTAACGGCAATTCTCGCAGGACACCAAGCGACGAGAATCCAGTGCCGAAGTCATCCATTGCCACTTTTACCCCAATTGAATCCAAGTCACGTAATTGTTCTCCTGTTTTCTCTAAATCATTAATGGCTGAACTTTCTGTGATCTCTAACGTCAGCATTTCCGGTGGCAGCTCGTGGTCCGCAATCAAGCCTCTAATAATTTCAACAAAGTTTGCATCCATGAGTTGATAAGGAGAGATATTGACGGCAACAGGTACGCAAAAACCAAAGTCACGACGCCACAGGTACATCTGGCGACAGGCTAGTTCAAGTAGTTTGCCTCCGAGGCAGTTAATCATTGCGATACGCTCTGCTACATTGATAAATTCAATTGGGCTAACGAAGCTAGATCCAGCTCGATTCCATCTGGCTAGAGCCTCAAATGATATTAATTCGCGAGTTGTTGCATCGACCTTGGGTTGATAATAAAGGACAAATTCATTATCCAAAATAGCGTTTCTTATCGACTGTTCGTGTTCAAGTTTACGGCTTAACGATTCCTCAAAACGTGGCTCGGCCGTGATCAGTGTTGTACCGGGAGTCTTCTTTGCCTGAATAACAGCTGCTTGGGCCGCGCGGAGCATGGAATCAGGATCGTTCTTATACGCAAAGGAGGTAGAAAGTCCCATGGAAACGTTAATGTAGTATTCGTGGCCTTTAGCAATGATTGGACTCTCATTGATAGCCCTTAACTCGCGACTTATTCTCGTGACAGCCGTCTCGTCCTCGATGAGGATCGCAAACTCATCGCCTCCTAACTTAGCGACCTTACCGTCGGCTCGAGCAATTGAATTGAGCTTTGAGGCTACAGCTAAAAGGACATGGTCCCCCATGCTGTAGTCGCCCCCTTGGCTGAATAACCGAAAACGGTTAATGTTGACAAGAATTAAGGTGATTTGAGATTTTTTTTCGACTGCAACAAGCGCTGCCAAATGGTCAAACAATTCCCGCCGATTCGGCAGGCCCGTGAGCTTGTCGTGCGTCTCTCGGTAGCCTAGAGCGATCTCAACGTCCATTTTCTTCATATTCGCCCGCTCCATTTGGGCGAATAACATTCCAGAACCGATTAGACTTCGCAAGAAGAGGTTAATTTGGTTCTGTATCGGAATTGCGTCTGAGCCAAATATAGCAATAGACACATCTGCTAGACTAGTCGCGGCGATTGTTAGGCCAAGCCAACGTACAGGATTTCCCCTGTGCCAAAGTCGTCGTGTCATAAAAACAGCAAGAATTTGAGTGGTAACTACCGCAGTGGCGAGCACTGCATTCATGTTGTAGGGGAATGGGGGAATAGCGCCAATTAGAAAAAAGAAAAGTATGTATATAAAACTGAACCACTTATTTGGAACAATTTTCGATATCCTTAGACCAGTGGTCATCAAATAGTAATTGTCAAAAGCAACACATAAAGCAAGCGGATAAATGACGACTTCGGCGTACCAATCTGGGGGAACCGCGCTGGCATAAACATTAAACAATACCGCAGTGCCAAACGCAAAAAAGCTGTTGTATGCGTAGTCGCGGATGTAGAGTCGATCTTTTTCTTTTTTCCAAAGCGAAATCAGAATCAATCCAACAACAATGCTGCCAATAGCGCTAATGAAACTATTCAGATTTTGTAATGGACCCATGGTTTAATTCTGCCTTTGCTGATTTTTAATTTTAGTACAGGATGTGTTCTCCAAGAGATAAAAGCTTGAGCTGTCATAACTTTCATGAGGTTGAACTCTTCATGTGCGAATACAGATGTGTCCGTGCCGATCGTACTGGCTACGCCAACTTTAGGCCTGCGGCATAAATGGGGTAGACCGATTCTGTTGGACGGGTAGCTAGATGGTCTGATCGAGTTCTCGCTTGAACCGCGATATCAATGACCGGAAGGATCACCGAAATAATTGGATCAGCCCCTTAGTTAAAACAGGTCAGCATTACTAACTAGGTTCCTTGATCTTAACCGGTCATAACATCCTTCTTGAATAATCGATTAACTCTCGAACAAATAATTTAAGTTCACCACTCAATCCGCACCTAAAAACTTATCCCCTCTACTAAGTCTGCGCTAAGGTAAATGAAGTGCTCCTAGATCATTAAAACCTAACAACGAGTAACGAACTGGCGAATTCTTATGCCTTTCAAAGCGAAAATAAAATGCTTCGGTAACGGTGGCGGAAGAACAGAACTAATTTACTACCTTCTGGCTAATGACAAGTCTTTAGACTTTATAATTTATATGAAAATTAAATAAGCTCAAACCTAATGAAAATCAAACGTTCCACCAATAATTTTGTTACGGGAAGGTTCAGTACACATGGACGTCTTGATACCATCCTGGAAGATGGCATTTTTATTTCGCATAGCACTGGGCCGTTTAACATAGAGTGGGTGACTGCACTTGATAAATTACGTCGAGCATGCCTTACAGATGTGACCCCAACATATAAAAGCGCTTCCATTACAATTTTTCACAACAGTATGCTAATGTCTAAGGAGGCGTTAGATGTTTATTCAAAAAATCTAAAACAACACTTGTCCGAAATCCAAATTTCCCCAATTATTGCTTACGTAACCCCTCCTGGGGTCGAAGGGAAATCAATTATGCTTCCCTTTTTTGAACGTTTATTTTTGGAGAACAACGTATATTGGAGGGCATTCGAAAACTTGGACGATGCTAAGGTTTGGGTGAGATCAATGCTCGACGAATTTATTAATGCGTAGTTCAAACGTGTTGAATGCTTGTTGCGTAATTAGTTTAAATTAAGGAGCCTATCCTGAATTTTGTGTGTGAGGTGTATTATGCGACTAATTCGAAGGAGCAAATATGCCAAGCAAAACCAAAAGGTTGGCAGAACCTGATCTGCCGGACATTCCCAATGAGCTGTTAGAGCAACTTGTAACTGGCCCGATGACGGCTGAGGCTGTCGAATCCATTACAAGGCGATTTAAAAAGGCCATAATAGAAAAGGCATTGGGTGCCGAAATGAGTTACCACCTGGGATACGGGCCCGGCGAGGCCAAGCCCATGGCAGTGACCAATCATCGCAATGGAAGTAGCGCCAAGACGGTGCTCACGGACGATGGGCCCTTGTCGATTGCGATCCCACGCGATCGTAACGGCGAATTCAATTCGATCCTCATCCCCAAACATGAGCGACGTTTTACTGGCTTTGATGACAAGATCATCGCCATGTACGCGCGCGGCATGACCATGCGCGAAATACAGGGCTATCTACTCGACATGTACAGTGTCGACGTCAGTGCAGAATTCATCAGCAGCGTGACCGATGCCGTCATGGAGGAAGTCAAAGGCTGGCAGACCCGTCCGTTAGAGCCCATGTATCCGGTGGTATTCTTCGACGCTCTGCGCGTCAAAATCAAGGAAGATGCGGTGGTGCGCAACAAAGCCATTTACCTGGCATTGGCCGTACTTCCCGACGGCACGCGGGATATTCTCGGGCTGTGGATTGAGAGCACCGAGGGCGCAAAATTCTGGATGAAGGTCTTTAATGACTTAAAGACACGCGGCGTACAGGACATCCTGATCGCGGTCACGGACGGCCTCAAAGGCATGCCCGAAGCGCTTGCTGCAGTATTCCCGGCGACAACACTGCAAACCTGTATCGTGCATCTGATCCGCAATAGCCTTGACTACGCCAACTGGAAAGAACGCAAGACGCTGGCACAGGCGTTGAAGCCAATCTACACGGCGGTCAATGCCGACGCGGCAGAGGCTGAACTCACGGAATTTGAGCTCGGTCCGTGGGGCCAGAAATTCCCAACCATTGTGGCGTCATGGCGACGAGCCTGGCAAAACGTCATTCCGTTCTTTGCATTTGCGCCTGAAATCAGGAAGGTTATCTACACGACCAATGCCATCGAAAGTGTGAACGCCAGACTGCGCAAAATCATCAAAACCCGGGGTCATTTCCCGAGCGATGATGCGGCAACCAAACTGATCTGGTTGGCGTTACGCAATATCACCGCTGACTGGACCCGCGCTGCACCCAGTTGGCGAGAGGCAATGAATCAATTTGCGATTCTTTATGATGACCGATTTCTCAAACCAATCAGTTAAAATGAGACCGACTTTACCACCGCGCCGCACGCTCTTGCCTGACTCATTAGGCGGCGAGCGGCGCCGTGGAAAAGTCTACGAGAGCCTTGCACACAAAAATTCAGACAGCCCCAAATTAAGCTAAATGTATTAACTGTTCGATTCAACGTTAGCCAAGGAGGAACCTGATTAAGTTTTGAAAATCATCACTAACTGCTCTAAATTCGTTGCCTGGTCAGTCATGGATTCTGCCGCAGCGGCGGCTTGTTCGACGAGTGCCGCATTTTGTTGAGTCGCGTTATCAATCTCGACAATCGCTCTACTCACTTGTTCTATACCAATGCTCTGCTCGGTGGATGCGTGACTAATTGTTCCAACCAAATCACGCAATGATTCAATACTCCGAACTATTTCAATCATCGACGTGCCGGCACGGTCTACTAAGTTTGTTCCGGATTCGACACTTCGGACCGAGTCATCAATCAATACCTTAATCTCCCCTGCTGCAGCGGCTGATCTTTGGGCGAGCAGTCGCACTTCCGATGCAACGACCGCGAATCCTCTGCCCTGTTCCCCGGCCCGTGCAGCTTCAACTGCAGCGTTTAAGGCCAAGATATTAGTTTGAAAGGCAATACTATCAATTACGCCTATGATGTCGACGATTTTTCGAGACGATTCGTTAATTGTGCCCATAGTCACTATGACTTCTGACACCACTTTTCCACCATTGCTGGCGACTTCAGCGGCCTTCATTGCCATTTGGTTGGCTTGCTGAGCACTATTCGCGTTAGCCTTTACAGTGGCAGTTAATTCCTCGACCGAGGAAGCGGTTTCTTCTAAGGTCCCAGCCTGTTGTTCAGTTCGTTTCGATAAATCATTATTACCTACAGCAATCTCTCTGCTGGCGCTAGCCACATGAGCTGCACGTTCGCGTACTTTTTCAACGAGATCGGCTAATCTACGGCCGATTGAATTCATCGAGTCTATTAGCGTCCCAATTTCGTCACTTCGATTATTTTGAAGATGACTTCTTAAGTCTCCGTTAGCTAGAAGCCTAGCCGCTTCACTGGCTTGACCAAGTGGCATGATGACCTGTTTCTTAAGTAGTACAAATAATGCAGCCGAAATAATTAGTACAAATATGCCTCCAGCAAATGCAAACGCATTACGTAATCGATGTACATCGCGAGTGTACTCGCTCACATAAGTTCCACCTGCCACAATCCATTCAAACGCAGGTAAATATGAATACGCCACCACTTTCTCGCGAGGAACAGTCTCGTTCAATTCCGCATTAATCCAAGGATATCGAATAAGACCACTTTTTCGATCTAACATTTCTTTAATGAACTCGTGCCCATTTGCATCCTTGGCCGCGAGTATGTTAGAACCCTCCTTCGCGGGATGGACAACTAAATCACCATAAGTTTTCCCTGGCCTTGCATCTAAAGCATAAAAATAACCTGTCTCTCCGACTTTTATTGCGCGGATCGTTGACTTCAATTCATTCAAATAATCGGTGAAGTCCATGCCCACAAATATAAGGCCAATCACTTGGCCTTTTTTATCGATAATTGGATCGTATTCAGTCATGTAATTACGTCCAAATAGCTTCGCACTGCCAACATACTTCTTGCCAGCAATTGATGTAGGGTACGCTGGATTATTTTGATCGAGCGGTGTGCCCACAGCCCGCTCAAGTTTTTCATTTTTTACAGAAGTGGATACTCGAATGAACTCATCACCCGACTTAACAAAAATAGTACAAACTGCACCGGTATTTTCAGTAAATTTATCAACAAGCGCAAAGTTTAGATTCAACGTTTCATTGTTGAGTTTCAAGACCGGAACTAACTTACCACTCATGGTTACCGTGGAAGAATCTCGCTCAAACTCTCCTAGCAAATACTTGTTGAATACGCCGGTAAGAGCACTAACCCGAGCTTTTAAATCACGTTCCGAAGATTCTATTAGCTTAACAACTAATGAAGTTTTCTCGGTAATTTGAGTATTTGCGCTATCTTCTATAAGATTTGAAATCGAGTAACTTACTCCTGTCACAAACAATCCAAATAACAAACTAACAATTATCAAAACATTTATTGCAAGCTTTGTTGCAAGTCCAATTGAATTAAGCTTTTTCACTGATGTCTTCCTTTATTGGCTTTGTTTTGATTATCTTTTTTGTTTTTTGCTTGTTACCGCAGAACTAAATACCGTATTAACCAATTTAGTTAATATTTTATTTTTTTCAATAAATAGTTAAATTTATTCATAACAACCTAGCAGTTCATTCGAGCGGGCTGTGCCAAGGAAGATCAACTCTTGCTTGACCACATCAAGCAGTCATGGCTCGACAGCGGTTCGAGCAATGGTTATCCCAAGGTCACTGAAAATCTGCGAGCGTTGGATGAAGCCTGCGGTGAACACCGCGTCTACCGTTTGATGAACAACGAGAAATTGCGCAAACAGAAGAGCTATCATCACCGTCCGAGCAAGCGAGGCTGTAGCGTTGCAGACTTTGCGCCAAACATCTACAGCAGTAATTCAACGTGGCAGAACCGAATCGCGTATGGGTGACCGACATCACTTACATTCGTATTCATGAGGGTTGGTCGCTTCTTGCTGCAGTACTTGATCTGTTTTCTCGGCAGGTAGTTGGTTGACGGGCGAACGGATTGATCGTCAGCTGGCATTGAACTTTTTGCTGATGGCGCTCTGGCGTCGGTAACCCGAAGAAACGGTGAAGGTGCATTCAGATTAGGGCAGTCAATTCAACAGTTATGACTGCCAGAATTTTTTGAAGGCGCGCAATCTGGCGCAGAGCGTGAGTCGTCGCGGGAACTGTCATGACAGCACAGTCGCTGAAAGCTTTTTTCAATTGTTAAAGAGGGAATGAATTCGTCGCAAGGTGCGTCTCACGCGATACGAAGGTAAGGCTGATGTATTTGATTACATCTAAATGTTCTACAATCCGACACGTCGTCACAGTTCTTCTGGACGACTTTCACCATTAGATTATGATAAGTAGTATTTTGAAAGGCTCGGCGGTGTCTAGGAATTCCGTGGCGATTCATAGCGAATTCGATTGGGAACCCAACATTACGAACCGTCTCGATGTTTATTTGCTTTATTTAGGTACATTGCGGAATCGGCCTCCTGAATTAAATCGTCGATCTGGATGTGCTTTTGAACGTCAAAATCAATTACTCCATAAGAAAATTCTATTTTGTAAGAGAGTTCTACGGCCCGACAAAGTTGGACCAAGTCGTATTGAAAACGATTGATCAAAAGTTGAACATCAGCCTTTTTTATATTTGTAAGAAATGCGACGAATTCATCCCCTCCAATCCTCGATATTACATCTGAACTTCTGAACGAATCCCGTAACTGATCAGCGAATAATTTCAATGCCCTGTCACCCTCGGTATGCCCAAAGGTATCGTTGATCAGTTTAAATTTATCTAAATCAAAGAAAACGAGGCTAGCCGGAAATAGTTGACGCTTGCAAACTTCAAGACTGTACTGGGCTAGCACTTGGAACCCTCGTCGATTAGCGATTCGAGTCATCTCGTCAGTTAATGATAACTTGATGGCGAATAGCTCACGTTCTACAACGCCAGCAAGGTCGACCAACATTTCAATATCTTGTGCGGTAAATTTGCGGGGAACTTTATCTAAAATACAAATTGTTCCCAACGCCTCACCATTAAATGTTCGCAGTGGGTGTCCAGCATAAAATCGAATATGGGGCTCACCAATGACAAGTGGATTTTTAGAAAAACGTTCGTCTAACTCGGTATCTTCAATAACCAATGTTTCGTTTTGAAGAATGGCATGTCCGCAAAATGAAATTTGTCGATCAGTTTCGGGGATGTCTAATCCATTACGCGATTTAAACCATTGACGATTTTCGTCTACTAAACTCACAAGGGAAATCGGAACATCAAAAATTCTTCGGGCCATTCGAGTGATGCGGTCAAAGCGCTCTTCGAAAGGGGTATCAAGGATTCGCAATTCGCGTAAAGCAAACAAACGCTGTTTTTCGTTACTAGGAATATCTGGCGTTTTCATCTGGCTCTCCGGTCGAAGGGATCAAACAAAATCAACTAATACTTTATATGAACAAGAATACCTTTGGCCCACCTATTCTATTGAAGTAACCAACATGGAACAGGAAAGTGGGTTGTACTTATTGGTCCGTATGTGATGCCAGAAGAAGTGAACCATTACGTTGACGCGTTCGCCTTAAACGAAAAAGCGAAAAACGCTGCCAATCCTAAACAGAAAAATGCCGCAATATAATTCCACGCCAGTTTTTCCTTCAAGAAAAATATCGCAAATAGAATGAAAATAAAAAGCGTGATCACTTCCTGAATAATCTTTAGCTGGAAGCCCGTAAAGTATCCGTATCCAAGTCGATTAGCCGGAACGGCGAGGCAATATTCAAACAACGCAATTCCCCATGAAACTAATACCGCCTTCCATAGTGTCCAATCATGGCCATATTTTAGATGTCCATACCATGCAAACGTCATAAAAATATTTGATAAAAGTAATAGTAAGATTGTATTCATGGGGTAAGAATTTATTTTTTAAAAAATAATTTAACGTGCGCAATTAGGGGCAATGAGAATGCGGAATTGATTCAATAAAAAGTTGAATTTTCTTATGGTGTCGTATGCTACCAAGCCGCAACAGATCGATGTAGTCAGCGGTATTAAAATTTAGTACCTTGTCGATTGATTGAAATTCCTTGGTAAATTTAGGGCGCGCAGACAACTTGATTGCGCCCACTCCTCTTTGCGATATAAAGTGCCTGATCAGCGCGTTCAATCAATGCATCGAGTGTTTCATTCATCCTATTCTCTGAAACTCCTATACTTATTGTGACGGGGACATCGTCAGGAGTATGCAACTCATGACTAACCATGCGAAGCAACCTAGTCGCAATTCTTTCGGCCATATTCACGTCAGCGGACGACAGAAATACCACAAACTCTTCACCGCCGAATCGGGCGCATAAATCATTTTTACGGAAGACTACTCCCATAATCTTCGCTAGTCCTACAAGCAGTTTATCCCCCTCTGCATGTCCGAATCGGTCGTTTACATTTTTAAATAGGTCAACATCAAGACTGATTACTGAATACGGTCTTCCAGCATCTTGAGCCTGATGAATTAAGTTTGGCACTAGTGATGAGAAGCCGCGTCGATTCAATAGCCCAGTAAGCGCATCGGTTGAAGCGGCATCTCGCAATTCAGCCGCTTCCGTATAGGTTGCGCTAACGTCGCGCTGAATCGAAACAAAATGTGTAACGATGCCTCGGTGGTCTCTCAGCGGGGTGATGTTCATATCAAGCCAGTAGGACCGTCCATCTTTAGCATAATTTAGAATCACTTCCCGAACCGGCAAACCTTTTTTAAGTGCCGCCTTTACTCTGTCCAAAGTATCTCGGCTGGTTAGTGCTCCATGCAGAATACGCGGCGTGGATCCAATCGACTCAACTAGTGGGTAGCCAGTTAAATTTTCAAACGCCTTGTTGACGTACACAATTCTGGGTCCGGGAAAATCTAAATTTTCAGCCTCTGTGACAATAACAATGTCGTTTGCTAGGTCAACAATTCTTGAAAAATTTATATTTAGCCGGTCACTTATATCGGTAAAAGTGACAATTACATGTTGTTCGATGTCGCCCTGATCAATATACGCACTGACAAGTACCCAAGTAGGAACCGGACTTACTTCATCAATAATTCCTATAACTTGACCGGAAATAGACTGTTGAGTCGCAAGGACACGATTGACGGGATATTCCTCTGGTTTAAGGTGTTTGCCGCTTTCATCAATCAGATTCCAATCGGCAGATAACGCTGATCGTCCAAGTGCTTGCTCCTCACTCATCCGGAGTAATTTGAGTGCACAAGGATTGGCATAAATTACCTTTGTGTCATGAGCGTGAACGACAACCCCCGAATGAAGATTCTTAAGCAGCAATTGAGGATCAAGGGGTAAATTAGCCGTTTCATATTGATTCAAAATATTGCTCCCTTTTATAACCTTTGTGTTAATAAGTATCGTCTAAGATTTTGAATCGGCAAGGCGATATATAAAAATGAAAATTTTAACAATGCTGGTCTAAAGACAAACGATGGCCAGGCTAATCTGTGATAGATCTACGAAAGCCGCAAACCGCAAGTGGGTTGAGCCTATAAATTCCAAGTCAATATTCGTCAAAAATCCTACGAACCACTTTATTAAACTGGAGACGACACCTGTCTGTTACCTGTTCGAGGCTTGTTTTTTTTAGATTGATTTTGTTTCATAAAGACGACGAAATTCCGAAAACAGTCGTATTGCATCCCATCAACTTCCGTCGTATGTAAAGTGACAACAGTTCAAAGTCTGCATTCCATCGGCTCAAGGGTTCCTTAACGACGGTTGTACGCTCTGAATTTATAGCTTTTTTGAATGCTAGATGATTCAATTGAATTAACGGTTATTTATATCTATCCCAATTATTTGAAAAATCAAGTCGAGATTGATGTACCAGAAAATTTTGCAATAAAACTGGAATTCAACAATTTAGTGCACTAATTTAAAGAACATGTGATGTTATCTATGCTTTGATATTTTCAGAGCTATAAATTGTTACATTAACAATCTACATATGAGTGCAGCAGCCCAAAAAAATAGCAATTCGACGTTATCCGTTCTAGTCGTTGACGATGATTTTGTAATGCAGCGAATTATTGTGACCTTATTAAATGGACTAGGTCATTCTGGTGTAGTTGTTGAGGATGGCAGCATGGCGTTGGCGTGCTTGTCGCAGAGATCGTTCGACGTCGTCCTCTTGGATGTAATGATGCCAGTTATGGACGGACTTAGGGCGTTGGCGTTGATACGTGAGAAAGAGAAATTAACCTCGCTGCACCAGCCCATTATTATGCTGACAGGTCACTCTGAGCCAAACGATGTGATTAGGTTAAAGCAAGCGGATGCAGATGGTTACGTACAAAAGCCAATTGATGTGTCGGATTTAAAGGCGGAGTTAAATAGAGTCCTACTCCAATCGAGTAGGAATTAAAACGAGTATTACGGAAATGTACGAGGACACCATCGATGGGAAACGATTTAACGAAACTCAGTGCGACACCTGCGAAAACGGCTATCAGCCCGGAATTAAAACAATTCCTTGCCGCACCAGCCAGTGCTCAAGCGCCTAAAAATTTATTTTATAAAACTCCTATTTGGTCGCTGGGCGTTGGTATTTTTGAGAACCTACGCTTTAAATCAAAAGTGTATGTTATCTCATGCATGTTCCTAATTCCTTTGACGTTGACCTCATGGTTTTATTTCTCCAGTATGCTGGAGCAAATCCGCTTCTCGGCGAAAGAGAGACTGGGCGTTGAATACAATAAAGAATTGTTCCCTGTAATCGACCTAGCACAACAATTGAGGCGTGATTCCGTTGCTTTTGCCGTTACGGGTACTGCGCCCAGCACACTTGCAGACGTTAATGAAAAGTTAAAGGTAGCTCAAGCGCACCTTGCCGACATAGATAAGCGGTTAGGTACCGAATTAGAAACGAGTAAAGCATACGCGGAAGTTCAATCAGCGTATGCTAAAGCCACCTCGTCCACAGGTGATGCTGTGTTTAATGCACACACGGAGCATGTCGCAGCGCTCATTGCACTACTAGGTACCGTTACGGATTCTTCCAATCTCACTTTAGATCCTGATATTGCCAGCTTTTATCTAATGGATGCAGCCTTTGATCGCATTCCGAATATTGTAGAAAACACGGGGAAATTACGTGCTGTTGGAATGAAAGTACTTAAATCCGAGACCATTACGCCTCAGTTGCAACGTAGCTTAAGTGAGATGATTCCAATCGCAGAATTCCAGTTTGGTAACTTACGAGATGGATTAGCCAAAGCATCCAAAGTTGACTCATCCCTGACATCGAAAATTAATGCCGCCTCGGCGTTGGATGCAACAACAGCTTTTTTTAGCTTAGCCAGAAAGACCGTTATTGACACCCAGGTGTATGGCAGCGACTCACAAGCAACCTACCTAGCCAGTGCGAACAACACTATAAAAGAACAATATAGCTTAGCAAATCGGTTGACCGATTCGTTGGACGAGCTCCTTATGAATCGAATCAATGGAATGAAATCAAATCTATATTTGATTTCAGCAGTTATAGGTATTGGTATTGCCCTTGCTGCTTACTTTTTCTATAGCTTTTATTTGGTGACAAATGGTGGTTTCCGGCTAATCAGTCAACACCTCAAAGAGGTTGCAGAGGGAGATTTGCGTAAGGCTCCCGATATCCCTCGGGGAAAAGACGAGATTGCGGATCTAATTCTCGATCTGCGCGATACCTACGACTCATTGCATGCGTTAATTAAAACAGTGCGCCATTCTGCCCGCGCCTTACATACGACAAGTAGCGAAATTTCTGCAGCGAGTCTTGATTTGTCAGCTCGCACTGAGGCTGCCGCCGCCGCGTTAGAAGAGCAAGCGGCCGCAATGGAAGAAATCGGATCAACCGTCGGCAATACAGCGGAAAAATCTAAATTAGCCGCCAAATTTGCAGCAGAAAATGCGCAAGTTGCCGAGAGCGGTGGCAAGGTCATCGGAACCGTCGTTCAAACGATGCAATCGATTGACGCCTCTTCCGCCAAAATCAGTGACATTATCAGTGTGATTGATGGAATTGCCTTTCAAACCAACATTCTGGCGTTAAACGCCGCCGTCGAAGCCGCCCGAGCAGGCGAATCAGGGCGCGGATTTGCGGTAGTCGCTAGTGAGGTAAGGAGTCTTGCCCACCGCAGTGCCGAAGCCGCACGTGAGATCAAAGAACTGATTTCAAATAGTGTTTCTCAAATAGCCAGTGGAACATCAATCGTTGAGCAAGCCGGTGTCACCATGCAAACGATGGTAACAAATGCCAAGCAAATTAATGTGTTTTTGAACGATATATCGACAGCGGCAAATGAACAAGCCGCAGGCGTTGGACAGGTGGGACAATCAATTCAATCACTCGATGAACAAACACAGCAGAATGCCGCATTGGTAGAAGAAACCTCCGCGGCATCGGGCGCGTTGACCCAACAAGCCGAAACGCTACAACGCGAAATAGCAAATTTTAGAGTTGTGTAGAGCGTAAGTTGAGCCTAATAGATATTCATCTTAAACATCGGAGATCGGGATGAAGCGCATCGACGATTTGCTCCTCTGATCTGAGGATAGGTATTTGCGCGGAATTAGCTATGGCAAGTCGTCGGATAATTAATTTCTTAGCCCCTTTAAGTAAAAAATGCCAGTCGCGCGGAAATCAAAGTGAGTAAGAAAAAATAGGCGTTAATCAATACACCTTGGCGTTCAATTACACGCGCAATTAAGCAGGGTTGTGGGTGGCACGCCAATATCACATACATCAGTACAGTGAGGCCTAATTCTCAACGTAAATAAGACCGATAACTTACTGTCCTCAAAGTGATAGTTCAGGTTGTCATCACAATGGAGGATAAGAAATGGTCGAGATTTCTAAAAAACTAGTCGGCTCAATTTTATGCATGAATCAACCTCACTAAAAAGTAATGCGTCGTTTGTCCCATTGCTTTGGGGAATAACGCTTTTTTCACTGAAATCTAGATTGTTAGGTTGTTTTGTGAAACATTAAAAATCAAAGTTAAGGCAAAGTTGAAATGATTTCAGCACCAATTCCTGCGAATGAAAGTGAGCGACTTGCAGCGCTTCGACAGTGCGCAGTTCTCGATACTTTACACACAATTGAATTTGACGATTTTACGAGACTCGCCTCAGAAATTTGTGGAACACCGATAGCACTCATTTCTCTCATTGACTCCAATCGTCAATGGTTCAAAAGTAAGATTGGCCTAGACACCACCGAAACACCTAGAGATATTTCGTTCTGCGGACATGCTATCAACGGTAGTGAATTATTTGAAGTATCGAATG
>Ga0075019_10000633_pt1 | contig 20135 bp, 18 predicted proteins | sample ColStrG_CSR_2013_FD_71473 | JGI IMG/M metagenome (GOLD analysis project Ga0075019, IMG submission 71473) | Freshwater sediment microbial communities in response to fracking from Pennsylvania, USA - Cold Stream Run_MetaG_CSR_2013 | ecosystem: Environmental > Aquatic > Freshwater > Creek >...
GTATTGGAAATTGGATTGGCGCGAGGACGCCAGCAATCAGTCGCCGGATTATTTCCGCAACCGGGTGCGGAAACGCCTGCTGCCATATCTGACAAAATTGAGCGGTCGCGATGCCGGGGAGTTGACCCTGCGTACGGCCAGGATTCTGGCGGAAGAGAACCTTTTTTTTGAGGAACTGCTGCCACGGGTTTGGCCGGAACAATTGCCTTTGCGGGAGTGGCGGGATTTGTCCGTGGCGTTGCAGCGGCGCGGGTTGCGGGCCTGGCTGCAAAGCCGGGGTGTGGACAATGCGGATTTTGCACAGATTGAAGCCGTGCGCGGGCTGTTGACACGGGAGCAGCCTGCGCGGGTGAATCTCAGCCGGGGCCGGCACTGTCGCCGCCGGGCGGGTGTTTTGTTTGTGGAAGGATAGCTGGATTCCCGGCTGCGTTGTCGGCAGCAGCAAGCCCGCCGGGCCCTTTGCCCCAAAGCGGCAGAGGACTGCCGCACTCCAAAAAAATCTAAAATTCGTCCGGTATGCGCAAGCTGTCGATTTTCATGGCGTAGAGCGTTTTCACCCTCGAGGACGGTGCCTTTTGTTCAAATGCAGCTGCTGAACACCATCTGTATTGGCTGGCTACCGCAACCAGCCCGTGTTTGATGGGGTTTTGATGGACATAAGCCAGCCGGGCCAGATATGAGCGCTCAAAGGTCAATCGTGTGTCCCAGTAATTAAACCAAACCTTCCGTTCGGAAACATCATGCCTGTTGTTTATCCAGCGGGATGTTTCCACGTGCGCTTGTTTAAATATATCCCTCAGGGCTCCGGCCGACGGTTCTGCATGAATCACCACATGATAATGATTTGAAAACACAGCCCAGGCACTGACCTGCCATCCGCGATTCCTGAGCAAGGCCAGAATACAGCTCTCCACAAAATCCAACTCCTCCGGATTTGTGAATACATGCTTTTTTAGATAAGTGCCCGCGGTCACTATGTAAGCCCCACCTGCGTCCAGACAGTGGCGAGGCGCATGAGGCCAGATCATCTGCCTACCATATCAAAAACAACCAATACGTCAGTACTATTTTGGAGTGCGGCAGTCCCCTGCCGCTTTGGGGGCGGGGCGCGAGGCCGCCGGGGGCACGAAAAATCAACAGCTCCTCAAAACCGGGTGACACGCGTGATCCAAAATACCTTTTGCAGAATTCCGGCCCGCCCTTACCTTGAAGGGGTGGATTTTCGAGTTGCCATGTTTTGTCTGCTGCTCCCACTGTCGCTTTCCGGTCAGACACCGGTGCTTAAGGTCGGGATGGAGCTGTCGTATCCGCCTTTTGAAATGACGAATGAACGCGGTGAGCCTGCCGGGGTCAGTGTGGAACTGGCGCAGGCCTTGGGACGGCACCTGCATCGCGCGGTGGAGATTCAAAACATTGCCTTCGACGGTCTGATCCCTGCGCTGCAGACACGGAAAATCGACCTGATCATCTCCTCCATGACGGCCACCCCGGAACGTTCCGTGGCCATTGATTTTTCCGAGCCGTATCTCAAGACCGGCCTGTGCCTGCTGCTGCCGCATGAATCCACAGCCCAGAGCGTCGCGGAATTGGATCGGGCGGGGAAACGGATTGCAGTGAAGAAGGGCACCACCGGGCATTTGTTTGCCGTGAAACATCTCACACACGCGCAAGTTCTGGTTCTGGACCGGGAATCGGCTGCCGTGTTGGAGGTGACCGAGGGCAAGGCTGACGCCTTTCTTTACGACCAGATGTCGGTTTTCCAGCACTGGCAAAAGGATCGGGCCCGGCTGAAAGCCGTGCTCACACCGGTGCAGACGGAGTCATGGGCCATAGGGCTGCGCCGCCAGGATCCGTTGAAAGGGGCTGTGAACGAATTCCTGGCCGGATTCCGCAGGGAAGGCGGCTTTGAGGCGTTGGGGGAAAAATATTTGAAAACACAAAAGGACGCCTTCAAGGAGCAGGGTATTCCCTTTCTTTTTTGATCTTATGAAAAAGACGCCTGGTACATCCGTACATCTGGCCAGTTTTTTTTCGGCCCTTGCAGCCGTGGGATTGTTTCTTTTCTGGACGTTTCACCGCCTGCACCAGCCGTGGAATTGGGCGGCCCTGTTTCCCTACTGGCCCAAGTTTGTGCAGGGCTGGCTGCTGACCCTGGTTATTTCATCGGCCTCGCTGCTGCTCAGCTTTGTCATGGGCCTGATGGCGGCGCTGGCCCGGCGCCAGTCCTTTCTGCCCCTGCGCTATTTGAGCATGATCTACATTGAGGTGGTGAGGGGCACGCCCCTGTTGGTGTTGATCCTCATCCTGTTTTATGTGGTGGGAAATGCCTTTGGCCTGGAAAACCGTCTGGTGGCCGGGGTGCTCATCCTGAGCTTTTTCAGCGGGGCATATCTGGCGGAAATTTTCCGCGCCGGAATCGAGGGAGTGGGCGAATCCCAGATTGAATCGGCCCGTGCCATCGGGCTTTCCCCGCTGCAGATCTATCAGCATGTGATTTTCCCCCAGGCGCTGCGCCAGAGTCTGCCCCCCCTGGCGGGACAGTGGGTGTCCCTGATCAAGGACTCGTCCCTGCTCTCCATCATTTCCATCAGCGAATTCACCCTGAACGCCCAGGAGGTGAATTCCTTCACCTACAGCACGCTGGAATCCTATCTGCCCCTGGCAGCCGGTTATTTGTTGCTGACCCTGCCGGTGACGTGGTGGAGTCGTGTCTTGGAAAAGAAATTCCGTTATGAAACTTGAGCTGCGGAACCTGCACAAATCCTTCGGTGCACAGCGGGTGCTTTCGCAGGTTAATTTCCAGTGCGACTCCTGTCAGGCCCTGGCCTTGATCGGTCCTTCCGGGGCCGGTAAATCGACCCTGCTGCGTCTGCTGGCCGGATTGCTGCCGGTGGATGAGGGGGCGATTGTTCTCAACGACAAGGCGCTGGCCCAGGATGAATCCAGCCTGCACCGGCACCGGAAAAATCTCGGCATTGTTTTTCAGGCCTACAATCTGTTCCCGCATCTGACAGCCCTGGAAAACATTCTGTTGCCGCTGGTCAGGGTGCATGGTTGGAAGCCGGAGCGGGCCCGGCGGCACGCCCTGTCCCTGCTGGAAAAATTCCGTCTGACCGATCATGCCGAAAAAAAACCGGCGGCCCTTTCCGGGGGGCAGCGTCAACGCGTCGCCATCGCCCGTGCTCTTGGGCCCGGTCCCGGACTGTTGCTTTTTGACGAGCCCACCTCTGCTCTGGACCCTGAAATGGCGGCTGAGGTGTTGTCGGTGATTGAAACTTTGAAAAACGAGGGAACGGATTTCATTCTGGTCACGCATCACATGGCCTTTGCGCAGCGTGTTTCAGACCAGACGCTTTTTGTGGCTGAAGGCACGGTGGCGGAGTCGGGGGCCACGGCAGATCTGTTTGCCAGGCCGGCCAGCCCGGTCTTGCAGGCTTTTTTGCAGACGCACCGTTTGTATTGAAGGCGCCACCTCAGCCGATGGCGCGGCGTTTGCGTTTGCCTTTGCGTGAGGACTCGCTGCGCAGGGCGTTGAGCCGGATGCGAAAACGCTGGCCGTGCAGCAGATTGCTGACAAAAGCGTAACAGATGAGCAGGCCCAGCAGGCCGGCGCAGAGGGCAAGCACGAGGCCGCCCCAGGCGGCGACGAAGGCGTATTTGGCTTTGGTGAAGGAGGGATCGACATCCTTCGCCGTGGTGAAGGCTTCGAAAGCGGTGATGGGGCTGAATCTTTTTAAGGAGGCCACACCCAGATCGAGGTAAAGACTGCTGACCTCGCGGAATTGCGTGTCGGCGAGCAGAGGCTTGAGTTGGTCGAGGTCATCAAAAGCCTGGCCGCATTTTCCGGCGGCCATGTTGTTTTTGACGGAGGCCAGTTGGGTCTTGATGGTCTGGGCGTTTTTTTCCTGCTTCAACTGCTCCAGTTTCTTTTTCAGGTCCGTGAGGCGGTTGTCGGTCTGGGTGTGGGCGCTGAGAAACTTGGCGCAGTCCGTGAGCGCTGTCTCGGCCGCAGCCAGATCGTAAGTTTTCAGGGCGGTCTCAATCTTGCTGATCAATTCCTCGTGTTCGGCTTGTTCATAGAGGGAGGCGATTTTTGCCTGCAGGCTGTCGTGCGTGTTGGTTTTGCTGAATTCGGAGAGAGGCAGGATGATTTCGAGAATTTTGGCGGCGTCGCGGTATTTTCCGGCCTTGATGGTGCCGGCGGAGAGGTCGAGCCCCTTCAGAATAAAGTCGTCCGCCAGGGCGATGGCGGAGCTCAGATTCGGCCATTTGGCCAGGGCTGTCCGCAGGTTTTCGCAGGTTTGGGGTATGTCGGGCGGATTTTTTTTCAGGAAATAAACAGCGAGAAAGTAGGAGGGGATGGCCTGTTGGCAGCCGGACAAATCCGGATGGGGCAGGGTGACGGCGTTGGCTTTTTCCTCTTCCAGGGCTGAGACCAGTTCCTGCCGTTTTTGGATGTTGGCATCGTTGAGGGAGGCGATTTTGTTTTCCAAATCAGCGATGCGCTGGCGGGAAAGGACGTTGATGGTGTCTATGAGCAGGGGGTAAAGCAGTTTTTGAGAGCTGCTGACAATCTGTTTGCACTCGGCGGAAAAGACGTCGAGCGATTGTCCGGTGCCCTGGCTGTTGAGCAGCAGCCACAATTGCCAGTCGGCGGCATCATCCTTGGTCAGGTCGCCGGGCGAGAGCTTGATGTTGCCGACGCGCACCAGGCCGTTTTGCATGAGGGCGAGGTCGGGCTCCTGGGCCTTGAGCGCGTCCCGGACCACGGAGGCCAGCGGACTGCCGTTGTGTTTTTGCAGATAAGCCCGGAGTGGGGCGGAGTATTTGGATTCGTAGGAGGCGAGGTCGATGGCATTGGGCGGCGGGGTCAGGATGGATTTGATTTGAAGATAGTCGCGCTCGCTGGAGTCTCCATGCTCCACGCCTTCGATGGAGCTCTTGGGGATCTTGGCGGCTTGGACGATGCCTTTCCACCTGGAGAAATCGACCGTGTACTCTTGCGCAGATTCGTCGATGATGTAGCAGGGCACCTTGCGGGTGGTGATACCTTCGGGCAGGGGGGCGTCGGCCTTGAAGGTCAGGGTGTCGGGCATGGGTTGTTCCTCTGTCCGGCCTGCAGCAGTCAGGCAGAGGAAAAAGAGGAAGGGGAGGGTGAGTCGAAGTGCTGTGTTCATGGCAGGTAATCTGAAATGCTGGATTCGTCAAGGGCGTTGGCCAGGGCCACCTCGGGCGTGATCATTTCCTGTTCGAGCAGTTCGACCAGATGTCCGTCGATGGTATGCATGCCTTCGTTTCGGCCCATTTCCATGCAGCCGTGGAGTTGATGCGCCTTTCTGTCCCGGATGCAGGAGGCGACGGCCAGGTTATTGAGCAGGAGTTCGGTGGCCACAACCCGGCCCTCGCCGTCGGCGCGGGGGATGAGGCGCTGGGACAGTACGGCTTGGAGACAGTTGGCCAACTGGGTGGTGACCTGGTTTTGTTGCTGGTGCGGGAAAATATCCACCAGGCGGTCGATGGTTTTGGGCGCGTCCATGGTGTGCAGGGTGGCCAGCACGAGGTGGCCGGTCTCGGCGGCGGTGATACCGGCCTGGATGGTTTCCTGATCGCGCATTTCACTGACCACAATGACATCGGGGTCCTGACGGAGTACATGTTTCAGGGCCTGGGCAAAGGAATGGGTGTCGGAGCCGACCTCGCGTTGTTTGATGATGGAGAGCTGGTTTTGAAAGAGGAATTCGACGGGATCTTCGATGGTGATGATGACGCCGGAACGGCGGGCGGCGATCATCTGGATCATGGAAGCAAGCGTGGTGCTTTTGCCGGAGCCGGTGGTGCCGGTGATGAGGACGAGGCCGCTGGGCAGGTCGAGGAGGCGGGTGATGGTGGGCCGGTGGCCGAGCTGCATGAGATCGGGGATGCTGTCGGGTACAATGCGGTAGGCGGCTTCGACACAACCGCGGGAGATATGGGCATTGCCGCGGCAGCGGCCGCCTGCGGGCAGTTCGAGAAGGAAATCCAGCTCCCAATTTTCCTCGAAGCGGGCTTGTTGCGCGGCGTTCAGCCCGGAATAGACCAGATCGCGGCAGTCCTCCGGACTCAGCGGGGTGTCGTTGAGGGGTACGATATGGCCGTGGATGCGGGCCAGAGGCGGCACATGGGCGGTAAGATGGAGATCCGAGGCGCTGCGGGAGGCAACTTCTTCAATCAACTGGAAAACTGAAGACACGGGACAGCTTAATGGGCCTCCGCCAATGAACAACAACAAATATCGGGAGGCTATTGTTTTTGGAAGAGGTTGTAGGCTTCCTCCATGTTGCTGTTGTTGAGGTCGAGCGTGATGGTATCCGTGGGCCGGACGATTTTGAAGGGCGCCAGCCAGTAACCGAGGGCGTAACGGCTGTGGTACTGGGCGTAGAGGCGGTAGTTGCCGGGCGGCAGGCCGCTGAAATGGTATTTCCCTTTTTCATCGGCCTTGGTGGTGGTGAGGGCGTTTTGCACGGCGGTGCCGCCGATGCCGTTCAAATCCAGGTCGTTGAAGCCGTCATTGAAATTGCTGCGGGAGGCGCGCAAGAGCCAGCGTTCGTTGCGGACCCGTTTGATGTCCACCACCGCACTTTCCGGCACCACGGCGATGCCCAGGCCGGCCAGGTATTGCACGGTGCCGTTGAGTTTGAGTTCAATGGTGCAGGTGCCCTGAACCTGGCTTTGCACAGGGGCCGGCTTCCCGGGACTGGAGGGCGCAGCGGGGTCGGCGGCAGGCACAGGCGATGGAGTGAAGGTGCCGAGCGCAAGCAGGAGAAAAAAACTTCGTGGGCTCATGGGGACAGCATAGCAGATGCAGGGTGACTTGTCCGGGTTTTTTGCGGATCGGTTTTATGAAAAAGGGCTGTTTCTTTCAGGGGTCGATAGTACACTGGCGGGGATGAAAGATGATCGTTTTGCACGTCTGGCGCGGGTATTGGTCGGGCATTCCACCGCCTTGAAAAAAGGGGAGCGGGTTTTGATTGAATTGTTCGACGTGCCCGATGACATGTCACTGGCCCTGATCCGGGCGGTGCGCGATGCGGGAGCCCTGCCTTATGTACAGACCTATTCCGGACGGGTGCAACGCGAGTTGGTTTGCGGGGCGACGGAGGAACAGGTCCGGTTTTCCGCCAAACTGGAACTGAAGCGGATGCAGGGGATGCAGGCTTACATCGCCATCCGCGGGGCGCACAATATTTTCGAATCGTCGGATGTGCCCACCGAACGGATGAAACTGGCATCGCGGCTCATGCGTCCGGTGTTGGATCACCGGGTGAAAAAAACCCGCTGGGTGGTGTTGCGCTGGCCCACTTCGGCCATGGCCCAGCAGGCACTCATGAGTACGGAGGCTTTTGAGGATTTTTATTTCCAGGTTTGCACGTTCGATTATGCGAAGTTCGCTCCCGGCATGAAAGCCCTGAAAAAATTAATGGACCGGACGGACAGGGTTCATATCCAGGGCCCGGGTACGGATCTGAGATTTTCCATCAAGGACATCGGGGCGGTCATGTGCGGCGGGCGCAGCAACATTCCCGACGGGGAGGTTTTCAGTTGCCCGGTGAAAAACAGCGTGGAGGGCGAGGTCAGCTTCAATGCCCCCACGGTTTATCAGGGGGTGTCCTTCGACAACATCCGCCTGAAATTCAGCAAGGGCCGGGTGGTTGAAGCCACGGGCAGCAACACGGCGCGGTTGAACCAGATTCTGGATTCGGACGAGGGGGCGCGTTACATCGGCGAATTCAGCCTGGCCTTCAATCCGTACATTCTGCATCCGATGCGGGACATTCTCTTTGATGAAAAAATCGCGGGCTCCTTCCATTTCACACCCGGCCAGGCCTACGAGGATGCCGACAACGGGAACCGTTCGCAGGTGCACTGGGACATGGTTTGCATCCAACGCCAGGATTACGGCGGTGGCGAGATCCGGTTTGACGGCAAGCTCATCCGCAAGGACGGACTCTTTGTGGGCGGTCCCTGGACGGCGCTCAATCCGGACAAGATCACAAAATAGTCCGGGCGCGAGGCCTGGACCGGCTCGATTTCCCGCTTGAGTTCCTGCGGTTGGAATCTTGAATGGTTCGACTCCAACCGCTCAACCACCGGAACAAAACCCATGACCCGACTCAACAGCAGCCCCGCCTGGAAAGCCCTCTCCCAGCACCAGAAAAAAATCGGCTCCGTTCATTTGCGTGAACTTTTTGCGCAGGATGACCGGCGTTTCGAAAAATTTTCCCTGTCGTTCGAGGACATTCTTCTCGATTACTCAAAAAATCGCATCACCGAGGAAACCCTGTCCCTGCTGCGCGACCTGGCGCGTCAGGCGGAAGTGGAAGGCTGGAGACAAAAAATGTTCAACGGCGACAAAATCAACAGCACGGAAGACCGGGCCGTGCTGCATGTCGCCCTGCGCAACCGTTCCAACCGTCCCGTGCTGGTCGATGGCAAAAACGTCATGCCCGAAGTCAATGCCGTGCTGGCCCACATGAAAGAGTTCAGTGAGGCGGTCCGTTCCGGCGTCTGGAAGGGATACACCGGCCAGGGCATCACCGATGTCGTCAACATCGGCATCGGCGGATCTGATCTTGGTCCGGTCATGGTTACGGAGGCTCTCAAGGCCTACGGTTCGCCCAAGCTGCGCATGCATTTTGTGTCCAACGTGGACGGAACCCACATTGCGGAAACGTTGAAAAAACTGTCCCCGGAGACGGCCCTCTTCATCGTGGCCTCCAAAACCTTCACCACCCAGGAAACCCTCACCAACGCCCAGTCAGCCAAGGACTGGTTTTTGCAAAGCGCCCGCGACCCGGCGGCCGTGGCCAGACATTTCGTGGCCCTTTCCACCAACGAAAGCGAGGCCACAAAATTCGGCATCGATCCGGCCAACATGTTCGGGTTCTGGGACTGGGTGGGTGGACGTTATTCGCTCTGGTCGGCCATCGGGCTGTCCATTGCCCTCGCTGTCGGTTTTGAGCACTTCGAGGAATTACTGGCCGGAGCCCACGCCATGGACGAGCATTTCCGCACCGCCCCGCTGGAAAAAAATCTGCCGGTCACGCTGGCCCTGCTCGGTGTCTGGTACAACAATTTCTTCGGTGCCGACACCCATGCCATTCTGCCTTACGATCAGTATCTGCACCGTTTTTCCGCCTACTTCCAGCAAGGTGACATGGAGAGCAACGGCAAGACCGTCACCCGTCACGGAGAGTCGGTGGACTACTCCACCGGGCCGGTGATCTGGGGCGAACCCGGCACGAACGGGCAGCATGCCTTCTATCAACTCATTCATCAGGGCAGCAAACTGATCCCGTGCGATTTTCTGGCCCCGGCCATCAGCCTCAATCCGCTGGGCGAACATCATCCGATCCTGCTCTCCAACTTCTTTGCCCAGACCGAGGCCCTGATGAAAGGGAAGACGGAAGCGGAAGTGCGTGCCGAATTGGAAAAGGAAGGCCTGAGCGGCGCCCGGCTGGAGGGGCTCCTGCCGCACAAGGTTTTCCTGGGGAACAAGCCGACCAACAGTCTGTTTTTCCGGAAGCTGACTCCCTACACGCTGGGGTCCCTCATCGCGCTCTACGAACACAAAATCTTTGTGCAGGGCATCATCTGGGACATCAACTCATTCGATCAATGGGGTGTCGAGCTGGGCAAGCAACTGGCCAAGAAAATCCTGCCTGAACTCAGGGATGCCGCTCCGGTGGTCAGCCACGACAGCTCCACCAACGGCTTGATCAACTGGTACAAACAGCACAGGACTTAAAAACCAGATCAGTCTGACGGAGCTCTGTGAATGGACGATCGATTCTCAGCGGTCGCCCCGGGCCATCACATGATAAATCGCTCCAGGATATTGAATGCGCTTTTGCCGGGCCACCCGAAAAATCTGACGCTTTGTTAGAGCCTGGCAACGCTTGTCAAAAGATGACGACCCCTTTTATTCCGAGTGCGCAACCATCTACGGCACCGCAGCAACTGCGGATACGACTCCGTACCAGACACCCGCTTTGCGCGCTTCGTCGCTTACCGGAACATTGTACACCACTGTAAGAGAATCTCCTGTTTTGAAAGTAATTTTTCCTTTACTCAAGCCACGCCAGTTGCCGTCATTAACATCCAGGGTTTTCTGAACTGTTTGACCTTTTTCGACTAAGAAATAATGAGGTACGTTTCTGGAGAAAATCTGGTCGGGATTTTGGTAAAGAGTCTCGATATGTCCATTACGCGCCAGCATAACACGCCATCGCGCCGCACCCCAACTGTTAGAATCTTGCCAAATTTTGATGGATTCTTGCGAAGAGTTTTTCAGGCTGACATCGATTGTACCTGGTGGAGAGACCCTCAAGATTTTCAGTGTCAAAGCTTTCATTTTTTGATCGTCTGCATATACCTTTATCATCGATATATCGTAACGCTTATTCAAAAGTCACCTTGGCACCCTGCTGCGGTAAATCCCGCTCTGTAATCTGGCCTGTGGCAGGATCATAAGTATCCTGCCACATCACCTTGTCGTTCAAAAGGTAGGACACGATGCGACCTTTCTCGTCGTAAACAAACTGGCGGGACTGCTCCTTACCTTGTGTGCCGTCCTTCGCATGGCTCAGGAACAATTTCAAGGCACTGTCTTTGCCTCGCACAAGTATCGCGCGGGACTCATTGAGGCCGTAGCGGTATATTTCGTGAAAAATAGCTAAGCAGGCCCGTTCAGTGAAGGTCTCTTTCGGAAACTCATATATTCGGATAAAGTTTACATTTTTCGTGTCATCGCAAAAATTTAAAGCCGTATTATCAAGTGCGACCGGAATGACAACCAAGGTAGAAGGAACCAAAAGAAATCGGTTTTAATAACGCTTATTTCCAATTAGTTTGCCCGTTGCGGCGTTGGGGGGTGCTGCTGCTTGCCCACACGCGCCAGCGGAGTATCCCTGTCCTGAAATTCCGTTCCATTCCCACCCAAAAAACACCCATTAAAGCCCAATGGTTTTGGGTGAAATTGGGCCAAACCCAACACCATTAGGGATATTGCGTCTCGATTAAAAGGGCTGTTTCAGTGTAAACTACTTTTCACATTCCAACATCACCGCCCAGATATTCGGCAGTGTGGGCGTCAATCCAAACGACAACGGGTTTTATCTGCTTGGGGTCGTCGTTGAGGTGCCACGCGAACCAAAATATCCAAGCGAGGCGGGCGTCATGATCGTGTTTAAGAAGCATTTCCTTGCTCGTCAGCAAATGGTTGGGAGTTACCACCCCAAGCGCTACCGAGCGCGGTGTTGAATCGACCTTACCGTTTTGAAACCACTTGGCGACAAGTGGCCACTTCGTGGTTTGAATAGCCGCTTTTTGCGCTGCGGCCAGCACATTGTCAGATTTGAGGACCGGTCCCCATTTTTCCTGATACGACGAGGGACAATGGACTTGAGCATAAAACACCCCTCGTGATTCAGAGATATTAAACCATACATCTTCAAATGGCATAAACGGGCGCCCCTGAGTATCTACACGTGGCCAACCAACCCTCCAAAACCCGGTGAAATGCTTGGGCGGATGATCGAACTGATGCAGGTATTTTGCGTAAGGCTGTCCAAGGGTCACATCTTTTCGGTCAAAGACCAAAGGTAAAAACTGCTTACTGATCTCGATAGCGTGTTCTGGCGTCCACTGCGGTGTGGGTAGTTGGTCGTAAAGCTTTGCCGGGGGTGATTCAAATAATTCATGGGAAATATGAGTATTTGCAAAATCAATCAGTTGACGGGTTGGCTGTAAAAACGTGATGGTATATCCGTTTCGTTCATCCTTGAGCAGGAGCTTCGGGACATGATAATAGACATCGTCATCGTCCGTATAAACCTGGGCCTTGGGATTGAAGGAAGGCATCGCTCCAAAACCGAGCTTTTCATTCTCCTTGCCGATGTGATCAACGATGGAAGCCGCCTTGGTTTTGAAGGGAGCGGCATCAATGGTCTGATCCGGCTCCCAACTCGCGTGGCCCGCAGGCAAGGACAGTATCAGGCACAGTCCGATTCCAGCAACATATTTCATGGGGAGTCGTTCGGAGACGGAGCGTTCCGGTTAATGATAACGCCATCATCAAATTTTGGGGACAAGTTCGTAGGTCCTGGCGAGTTAAGACCGAGTCCGTTGCCAAAACCGGCTTCTGTTCCTCGAATGCCCTGCGTTGCCGTGGTAACCGTAACAGCCCCTGGTCCCAATGCGTTGAAAAAGTTTACGGCAGCTGGCACGGCGCTATCAAGCAACACCGGCACGTCCCATCCCACGTAGGCGTGGGCGTTGAACGCGTTCTTGTAAGCAGTCGCCATTCCATTGCTCTCGTTGGCAGAGCAACAACCATTGATGAAAATAAGATCGTAGGTATCCGTGCCAATACTGCCGCTGATGTCGCTCGCCGTCACCTGGTATGGCGTATTCGACAGGAAGCCTTTTTTCCAGACGGTGAACCCGAAGAATTGGGAGTTCTCTGCTCCTCCTGGGAGAACATGTGTTCCAGTCGAATGTGTCAGGAGGTAAAAGATCGAATGGTTGTTTCCAGCCTCGCTCTTCAATTTATCAAGTGTCAGGTCCGTCTGCGTCACGGAGTTGGCATAGCCCAGTAGCGGAGGCTTGCCGGTCCAATCGAACATGCCAGCGTGTTTTTTCCGACCAATGATCTGGTCGAGTGTTTCGAGATGGTTTTTCGGGGTTACTCCCATGGGCAACGCGGACTCGGTGCCTATGCCCAGTGCGCCCGTGGCCAAAAATGCCGTAGGACCTGCCTTTTTGCTAAACGACGCTGACTGTCCCATGAAGCCGAAGTTGACTAGACTTGTGACTGCATCCATCGAGACCGTGGTGATACCGCTGTAGTTTGGCGAGCCATTACCCGGCGGCACCAGCAGAAGGGGTGAAGATTGAACGTAATTGGCTCCCGCCGGAGTCGAGCCTGTAATAGCGGGATCATTGCCGACACAAACAGACATGTTCATGGTTTGACCTGGTGGCAGAGTCATTCCCTTGAGACGCACGTAAAAGACACCGTCGGCCGATGCGCCGGGATCGACGGGCGTATTGTCACCATAGGTGATCGAGAAGTTGCTAAAAACGCACGTATTGACCCCTGTCTCGTTGAGTTGACATGTAATAGTACCGGGGAATAAGCCGGTCGCTGTTAACTGAATCAGCATCGTGTCAGCAACGCTAGGGTTAAAACTTGGCGTTCCGATGATGGACAGTGAGATTGCCCCATCCGAACTGTGAAAAACGTTGGTATTTGCACCGGTCTCGGTCAGGGTTACATCGGTCGCAACTTCGTTCAAAGTGTACTCCAGCGTGATAGTGTCTGCTACCGTAGCACTCAACCCACCAGAGGGGAAACCAACAGCCATATTTAAGTTGGGTTGAACGAAGGCCAATGAATTGACATTAGTTTCATAGAACGTCAATGTCGCGCCCGACAACCCCAGAGCCGAATCAGTCACTGTGGCTGTGATAACATCAACGGCGATGTTGCTAGTGGTCGTGCCAACAGGAAGAGTCAGTGTCACGGTGTTAGTTGCATCATGAAAAATACCTGAGTTGGCCGCTGTTTCCGTCAGCGTTCCGGTAAAAGAAGCGCCTGAGGCGTTCACGAAATGGACGTTCATCGAAGCCACGTCTGATTTGGTGATGTTGGCGGTCAATTGCACCTCGTAAACACCATACGTTGAAGTGTACGTACTGGTTTCTCCTATCCCGGAATCCGGCTGGAAGATCGGGAGTTTGTCCAGCGCCTTGTAGTCACCACTTCCTTTTGAGGTTTCATACACAAACTCAATCGGGATTAGAAGCAACGCATGGCCGTTGGTTTCTGTGGCGTTGGGAGTGCCGAGGGCGGCGATGAGGCCGTTGGCATTGAGGCAGGCGTAGTTGTTGATGGTGACGCCTTGAGGGACTTGCACCTGGGCAAAACTCCAGGTTTGGTTGGCCGAGCGAGTCCACAGGAAGGTCTGCCAAGTGGTGTTGTTCCCACTGTTGGCACTGGCAAGTATGTTCACCGTGCTGTCGCCGGACTTTTGATTGGCGATGATAAAGGGGTTCACATTTTGAATTTGCGCCTGGATATTCTTGGGCAGTTTGTCGGTCAATTGGGTGGTGCTGCCAAATAAAAGGGGTCAGGGATTGACCTGCTTCGCCGGATCGTACTCCAAGTTTCGGGAGCCAGGTTGGCTCCAACTGTTAATCAAATCGACCAGCACCTGACCGGCGCCGCCCGGAAGATTAATCTGCATTTCCTTATAGGCAGCGGTAGCCATTTTTTTAATCTGACCCAGATGTGCTGCGCTGGGATCATCGGCAGCCGTATAGTTATCGGGCCAGATGGGACTGACATTACTCGGATCGTTGAGCTGGATGACCCCCCTGCTAAACCACCAGGCCGGGTAGTTGGCTGGTTTGTTGGTCGGAACCGGTGAGGCCGTGGCTGACAGCATACTGCAACCTAAAGCCAGTGCCGCAACTGCCAGAGAGCGTTGCCAAGCATGAATGATGAGGCGCGGTGGAGTCATACGCAATGATTTTAAGAGGTGTGGTTGATTTGAATTTTGGAATCTAGAATTACAGTCGCCTTGTGGTCTGTGTTACGAAGAGAGGTTGAAAACCGCATAAACCAAGTGGGCTTCAGATGGAGAGGTTGGATAGGCTATTAGTTGCCATCGAGTATCACACTAAACAGCAATAACTGCAAACGCATAGTTTGTTGTGTAGGGGACAGTAAAACGGGCTGTCTTGATCGCACTGCCCGGGTTGGCAGGGCGTGCTGCGGCAAAATCCTGTCAGGCTATGCGAGCTTCCGCAGCGAGGCGTCAGGCGGTTTGGCAGGTGTATTTCAGAGCGCCGTCTTTGAAATCGATTTTGACGGTGCTGTTGTCGGATACTTCCCCGGAAAGCAGTTTGCGTGACAGGCCGGTCTCGAGTTCCCGCTGGATGAAGCGCTTGAGCGGCCGCGCTCCATACACCGGATCGTAGCCGCTGCGGGCGATGTGTTCGCGCGCCGCCGTGCTGAGTTCCAGACGGATGGAACGTTCGTTCAGTCGTTGCTGCAGTTGTTTCAGGAGCAGGTCCACGATCTGCTGGATTTCCGGCAGGGTGAGCGGTTTGAAAAGCACGATGTCATCCACGCGGTTGAGAAATTCGGGCCGGAAATGCAGGCGCAGCTCGGCCATGACTTTGTCGCGGGTTTTTTCCGAGAGGACGCCATGGGTGCCTTCGTTCTCGAGCAGGTGCGGGCTGCCGATATTGGATGTCATGATGATGAGCGAGTTTTTAAAATCGATGGTGCGGCCCTGACTGTCGGTCAGCCGGCCGTCATCGAGAATCTGCAGCAGGATGTTGAAGACGTCGTGGTGGGCCTTTTCAATTTCGTCGAAAAGAATCACGGCATAGGGTTTGCGGCGCACGGCCTCAGTGAGCTGGCCGCCTTCCTCATAGCCGACATAGCCGGGGGGCGCTCCGATGAGACGGGCCACGGCGTGTTTTTCCATGTACTCGCTCATGTCGATGCGGATGATGTTATTTTCCGAGTCGAAAAGGGATTCGGCGAGGGCGCGGGCCAGTTCGGTTTTGCCGACACCGGTGGGCCCGAGGAAAATGAAGGAGCCGATGGGGCGTTTGGGATCCTTGAGGCCGGAACGGGCGCGGATGACGGCGTCGGCCACGGCCTGCACTGCTTCCCCCTGTCCGATGACGCGCTGGTGTAGAATCTGGTCGAGGCGCAGCAGTTTGTCTTTTTCGCCTTCCAGCAGGCGGGACACGGGCACGCCGGTCCAGCGGGAGACAATTTGGGCAATTTCATCGGCAGTGACCTCCTCGCGCAGGAGGGTGTCGCCCCCGGCCTTGGCGGCGGCTTTTTCTGAGGCTTTCTTGATCTGTTTTTCCAGGTCGGGAATTTTTCCGTATTGCAGTTCGGCCACGCGGTTGAGATCGGAATTGCGCTGGGCCACTTCCATCTGGTGCCGGAGTTGTTCCAGTTGTTCCTTGAGACTGCGCAGGGATTCCACGCTTTGTTTTTCATTGCTCCAACGCACCTTGAGGGCGTCGCGTTCCGATTTCAAATCGGCCAGTTCTTTTTCCAGACTGGCGAGGCGGTCCCTGGAGCCCTTGTCTTTCTCCTTTTTCAGGGCTTCGCGCTCGATTTCCAACTGCATGACACGTCGTTCGAGGGACTCCAGTTCCTCGGGCATGGAATCCATTTCCGTGCGGAGTTTGGCGCCGGCTTCATCGACCAGATCGATGGCCTTGTCGGGCAGGAAGCGGTCGGAGATGTAGCGGTGGGAGAGGGTGGCGGCGGCAACGAGGGCGGCATCCTGGATGCGGACGCCGTGGTGCAGTTCGTAGCGTTCACGGAGGCCGCGCAGGATGGAAACGGTGTCCTCCACGCTCGGCTCGTTTACCAGCACGGGTTGAAAGCGGCGCTCCAGGGCGGCGTCCTTCTCGATGTATTTGCGGTATTCGTCGAGAGTGGTGGCACCGATGCAGTGCAGTTCCCCGCGGGCCAGCATGGGTTTGAGCATGTTGCCGGCGTCCATGGCGCCCTCGGCCTTGCCCGCTCCGACCATGGTATGAATTTCGTCGATGAAGAGAATGATCTGACCAGCGGCTTTGGAGACCTCCTGCAGAACGGCTTTGAGGCGTTCTTCGAATTCGCCGCGGAACTTGGCGCCGGCGATGAGCGAGCCGAGGTCGAGAGTGACCACACGTTTGTTCTTGAGACTTTCCGGCACGTCACCGGCCACGATGCGGCGGGCCAGGCCCTCGACGATGGCGGTTTTGCCGACACCCGGTTCACCGATGAGTACGGGGTTGTTTTTGGTGCGGCGTGAGAGCACCTGGATGGCGCGTCGGATCTCGGCATCGCGCCCGATCACGGGATCGAGTTTGTTCTGTTGGGCGAGGCGGGTGAGGTCGCGTCCGTATTTTTCCAGGGCTTCGTAGGTGGACTCGGGATTGGAACTGGTGACGCGCTGGCTGCCGCGCACTTCAGTGAGGGCTTTGAGAAAGTCATCCTTGCGGAAGGACAAGTCAGAGAAAATTTTACCAACCCCGCTGTCGCGCGGCTGGTCGAACATGGGCAGGAGAAGATGTTCGACGCTGACGTAATCGTCCTTGAGCCGTTTGGCTTCGTCCTGGGCTTTGGCCAGGAGGGTGTTGAGGCGTTGGGTGACGTAGATCTGACCGGCCTGACCGCTGGCGTGGGTGACACGGGGGACCTTGTTCAGTTCGGCTTCCAGTTTGGATATGAGCAGTTCGAGGGAAATCCGGCATTTTTCGACCAAGCGTGGGGCGAGGCCGTTTTCCTGTTCGAGCAGGGCGAGCAGGAGGTGTTCGACATCCGCGTTGGGATGGCCGAGGCGGGCGGCGACCTGTTGGGACTCGGCCACGGCCTGCTGGGCTTTTTCGGTGAATTTATTCAGATCCATAATAAAAGAAGCAGTGCAGATCTTGTGCCAGTGCGGCGCCGTGCTGGATATGGGTCAGGATAGTTCATAATCTATTGAAAACAAGACAATTACAAATGGAGCAAAAAATCGGACTGGCCGTAATTGCCAGTACGAAAGCGACAGAATGACGCATACAAAAATAAAGGATAATTTAAAAGCGACAAAATGACGCTATCTTATCTTTTGGTGGGGGAAGGTGTGTTTGTAACTTATTGTTAATGAACAGAAAGCAAAAAATGATGCTACGGCAGGGCTGGCATGGATTTTGCGGTTGATAGAAGAGTCAAACGGCGCATTCCAGCGGGTAGGGCAGGTCCGGGGAATGGTTGAAAGAACGACTGCCGATGAAAGGAAAAAAATATGAATGCATTGGTCAAATGGGATCCCTTGAAGGATCTGGATGAGTTCCACAACCGTCTGGCCTCGTTTTTTGACGGAGGCGTGGCCAAGAGGGGTCGGGAAAGCGAATGGCTGGGCGCAACCTGGGCGCCGCTGGTGGACATCACCGAGGACGACAAGGAATACGTCATTCAGGCGGAATTGCCGGAGGTGGAGAAGGACAAGGTCAAAGTTGCCGTGAACAACGGGGTGTTGACCCTCACCGGCGAACGGCATTTGGAGAAGGAGGAAAAAAGCCTGAAGTACCACCGGGTGGAGCGCAGTTACGGCAGTTTTGCCCGCAGCTTCACCCTGCCCGAGGGTGTGGAGCCGGGGAAAGTCACGGCTGAATACAAGAATGGAGTGCTCAGCGTGCGGGTGCCGAAAGGTGAGAAGGCCCGTCCGCAGGAAATTGCCGTGAAAATTTCCTGAGAGCCCCGGGTTCTGATCCAACGGATGGGGAGTGGTTGCCCCATCCGTCCCGGCCCGGGCCACTTATAAATTCATTGGCAAAAAAGCGGAACAGATTAGATTTTGTGGAGGAAACGAAGATCATGAGTGAAACAACATCAGGCGGCGGTTGTGGCTGCGGCAAGAAGGGGGCGCATTGTCATGCCGCGCCCAAAACGGAAGCGATCCGGAACGGGAAGGGCTCGGCCCCGCGCAACATCAGCGAGGACTTCCGCAGCAATTATTCCGGGATCAAGTGGAAGACGGCCGGGCAGTTGAAAAAGGGCGAAAAATTCGTCAAGACCTACTGACGAGGCGTCGCTCTTTTAACCACGAAGACTCCAAGTTCACGAAGAAGAAGTCTTTGGGAGTGATTGTGTGGTAAGGTTTGTGTTTCAACGGAGGGAGAATGTCTCCTTCCGAAAAGCCGGATGCCTTGTCCGCGTTTCAGAAAAATAAACGTTGTTCCCCGCTTGTTGCGCTAATTTTGCTGGGGCAGCAGGGATTCTTTTTTGTAATTTTCCGGCGGGGCGAACTGGTCGGCCGGTACGGGAGCCTTGTCGGCTGAGGTGACGATCCAGACATCGTGCGGCTGGCCGTTCTGGTAGCCGAGAATTTTCACGGGGAATCCGGAAAGGCCCAGCGCCTGGTCGGACTCGATTTTGGCGAAGGCGGGGATGTTGCCGGCCGGACTGGACTGCATGAAGCGGGTGAAACCGCTGTTGAAAAAAGTCATCAAGCTCTGAAAGGTGCCGAGGTTGTCGGGGCCGATGCCGAGGGTGGCCGGGGGCAGGGTCCAGGCTTCCTGGTCGGTTTGATTGCCCAGCGTGCTTTGATAATGATCGCAGAGCCAGTCACCGACCTTGTCGCCGGCGGCGGATTTGACCCAGGTGGCCTTGGCGGCGGCAACGGGTTTGGACTCGGTGGTGGGTGGAGTTCCCATCATGTTTTTAACGAGGGCCTGCTGTTCCGGGGAGAGTCCGGCCATGTGTTTGTCGATTTCCTTGAGGGCAGCGGCGGCGCTGTCGGCGAGCTTGTCCATTTCCCCTTTGCTGATCTGACGGTAGCTTTTTTTGTCGTGGTCAATCAACCAGACGGTGTCGGTCTCGGCCTGGTAAAGAATGCTCTCGCCGGGTTTGCCCGGTTCATGGTGGTCGATGCGCAGGGCGCTGGAGCCGAAAAGAATGCTGCCCTGTTCCTGGACCTCGCCGGAGGGGCTGCGACTTTCGTATTGCAGGGTGGCGGCGGAGAGGGAAACGGCCGTCAGGCAGAAAAGCAGTGCGGCAGGGGATTTCATGGGGGGAACCCTAGCACGGCGGCGGCCGCTGTCGAGGCGGCTTGCAGCAGGCATTGCCTATTTGCGGGAGCGGTTGTATTCTGAATCCGGCGTATGTTTGAAATCCAGGAAAAACCGAAGAAGGTCGCCCGCGCCCTGTTGGTGGGCATGTACACTCCCGAGGACGACATTGAGGATGCGCGCAGCCTGCTGGTGGAGCTGGGGGAATTGACCGACACGCTGGGGGTGCCGGTGGCGGATTCCATGCTGGTGCAGGTGCGGTCGCCGCAAGCCCGGTTGTTCATGGGCACGGGTAAGGCGGAGGAGGTGTGTGCCCGGGCCAAGGAACTGGAAGCCGACGTGATCATTTTTGACAATGAACTGACCCCGGGCCAGCAACGCAACTGGGAAGGTCTGGCCAAGCTGGCGGTGATCGACCGGCAGGAGGTCATTCTGGATATTTTCGCCCAGCGCGCCCGGACGCGGGAGGCGAGTTTGCAGGTACAACTGGCACGGCTGGAATATTCGCTGCCCCGATT
>Ga0075019_10000643_pt1 | contig 19934 bp, 20 predicted proteins | sample ColStrG_CSR_2013_FD_71473 | JGI IMG/M metagenome (GOLD analysis project Ga0075019, IMG submission 71473) | Freshwater sediment microbial communities in response to fracking from Pennsylvania, USA - Cold Stream Run_MetaG_CSR_2013 | ecosystem: Environmental > Aquatic > Freshwater > Creek >...
GTATAAAGAAAAGGTGAATAAAGTGTTTCATGGCAGGAGTTTCCGTTGCGTTTTACTGTTTCGTAAGTTTGATTTTTCCCAAAAAGCGAATGTCTATTTTTTTATCTGGCCAGCCAACGTGCATGATTTCTTCCTCTCCGAACAGAAAGAAAAAGCTTGGATCAGGAGTTATCCCCAACCCTGCCGGAAGCAGCTCAAGCGAGGTGACTCATCAGGACGTGTGGGATTCGTTCTGAGCCGCCAGCCAGAGACCGTAAGCCAGAATGAACAAACCCAGAATCACCAAACCCCAAAGCACCGGGTTGACCCAGTGAAAGCGGTTGATTTCGGTGATGCCGGTGAGCAAAGCTCCCACCTGGGCCAATCCCGCCCCTTTGACCGCCAGCAAGTATCCGAGCACTTCCTTCCTGTTGAACATAGCGTGCTCCATCATGCCAATGCCAATGGTATAGCAAGCCTTATTTCACGGTCCGGGCGCATTTCCGACAGGCTCCATAAAGCGTGATTTCATGCTCCAATACTTGAAATCCCGCCGGGGCCATTTTTTGCACCGACCCCACGCAGGCCAGCACTTCAAACACCCTGTGGCAACTGCGGCAGACAAAATGGTGGTGGTGGCTCTTGCCGGCTTTTTCATAACGCGCCGGTTCCCCCGGCAGGCTGACCACCCGGGCCAGACCTTCGCGGGCGAAGGCGTTCAGCGTGCGATAAACCGTCGCCAGACCCATGGTCGGAACATTCTTGCGGGCCCGTTGCAATACCTCGACCGGCAGCAGCGGGCTTGCACAGGCCTGCAAAATCCGGCGAATGGATGCGCGTTGTTTGGTTTCGCGTTGCACGATCCCACGATACAAAAGACCCCCCTGCTGGCAACCCCGGCCTGCCTTATGCTTTCAATTGCAATCGAACCGGATTGAAATTAAAGTGCAACCCATGGTCCTGAGAAAAACCAAGCCGCTGCCGCTCAAGCCCGCTCCCCAAATGGTCGGAAAGGGCCTGACCAAGCAGATTTCCGTAATGGCTTGGATTGAGGATCCGTACGGCCAGATTCTGATGGTCCGCCAGGCTTATGCCAAAAAGTTATGGGCCCTGCCTGGTGGCAAAGTGCATCATACCGAACCGGTTCTTACGGCTCTCAAGCGCGAGGTCTTGGAGGAAACCGGCTATCGCGTGGCTCACGCCTATCCCATCGATCTCTTCGACCGGCACCAAAAAAGCCTGCTCACGATTTTGTACAGGGTTCTGCTCAAACCCACCGCCAACGGCAAACCGATCGGGAAACCCAGCCCGCGCGAAATCAGCGGCATGACCTGGCAGAACAAACTCCCCCGCAACTGCACCCCCTCCGCACGCTTTTTCTGGGACCGAGCCCAATCGAGTTTCGAACCCCTGACCTGGATCGGTTAGACGAGCCGCCGACTGCCTTGGGGGATGAATTTCAACCTCCCGCCACCGACTGCCGCACCCAATCCTGATAGGCCCCGAACCCCGCCGTCACCGGTAGGCCAATGATTTCCGGACATTCGTAGGGATGCTGCGACCGTATCAGCAGCTCCAATTCCGCGTATTTTCCATGCACGCTTTTTATGTAAAGCAACACTTCCGCAGTTTCCTCCCGCATCCCCTGCCATACATAATGCGACTGCACCCCGGGCACCATCGAAACACAGGCGGCGGCTTTTTTCTGCAACAGCAAATCCGCGATCCTGCGCCCGCAGGCCTCATCCGGCACGGCACACAACACCAGCATGAGCTCATCCGGATTCATCCGTCCTTGCTCAAAAAAAAGTTCCGCTGTTTGTCGCTGATGTTCATCCCGGCTTTTTCCATCACCTGCATCAAATCCTCCCAGACTTTCCTCTTCTCGGCATTGCTTTGGTTGCGCAACAGATAGGCCGGATGATAGGTCGGCATGAGGGGAATGCCTTCAAATTCCATCCATTGACCCCGGCCGCGCGTGATGCTGATTTTCTCACCGGGAAAAAGTCCTTCCATGGCGGTGGCCCCCAAAGCGACCAGAACACGGGGCTGCAAAATCGCGATTTGCTCGCAGATATAGGGTCGGCTGATCTGGATTTCCTGCAGGGTGGGTTTGCGATTACCCGTGCTGCCGGGCGGCATCTCGGGCCGGTATTTGACAATGTTGCCTATGTAAACATCGCCGCGCTGCAGACCCATGGCCTGGATCATCTTGTTCAAAAGCTGGCCCGCCTTGCCCACAAAAGGTTCCCCCTGCTCGTCCTCCTCCACCCCGGGGGCCTCACCCACAAACATGATGCTGGCCGCTGGATTCCCCACTCCGAAAACCATGTGTCTGGCTTGGGGAAACATCCTGCGATAGTCCCCATTGGCCCGGATCTCTCCGGCCAAATGCTCCAGCGCCCTGGCTTTCTCCTCCGCCGACAGCCCGGTTTGATGCACTTTTTTCGGTGCTTCCTTGACCAGCGGAGCCTTGACGGCCTCTGCCGCTTTGAACTGGCTGAGATCCCGGCACAGCCCCTCCGTCAGGCGCGCTTCCCGCACTCCCAGATCGAGCAAAACCCCCAGATACTCCGCCACGGTATTTTCCAGTTCACCACTCATTTCGATGCCATTCATTTTGCCGGACCCTGCTTCATTGGCCATCCAAATACCGCTTCAATTTCGAGAAATCCGCCGGCAACGGGGCTTTGAAATCCATACGCCTGCCATCGACCGGATGGGCAAACACCAGCCGTGCCGCATGCAGCAACTGCCGCGCGATCCCCGCCTCTTTTTCCAAAGACCCCGGACGCCCATACACTGCATCCCCGAGAACCGGACAACCGGCCGCCGCGCAATGCACCCGGATCTGATGGGTGCGACCCGTGAAAATGCGCAGCTCCAGTAAACTGGCGGTCGGCCAGCGTTGAAGCGTTTTGTAATCGGTGCGCGCCTCACGGCCGCCGGACCGGCGCACGGACATTTTCTGGCGCTGCACCCGGTGCCGGCCTATGGCGTCCGTCCAGGAACCCGCCTCTCCCTTCGGCCCCAGTCTGACAAAAGCCTGATAATATTTTTCAATGGAGCGACCCTTGAATTGTCCGGCCAGACTCTGATGGGCCGCATCCGTTTTCGCCGCCACCAAAACCCCGCTCGTGTCCTTGTCCAGACGATGCACGATGCCGGGTCGTTCCACCCCTCCGATGCCGGACAGGGTTCCCCGGCAATGATGCAGGAGCGCAGAGACCAGGGTGCCCTCCCGGTTTCCTGCTCCCGGGTGCACCACCAGGCCGGCAGGCTTGTTCAGCACAATCACCTGGCTGTCCTCAAATAAAATCTCCAGGGGTATGTTTTCCGCCATGATCTCATCCGGCAGCGGGTCCGGCTCGGCCACCTCCACCCGGTCCCCCGTCCGTAAGTTCCCCCTCAAATCATGAGCCTGTCCGTTGACGGAAACAGCGCCCTGCCGGGTCAATTGCTGCAGCCGACTGCGTGTATAACCCAGACGCACCGCCAGAACCTTGTCGGCCCTTTGTCCCGCATCCTCTGCCAGCCAGATATAAGTCAACCGTTTCATTTGCTACTTTATCAATATAAGATTGCCTGTGAATAGGATCACGGATAATTTCCACCGTAGCCCATGGAGACCGCCAATACCATCAATTGTCCGCAGTGCGGCCAGCTCATCGACATCACTGACCTTCCCATTGGCACCGAAATCGTCTGCCCCGGATGCAGTCACAATTTCAATATCTCCCGCGATTTCGACCATTTCCGTCTCGACCAGCTCATCGGCGAGGGCGGCATGGGCTCGGTCTATCAGGCCCTCGACCTCAACCTGAACCGGGTGGTGGCCATCAAAGTCCTGAAAGAAAAACTTTCCGAGGACAAAAAATTCATCAGCAATTTCCTGCGCGAAGTCGAAATCACGGCCTCCCTCACCCATCCCAACATCGTCCACGTTTTCAGTTTTGGCCAGCATGAGGGGCAATATTATCTGGTCATGGAATACATCGGACACCATACGCTCGACGATGTGATCATGGAAAAGAAAAAATTGTCCGAACCGGAAGTGCTGGACATCGGCATCGGCGTGGCCAACGGCCTCAATTTCGCCCTGCAACACGGCGGGCTGATCCATCGCGACATCAAGCCCGGCAACATCCTTTTCGGGACCAACAACATTGCCAAGGTGGTGGATTTCGGTCTGGCCGTCACCCCCGAGACCGCCGAGGTCAGTGCGGAGATCTGGGGCACCCCCTACTACGTGTCTCCCGAACGCCTCGAATATCTGGCGGAGGATTTCCGCAGCGACATGTATTCCCTGGGCATCTCCCTGTACCATTGTCTGGCCGGTCGACCCCCCTTCGACGCCAACACCGCCGAACTGGTGGCTGCCAAGCATCTGAGCGAGCAACCCATGCCGCTCAAAACTTACGCCCCCTACGTTTCCGAACACACTTCCTACGCCATCATGAAGGCCATGGCACGGCAACCCGACGATCGCTTCCAATCCTACGAGGAAATCATCGAACAATTTGAAGACGCCAAACGGCGTTTGGTCACCCAGCCCGCCCAGACCCAGGCCCCCCAACTGAGCGTGGTGGAAGACAGCGGCAGCGACAAAAAGATGTTCATCATCGCCGCCGTGGCCGTGGGCGTCATCGTCCTGGCCATCATCGGGTACATCGCCTACAAGTATTTCAACTCGCTTTAATGCCCCTCCGCAACCGGGCCTAAGATAAGCGCCATTTCCAGCGACTGCTTCCGCATCTTATCGATGGACCAAGGACACAGTTGTTTTTTAAGGATAGATGCGCTGGCGTGTTCCCATAACCGATCAGGATATTCAAGCACTGGAAAATCAATTCCCTCCAGTTTCCGGTTCGGCCTTTGCTGCCGCCCGGGAACAAGTGCTGAAGTCGGGCCAAAGCGTGTTGCAGTCCGAAAACGGCGTCATCTACGAGTTCTTTCCCGATGGTCACAGTATTGAAGTCAAAACGATCGAACCTCCCACTCATTTCGACATCGGACGCATCTTCACCATCAAGTGAGCCTGCCGACCCCACGGCTGCGCATGTTTGCCGGGCCGAACGGTTCTGGAAAAACTCGACTGAAATCCTAAACTTACTACCTGACTTCTACTATCGAGAGGGTGTCACGCTGGACGCTTGCGTTGTAAGGGGCATGCCATCTCCCGCACTCCTGCGTCGTTTCTTTCTCGTGCATAAAAAAACAGCGCCCAGATGATGCCGGGCGCTGTTGATTTAAATGGATCGGCTGTCGCTGTAAAAGACGCTTACTGGAGCAGGGTCGCATTCCCCGATGTAAACGTGACATTGTCGCTGGAGCTATAAAACGGCTGCCGCAGAGCGTTGTTGGTGGCTCTTGTCCACTGCGCCGAATTGCCCACGGTATATGAAGTAACACCGGCTGATCCCCAAACACTTGTCGCAGCGATGGCCGTATTCGTAAAACCGGAAGTATTAGTAAAAGCACCCCGGGAAACAAAAATGGGTATCAAACTGTTGTCGGAAGTTGTCAAACCCTGCAGATAATCAAAGGCAATATTGGCATTGACCAAGCTGGGATTGGAGAACGTAAACGGAGTTACCGGAGTGGCAATGGTGCTCCAGACAATTTTGGGGTCAGGGATTTCCTTGCTGGTTAACATGCTGTTGAAAAAAGTGACATCACTGGAAGCAGCGGTGCGATTGCCTGTTGCCGTTATCCCGCCGATCGGATAGACACCGTTCTCATCATTGGCAATGGTAAATACAACCAAGCCAAGTTGACGTACATTTGCCACATCCCCTGTTTGCTTGGCTTTGGCCAAGGCCGAGCTGATGGCCGGCACCGCCAAACCGGCCAGGATTCCAATGATCGTGATGACGACCAGAAGTTCAATTAACGTGAAAGCTTTTTTGTTGTTTTTCATAAATGTGTTCTTCCAGTTAAATCTAGAACCCCCCACGCCCTTGTCAACCCTTCTCAACCCTGATTCTTGCAATCGCACTGTTTGATGCAACAGGAGTGATCCCAAGACTCGTCTCTTGCCAGGTCACCGTATCTTGCGCCAATCTGCTTCCATGCCCCTCACTTTGGATGATTTCCAGTACCCTCTGCCTCCGGAACTCATCGCCAGCCATCCGGTCACCCCACGGGACCACTGCCGACTGCTCCTCGTGAACCGCCAGACCGGCCACATCGCGCATCATCATTTTTACGAGCTCCCCGGCCTGCTGGCCCCGGATGATCTCCTGATCCTGAACAACACCAAGGTTCTGCCCACCCGTCTCCACGCCGATAGCGGCCGGATCGAAATCCTGCTGCTTGAGGAAACGTCCCCCCGACACTGGATCGCCATCGGCAAACCCTCCTCCAAAATGAAGCCGGGCATGCGCCTGATGCTCACCCCCCCGCATCCCGACCTGCCGGGCGTGGAACTGGAAATTCTCAAAACCCTGCCCGACGGCAGTCGCGTGCTGCGTTTTTTCGAAGACTTCAACCTGACCGACTACGGACAACTGCCCCTGCCGCCCTACATTCAAAAGGCCCGGGCCGCGCGATTGGAGCCTGTTTACGGAGCGGAAGACAGCGACGCCTATCAGACGGTTTATGCCGAGCAGGCCGGTTCGGTGGCCGCCCCCACCGCAGGTCTGCATTTTACCCCTGAACTTTTGGCCCAATTCCAGCACGCCTTCGTCACGCTCCATGTCGGCCTGGGCACTTTCCGGCCCGTGAAAGTCCAGGATCTGGCTCAACACGACATGCACACGGAATCCTACTCCATCCCCGCCGGCCTCGCCGCTGCGGCAGAACAAGCCGGTCGCCTGGTGGCCGTGGGTACCACCAGTTGTCGCGTGCTCGAAAGCGCCCCCAAACTCCAACCCTGCACCGGCAGCACCCGGATTTTCATCCATCCCCCCTACACCTTCAAACGCACCGGCGCCTTGCTAACCAATTTCCACCTGCCCGGCTCCACCCTGCTCATGCTGGTGGCGGCCTTCATGGGCCTGGAATTGCAGCGCGAAGCCTACCGGCAGGCCATCGCGGAACGGTACCGATTCTTCAGTTACGGCGATGCCATGCTGATTTTATAAAATTCCGGCAAAAATCAGCCCGGCCACGACCAGCCCACCCCGTGCGCTTGAAAAACGCTGCGCGACTGCGCATTTTCCCGGGTATAAATCGCGTAATTCAAATCGCGCCTGCGGTAGGCCCCGGCCCGCATTTTGCACACGCGATGCCTCAAGACAGCCCACGGCTTGCGGAACCATGCTCCGGCCACACCGCCACGCCAGGTCTTGATTTCACTCCCGGCTCTCTCGCTGTTGCTCAGATTTTCCGGCAACCAGGTAAACACCGCCAGGGGTTCGGGCAGCACCGCCGACCGGAACCCCGCCGCCAGCACGCGGTCCATCCATTCGGCGTCGCCGATGGCGCGCCATCGGATATCAAACAAAACCGGGCGCTCCACCACCGACTTCCGGAAAAACGTGGCACAGCTCAGTGTATTAATATGGGACAAACGCAGGTGCGCCCGATCGGGCAGCACCGCCCGCCGGTAGGACAGGGCGTGACCGCTTTGATCCACCAGAATGGCATCGCCGAACAATACATCCACTTCCGGGTGCTTTTCAAAGTAGTCTGAAACTTTTTTCAAGGTGCCGGGCAGATATTGCTCGTCGCAGTTCAACCAGGCACAGAGATCTCCCTCCGCCTGCTGCAACCCCTGGTTGATGGCGTCGTACATTCCGGCATCGGGCCCGATGCGATAGGAAATGCAAGCGGCCTGATCTGCGGCCCATTTTTGGAACGCCTTCATCTCCGCGCTGCCTCCGTCGGAAATAATGTGCTGCACGGCAATAGCATCGTCCCGCTCCTGGTCCGCCACGGAAGATGCTGCCAGTTTCAGCCAGTCGAGCTGGTTGTAACTGGGTGTGACGATGGTAAAACGGGGGCTCGTTGGATTCATGGAAATTCTTCTCAATCCCGATGGTACGGTTCGCCGCGTTGCAGGCTTTGCACACGGTAAAGCTGTTCCAATAAAACCACCAGGGCCAGTTCGTGCTGCAGGGTCAGCGGGCTGAGCGACCAGATCCAGTCGGCCTTTTGGCGCAGCGATTCCTCATGTCCGTCTGCGCCTCCGATCAAAAATGCCACCTGCCGGACGGCGCTCTGTTCCCATTTTTGCCAGCGGAGCTGCAGATCTCGGGTCCCGCACAATTGCCCGCGTTCATCGAGCAAAATCCGGAAGGAACCTTCACTGGCTTCCCACAGCCGGGTGCTTTCCACCCCGCGGCTTCCCTCTTTGATCTGCTTCCACTCCGCTTCCGGACCGCGACGCAGGCGTGCCAAATATTCCGCCACGCCCGCCCTGGCATAGGCCAGCCGGGGTTTGCCCACGGTCAAAAGCAGGATTTTCATGCCAGCAGCTCGCCCAGCTCACGCACCCGGCGGCCCAGCAGGTCGAGGGCACTCTGCACCGGAGCGGGCGACGACATGTCCACCCCCGCATCCATCAATGTCTCCAGCGGATATTTGGAACAACCGGATTTGAGAAAGCCCAGATAGCGCGTGCAAGCGCCGTCGCGGCGCTGCAGCACCCGGTTCGACAGCTCGATCGCGGCTGAAAGGCCGGTGGCGTATTTATAAACATAAAACGCCGAATAAAAATGCGGGATGCGCAGGCATTCCAGTTCGAGCTCCTCATCAATGACAAAGCCCGGCCCGTGATAGCTTTCCAGCAATTTGCGATACACCGACCGGAACGACTCCAGGGTCAACGGCTCACCCGACTCCTCCATTTCGTGGGTTGTTTTTTCGAATTCGGCAAACATGGTCTGGCGGATGATGGTGGCCCGGATGTCATCGATCTGCCGGTTGATGATGTAGGCGCGCATACCCGGGTCCTGCGTCTGCTCCAACAGGTGGTGCGTCAGCAACTCCTCGTTGAAGGTGGAGGCCACTTCCGCGAGAAAAATGGGATATTGGTAGTCCTGGTACGACTGGTGCTTCTGGCTGAACCAACTGTGCATGGAATGGCCCGCCTCATGGGCCAGGGTGTACACATCGGAAAACACATCCGCTTTGTAATTCATCAGGATGTAGGGCGGATTCCCATAGCTGCTGCTGGAAAAAGCCCCGCTGCGCTTGCCCTTGGTTTCATAACGGTCCACCCAACGGTCCGCCAAACCCCGGCGCAACACCTCCACATATTCACTCCCGAGCGGCGCCAGGGCATCCAGTACCATTTCACAGGCCCGGTCAAAAGTTGTCTGCACCTCAATTTTGTCCACCATCGGCACATAGGTGTCGTAGGCATGCAGTCGGGCCAGACCCAGCTTGCGTTGGCGCAGTTCATAGTACTCATGCAACGGCGCCAGATTTTTTCTCACCGTTTCAATCAGATTGTCGTAAACTGTCAGCGGTACCTTGTCGCCGAACAAGGCTGCCGCCCGCGCCGATGCATGGTTGCGTGCCCGGGCCTGAAAAACATCCCCCTTGATGGAATGGGCCAGGGTGGCCGCGAGGGTGAATTTGTGATCGGCATATTCCGCGTAATAGCGGCGGAAGGCCTTTTCCCGCAAACCGGCATCGCGCTTGATCAAAAAGGAGGAAAAGGCGGCGTGGGAAAGCTCCACCTCCCGGCCCTGCTCATCGGTCAGCGTGCCGAAAGCCATGTCCACATTGGTCAACTGGGAAAACGATTCGTGAGAGCCACCCAGCGGCATCGAAACCATGGCCAGCAAACGCTCCTCCTTTTCGGAAAGCACATGAGGCTTGAAACGCCGCAGTCTCTGCAACTTGTTTTTCCACTCGGCCAGTTCCGCATCCTGGAGGAATTTTTCAAAGCTGTCGTCCGGGATGGCCTGGATTTCCGGGGTTAGAAACGAGGCCGTTTCCGCCGCCAAAACCATGACGTGCTGGAAGCGGGCCTCCCGCGACAAATTATCGTTGTTGGAACTGTCCTCGGAACCGCGCAGGGAAGCGTAGTGACCCAGCCGTTCCGCCAGCAAATCCAATTCCCGGTCAAATTCGAGACACTCCTTCAAGCGCCGGGCCGAGACGGCCAGGGTTCCCTTGAAATTCAGATAATCGCGGTAACGGCTTTCGTAGAGAGCCAGACCGGCATCCCAATCGGCTTCCCGGGCGTACAGATGATCCAGATTCCAAGTGTCGGCGACAGCCACTTCACTGCGCAAAAGGACTTTTTTCAAGGCGGTGCCGCTGTCTTTCGAGAAAAATTGCATGCCGCACTTTAGCAACCGTTTGAGCCGGGGCAAATCTGGAATGGAATTTCTTCCCTGCGCTTTCCATTTGGCAAAGCAGCCCGATTCGTGCAACCTCTACGGCTCAGATCACAATACCATGTTGCGCCAACTGCTCAAATCCAAGATCCATCGCGCCGTTGTCACGGATGCCAATGTCCACTACGAAGGCAGCATCACCATACCGGAAGACCTCATGCAGGCCGCCGACCTGTGGGAGGGCGAAAAAGTCCTGGTGGCTTCCATCAGCAGCGGCTCACGACTCGAAACCTATGTCCAAAAAGGACCCTCCGGTTCCGGCGCCATCGTCATCAACGGCGGGGCCGCCCATCTCATCCACAAGGGCGAACTGGTTTCCATCATGGGTTTTGCCCTTTCTGAAACAGCCGTGACCCCCAAGCGCATCCTTTGCGATCCGCTCAACCACATCATCGGCAGCGCCCGATAAAATTGCCTTGTTGTGGCGGTGGTCCGGCAACAGAATCACCTCCCATGACCCCGCGTAAAATTTTTGTCGCCGGCCACCGTGGCATGGTCGGCTCCGCCATCGTACGGCAGTTGCAAAAAGATCCCTCCTGGAACGTGCTGCTTCGCACCCGGCAGGAACTGGATCTGACCGACACCGCCGCCGTGCGTACCTTTCTCGCTGAAGAAAAACCCGAATACGTGGCCATCGCCGCCGCCAAGGTGGGGGGCATCAAGGCCAACAACGATTACCCGGTCGAATTCCTGCTGCAAAACCTCCGCATCCAGAACAATCTCATCGAAGCCTCCCATCTGAACGGTGTGCAAAAACTCCTGTTCCTGGGCAGTTCCTGCATTTATCCCAAACACTGCCCCCAGCCCATGCGCGAGGAACACCTGCTCAGCGGCATCCTGGAACCCACCAACGAAGCCTATGCCATCGCCAAAATCGCCGGCATCAAGCTTTGCCAGGCCTATCAGCGCGAATACCATTGCCGCTTTGTCTCCGCCATGCCCACCAATCTCTACGGGCCGGGCGACAACTACGACCCGGAGACCTCGCATGTCCTGCCGGCCATGATCGGTAAATTTCACCGCGCCAAGACCACCCGCGCCCCCGAAGTTCTGATGTGGGGCACCGGCAGCCCCCGGCGCGAATTCCTGCATTCCGATGATCTGGCCAAAGCCTGCGTCCTGCTTTTGGAAAAATACGAAGACGCGGAAATCATCAATGTCGGCTGTGGCTCGGACGTGTCCATCAGGGAACTGGCGGAATTGACCGGGGAGATTGTCGGTTACACCGGAAAAATACGCTGGGACGACAGCAAACCCGACGGCACCCCGCGCAAGCTGCTGGATATTTCCAAAATTCGCACTTTGGGTTGGAAGCCGGAAATCGAATTGCGCGAGGGCATCACCCGCGTGTATCAGGAATACCAAGCCGCCTCAAAAACGCATTAACCCGCAACTCACCTCAGCGTCTTCAGTGACTCACGGGAGGCGGATCCGGCGGATTCGGAGGAACAATCAGGGATTGACGCGTCGCATCCGTCAAGCCTTCCGGCAGCGGCCAGGCCGGTTCAAAAACCTGCCGCCGCGTGTTGCCGAAGGCATTGATTTCCACGATGCTCAGCGGCCCCGGCCCGTTTTTCGGTATGAAGCGCATGAGCAGATAGCGTACGGGCGATATGTCGAAATCAAAAGCCACCCGTGACTTCCCTCCGGGCAACTCAAAGGAGCGGAACGGCTTGTTCACTGCATAAAACGAGGGGGGAATATCCAGCACGGGCGGGCCATCCTCACTACCTTGATTTTGGAAGGCCAGGAGAAAAGGCAGCCAGCCGTTTGCCGCAAAAAGACCGCGTGTCCCTTTGCGGAAGTCCGTCGTGGAGGAATCCTTTGTTTTGGCTCCCGGCAGACCTCCCATGACATAATAATCCATGCGTCCGGGAGGCGTCACCTGCACGGAAGTGATGCGGCGCACCTGCGATTTGCTCCCCAAATCAGCCACCAGGGTCGGCGAGGGATCTTCCGCTGCAAAATCATATTTGGTGTCGGAATTGTTATCGATCATCTTGGTCGAATCCTTCAGTGAATTGCCTTTGTCACAGGAACTCACATAAGGCACGGCCGCCAGCGCGGTATAAAGATCGGCATAGCTGTAATTGATGATTTCATGCAGGGGCAACGGGGCGGGCTCCTCACTGGGACGGCTGCGGTAGCCCATGTTGCGCATGGCACCAAAGAGCCCGAAGGCGGCAATTTCCCCGGTTTGTGTGATTTCGAAATCAATTTTGATGTAACGCATTTCCGTCAGACCGAAGGGCACCACCACCGGGCCCGCCTCGGCAAAGGAGACTTTGCTCCCCACCGGCCGCCACTTGGGGCTGGTATAGTCCAGATCCTCCTGCGAAACCGAGACCGAAACGGTACCCGCCGCCTTGAAATTATAGAAATTGAATAGATTGTTGGCGTACACCTTCGCCATCACCAGGACGATGGACGTATGACCCTCGTCCAGTTTGTAACAGATGCTTTCATCATCCGAGATCAGCGGCTGGGGGGTCTTGGCGATGTTCCCATCCCCGATTTCATAATCCGAGGACAGCTCCTTAAAACGGTCGCACCTCATGGTGGTGCCCAGATTAAAGCGGGCGATGTTCAGGGCATAGGTTTTGCGCACAGGATCGGTCAGCTTGGGGGTTTTTTGCAAAACCTGATCCCCTTCAGCGTGAAGGGAAAGCGTGCCCCAACCCGCCACCAACATAACCGCTGCGATTTTCCCATGATTAAGATTCATTTTCACAAAGGTATCTCCCTAGGAACGCACCATAAACCAATCGCCCGGCAATGACAATCCCATTACACAGGGCCCTGCTGCCCATAAACATAGTTTAGAGGGGTTATAAACCGTCCGATTTTGTTATTTACTTGGCATCGGACTAGCTTCTATTCTCAAAAGTTGGTGCTTGCTGGACCTCTGAGGCCATTTGTTAAACGGCCATCGGGCAGAGGTTCTAAAGAAAGAGGCGGGCACCGGGGAAGTTCTGCTCGGGCATGGTGATGCAGAAGAGTTTATATACAGATTTTATAGCGGGTGATCATGAATTTGTTCGGACTCAACGTCGGAATACAAGGATGGGAGAAGTACTGCCTTAGGCAGTCGCTCACCGCTGCTGCCCTTTTCCTGGGGCTGAATGCCGCCGCCCTGGCCATAGACGATGCCATTGTCGTCCCCGATGCCACCACCCGTCTCACGCCCTATACCAGCACCACCGACAATCTCCCCCACAATGTCAAGCTGGGGCCAATGGACATCTCCTTGATCGCCGGTCTCCGCACCACCTACAGCGACAACATCAACCTCGCGCATGACAACCGCATGGAGGATATTTATTTCTCGCCCTATGTGGAAACTTCCGCCATCTGGGCTGTCACCGAATACAACACCCTTCATCTGGGCTTGGGCCTCTCCTACAACAAATACGTCATGCATCCGGAGGCGGACAGCAGAGCGCCCATCCTGACCCCCGAATCCGACACCGGATTTGATTTCGACTTTCAAATCGATGATTTCCGTTTCACGGTTTACGATCACATCTCCTACGCGCAGGACCCGATCGACAACGCCGCCCTGAGCAATGTCACCAATTACGGACGTTTTGACAATATTGCCGGCCTGCGCGCCGCTTGGAACGTCACGGCCGACTTGGAACTGGCCGCCGGGGTGGCCCAGGAAAACTGGTTTTCCGAAAGCAGCGAATTCAACTACCTCAACCGTTCCACCCAGATCTTCGATGCCAGCGCCACCTATCAGATGGGTCCGGCCACTTTTGTCGGCCTGCAGGGCAGTGCCTACATCGATTCCTATGAGCAGCATATCCAGAACAGCGGCACCCGTTATTCCGTTGGCCCCTTCATCCGCACCAAGCTCACCAAAACCCTGGACATGAAGGCCGGCGCCTCCTTTGAGTTGGGCAATTTCAGCACCGGCGGCAGCAATGGCGACACCTCCAACCTCTCCAGCTACGCCATGTACCTCACCCTCAACCACCGCTTCAACCGCTACATCAGCCAGAGCTTGAGCGTCATACGCGGCAACGACCTGGGCACTTACAGCAATTACGTCGAAAGCTGGCGCGTGCAGCACAACGCCAACTGGGCCATCATCAACAACGTCTCCGTCGGCACGGAGCTTTTTGTCGAATTTGCCGACGACTCCGGTGGATTTTCCTCCGACAGCTATTCGCGCTACGGCGGGGGTGTTTCACTGGGTTATCGCGTCACACCCCATTTGACCTCCACCCTCGGCTATAATTACATCGAAAAGGAGTCCCGCTACCTCGAAAGGTCTTATTACCAGAATTCGGTCACCCTGGACCTTCGCTATAATTTCTAAGAGACGTACCGCTCTTTTTCGTCTATAACAGAGCCTGTGAGACTAATTGCTCGCGAATTCCTATTTCTCGCTCTACTCGTAAGTCCGCTGGCCGCCCAATCCCCGGACACTCCTCCCGCACCCGCCTCAACCACTCCTGCGACATCACCGGCAACAACCGCCAGCACCGACGCCATGCTGGCCCTGAATGACACCATCAAACTCAACATCGGCGATCAAATTTCATTCCGCATTGTGGAAGACCGCGACAATGCGGCGGTCATAAAAATTTTTGATACCGGCGAGGCGGAGTTTCCCTACATCGGGCGCTTGCAGGCTGCGGGTAAAACCTGCAAAAGCCTGGCCTTCGAAGCTCAAAAGCTGCTGCAGAAAGATCTCTACTATCACGCCACTGTGATCATTGCCCTCGACGCGCAACGGGCCCTGTCCCGACTCCCCGCCCGCATCACCATTGTGGGCCGGGTCGCCCATCCCGGCGTCCAGGACATTCCCTACGGCGAACGCTGCACGGTCAGCCGCGTGGTGATCAATGCCGGGGGCTTCACCGATTTTGCCAGTGAGAAAAAGGTGAAGATCATCCGCAAAACCGGCGCCGGAGAAAAGGAACGCAAGGAAATCATTGTCGATGTGGCCGCCATTCTCAAGGACGGCGAACTGGAAAAGGATGTTGAAGTTCAGAACGGGGACATGATCATCGTCCCGGAACGTCTCGTTAATTTTTGATGTCTCTTTGAAATTCCCGACCATGCAGCCCGACATACTCCAAAAACCCCAGGTTCTGGCCACTTGGTCAGCCACTTTCTTTACCCGGCTGTACCGTTACAAAGCCCTGCTCAAACGACGCTGGTGGGTCTTGCTGCTCTCCTTTTCCATCTGCATTTCCTACGAGGCCTATCAGACGGCGCACACCCCGCCCCTCTACACCTCGCACGCCCAGATGATCATCAGCCCCCGCATCAACACCCAGGAAAAAACCTCCTATTCCGAAGAACTCGGTTTTTTCATCGGCACCCAGATCCAGCTGATGAAAAGCGCCGAGGTGAATTCCAGGGCCCTCAACCGTGTCAGGGCCACCCATCCGGAATTACCGGTCTGCCCGACCGGACTCGACGTCTTTCAAACACCCAGAACCTCCATTTTCGAACTGGTGGCCACCGGCAGCGAACCCAAATTCACCCGGGCCTACCTCGACGCCGTCATGCAGGAATTCATCAAATTCAAGGACGAAATGCGCTCCAACACCTCGGACAAAACGCTTTCCTCACTCACCGAGCAAATCCAGCGCCTCGGCAGCGAACTCCACGTTGCCCAGGAAAATCTCTTTGAATTTCAAAAGGCCAACGATGTCGTTTTCCTCCAGGAACAGGGCAACACTGCCGCCCAATATCTCTCCAACCTGGACCATGAAATCGCAGACATGAAAAAAGAATCCCAACTGCTCGATCTGCTGGGATTGGAGGAAAATCTGCGCCGGGCCAACGCGGTGGCCAACAACAATCCGCTGCCCGACTCCACCTCCCAGACGGTCAACGGCACCTCCACATCCAATGCCACTTCCAATCAAACCGCCAACGCCACGGCTCCCGCCCAAACCCAGAAGCAAAAAGACAGCGCCGAGTCGGGCAAGCTCGAAACCGCCACCAGCCTCTACCAACAGGGACCGGAAGGGAATTACCTCAAAACCAAAAATGAAATCCAGGTCAAACAAACCCAGCTCGATGAGCTGTCCATCAATTTAAAGGCCCAACATCCCAAAATCCAGGCCCTCAAGGAGGACATCGCCCGTCTGCAACGGCTCTTGGAAATTTATAAGATTCAGGGCATGGCCGAACTCAAATCCCGGCAGGACGGCATCCAGGTCCGCCTGGCCAATTCGGAAAATCTGCGCAAGGAATGGGAGAAGAAAGCCCTCGACTCCACCCGCAAAATTGCCGAGTACAACAACCTGAAATCGGAGATCGACAGCAAAAAAAATCTCTACGATCACTTGAACGAAGTTGTGCAGAGCATCGATGTCAACTCCAACATCAATCAAAACGAGATTCAAATTTTTCAGTATGCCGACCCTCCCCAAACCGGTGTCAATGGCCTGACCAAAAATCTGCTCACCGGAACCCTCTTCGGCTTGGTCCTCGGCGTCGCAGTGCTCTTTCTCCTCGACCGCATCGACGACCGGGTCAATTCCTTTTCCGAGTTGCGGGACCACTTTGACGAACAGGTGCTCGGCCAGATTCCCATGGAGTCCATCGGCAAGGGGGAGCGCGTGGAAATGTTGACTGCCGATGACAGCCGCCAGGTTTATGCCGAGGCCTTTCGCAATGTGCGCTCGTCCCTGATGTACATGGCCCTGGAGGGGGAACGACCGAAAACCCTGCTGGTCACCAGCGCCATTCCCAACGAGGGAAAATCAACCGTGGCCTGCAATCTGGCCGTTACCATGGCCCTGGCCGGTTCGCGCGTGTTGTTGATCGATGCCGATGCCCGCAAAGGGGTCTTGCACGGAGAATTCCAACTACACGCCAGCCCCGGCCTGACCGAGATCCTGCATGGACAACTCACCTGGCAGGAAGCCGTCAAAGACACTGCCAACCCCAATCTCAAGGTCATCACCCGCGGCCAGACCTCCACCCACGCCGGCGAGTTGCTGCTCAGTCCGGCCTGCAACAACCTGCTGACAACCATCCGGGATGCGTACGATTATGTGGTCATCGACAGCGCACCGGTGCTGGCAACTGATGATACCCCCAGTCTGGCGCCGAAAATCGACGGGGTTTTGATGGTCCTCCGGGCCTCTCACACCTCGGCCCGGCTCAGTCGCAGTTCACTCGATGCGCTCTACCAACGCCAGGTCAATATCCTGGGCATCGTCTTCAACTGCATCGACACGAATCTGCCTGATTACTACCACTATCAGTACTACAAGTACTACTACAGCCAGACTTGAAATCCGCCGGGATCTTCCTCATTTCCACAACGCGTCCGGCACCGGCCCCTGCCCGCACAGCCAGCGGTAACCCGCCGTCATTTCAGTTGCTATCCGGTTCCAACGGAAATGACCCTCAACCAAGTCATGACCCTGACGCCCCATCGCCCGCAACTCCACTTCCGGGGTGGCGAATAATCGCCGCAGGTTATTTTTGATCGATTCCAAATCCGTTCCCATTTCCCACGCCGCACCGCGCGCCAATCCCTCCGGCAAATTGCAGGCTGCAGTCATCAACACCGGCCGGGCTTGCGACCATGCCTCCAAAACCGTCATGGGCAACCCCTCGCTCAGGGAGGGAAGCACAAATGCATCACACGCTTCATAACAAGCGGATTTGGCGGCACCGAATACCGGGCCGGAAAAAAGCAGACCGATATTTTCCGCACACACACCGGCACTTTGATCGGCCCAGACCAGGCCGAGACTGGTTGCCAGTTTCCTGAGTTCACGTTCATGACCGGCCTGATCCCAGCCCGCCAATACCAACAGCCAGGATCCCCCCCCGGCCTGGTTCTGCACGGCAGCCCAGGCACACACCAGTGTGTGGAGATTTTTTTTCGGATGCAGTCTGCCCACATACAAAAGAATGCGCCGCCCGCTCCGGCGATACGGATGCAGGGGTCCGTCCGCTTCCAGGGCGGGAGCGGCTTCCACTCCATTGGGAATGATTAAAATCGGCTGTTTTAGGCCCAGTGCCCGGATGGCCCTGGCTTCAGCCCCGTTCAAGGCATGAAAGGCGCTTGCTGATTCCAAATGCCGCCGCTCAAACAACGCCAGGGCCAGTTGTTTTTTGCAGCGCGAATTTTCCAGCGCCCAGCCATCCAACATGCCATGCGGCGAAATCAAATACGGGTTCCCCGTCCGGTCATGCCATTTCCGTACCGCGCAAGATGTGTAGGTCCACAAACCGTGATGATGGACAAGTTCGGGCGCTTCCTTGAGCAGGCTGTCTGTCAACGCCGGAGCCAGCGGACCCTTGAAAACCCTGGGTTGCATGGGACTCCAGCGCCTCAGGTCCGCTTCCGTACCGGCATCTTTCAAGGCATAAACGGAGAGTTGCACTGCAGACTGACCGTTCAAAGCCTTGCCCAGGCCCAGCACACTTTCCATCAGACCCCCGCCCTGACGGGAAATCGAAGCGGTCACTGTGGCAATCTTCATTTCAACTCCTGGAAACTGCTAGCAGGGTTTTAAGCACGGCTGTCTGCAGGAATGTGGGCGCACCCGGCTTGGCACAGGCCGCTTCAACCGCACCACTCAAACCCCTGGCAAAACATTCAGGGCCCCAGTTGGCAACGATTTCCCGGCTGGCCACTCCCAGGGCTGCATGCTCCTCGTCTGTCAGTGCAGACATTTTTTTGAGTGCCCCGGCAATGGATTCAACGTTTTCCGGGTTAAAATAAAATCCGTTGCGGCCTTCCACCACCAAGTCACGCGCACAACCACAACGTTCTGAAACCAGTACGGGCAGCCCCGCCGCCATGGCTTCATTAACCACCAAACCCCATTGTTCCACGGTGCTGGGATGAATGAGGGCACCAGCGGCCGCATATACATCCGGAAGCTCTGCATAGGCGCTGGCCCCGGGCATTTGCACAAACGACTCCAGATCGAGCTGTCGGAGGCGCGACTCCATTTCCCCCCGCAGCGGTCCGTCTCCCACTATCACCAAATGCCACTGAGAACGGTCATTGACCGCCTGCTGGCGATACAGATGGTAGGCTTCAATCAAGCGCAAATGGTTTTTCTTGTCTGTAAAGCGTGCGCAGGCCAGAAAATGCCTTGCCTGACCCGGTGGTCGTGAGAAATCAGACCGGGAGAAGTGGGCATTATCCACGATGTCGTAACCGGTGAAAACCCGCTCCGGTTCCAATCCCAGCTCGATCAGATATTCCTTTTGCGGCGTTCCTCCCGCCAGGCCGGCGGCAGCATGCGCCACGAGTGCTTTTTTGATCCACTCTTTCCAGGGCTTTCGGATCTGGTCGAACGAGTTGCTTTCGGAAAAAAGCACCACCGGACAGCGCTGGCGCCGCGCCCAATCCAGCGCCACCCAGCGGTCTTCCGGCCAGTAGCCGTTGACGCACAGCACGTCCGGCTGAAAATCATCCAGACAGCGGGTGATGGCAGCCTTGACCGTTTTTTTGGCTAGTGAGGCAAACGTCCGGTCCTTGAACAAAACCGTCCGCTGATAGGAGGCAGATGCGGCAGTGGCGTACTCCAAAACGCCAAACTCATCCCGGCCCGCAATCTCCACCAGGTGGACCGCATGCCCTGAAGCTGCGGCGAAAGCCTGCCACCGGGCATGGTGATAAGGTACAACCGTCGTGAGTAGGGCAACAATTTTCATGGC
>Ga0075019_10000644_pt1 | contig 19918 bp, 15 predicted proteins | sample ColStrG_CSR_2013_FD_71473 | JGI IMG/M metagenome (GOLD analysis project Ga0075019, IMG submission 71473) | Freshwater sediment microbial communities in response to fracking from Pennsylvania, USA - Cold Stream Run_MetaG_CSR_2013 | ecosystem: Environmental > Aquatic > Freshwater > Creek >...
GCCTCTACCCGCGCACCCTCGACGAAAAAGTGGTGGCCGAAATTTTTACGGATCAAAAAAGCAAATTCTATCCTGATAAGGTGGTGTTGGTCGCAGATGCCACCAACCTCAAGAATTGTTTGCTGCTGTTGACGCAATTAATTGACTTGCGGTTGCCCGCCGTGCTGGCCCTCAACATGGTGGACCTGGCGGCCAAGTCCGGACAAAGTATTGACATCAAAAAACTGGAATCCGAACTTGACATCCCGGTGGTGATGGTGAACGCGCGCAATGGCACCGGCATCGATCGACTGCGGGCATTGCTCGCGGCGCCCCTGAAAACAAGCGCCAACCTCATCTATCGCCCCGATGATGAAACGCGACCGCTCGTCAATGCCATCAAAGAAAAGTATCATCTGAGTTCAGACTACGAGGCCTACCAGTTTTTGCAACAGCCCGACAACCTGATGTTTTTGCCCCAGGCCGAGCGTGATTTTATTCGGGAGTACGCCAAGCAGAATAATTTCTATCCGCATAAATACCAGGGCGCGGAGACTGTAATGCGCTACGGTTTTATTCAGGACTTGCTCAACAAGGTGGTGCTTCGGTCGTCGAACGAGGGATGGAAACGAGTGTCGTATGGAATTGACCGCGTGCTTACCCACAAGGTGTGGGGCTACATCATTTTTCTCGTCATCTTGTTTCTCATTTTCCAATCGATCTTTGCGTGGGCGCAAATTCCCATGGACTATATCGACTCAAGTTTTGCGCAGCTTAGTCATTACTTGGATCGCGTCTTCCCGCCGGGTCCGTTTTTTGAATTGATCGCGCATGGCATAGTGCCGGGCATTGGCGGCATTGTGATTTTCATTCCCCAGATCGCCATCTTGTTTGCCTTCATTTCGGTGCTGGAAGAAACCGGCTACATGTCGCGGGTCGTGTTTTTGATGGACAAGATCATGCGCAAGTTTGGCCTCAACGGCAAAAGCGTCGTGCCGCTCATGTCGGGATGGGCTTGCGCCATTCCGGCTATCATGGCCACGCGCACCATCGACAACTGGAAAGACCGGTTGATTACCATTTTTGTCACGCCCCTGATGAGCTGTTCGGCGCGTCTTCCGGTCTTTACCATTTTAGTTGCGTTGATCATCCCTGATTACAAAATTCTCGGGTTCTTTAACTACCAGGGATTGGTGCTGATGGGCCTTTATCTGCTGGGCTTTTTGGCGGCGCTGTTCTCGGCCTTTGTGTTGAAGTTCTTTATTCACGTGAAGGAGCGGAGCTACCTGATTATGGAAATGCCCACGTACAAGATGCCCAAGTGGTCGAACGTCGGCTATCAAATCATCGAAAAGACAAAGGCATTTGTCTTTCAGGCCGGCAAGATTATCCTTGCCATCTCCATCGTGTTGTATGCGCTCTCGAGCTACGGCCCACCGGCGGTGATGAATGCTGCCAAGGACACTGTACAAAAAGCCAACGCCGGGCGGGCACTCACAGAAGCTGAATTTCAGGACAAAGTAGCGGCCTACAAGCTGGAACAATCGTATGCAGGGCGGTTGGGCAAGACACTTGAGCCGCTCATCCGGCCGCTGGGCTACGACTGGAAAATCGGCATCGCGCTCGTTACTTCGTTTGCTGCCCGCGAAGTATTTGTCGGTACCATTGCGACCATCTACAGCATCGGCAGCGCCGACGATCAGCCCACCATCAAAGCGCGCCTGAAATCTGAGATCAACCCCGAAACCGGGGGTCCCCGCTATACCCTTGCCGTCGGCCTGTCATTGCTTGTATTTTATACATTTGCCATGCAATGCATGAGCACGCTGGCGGTCGTGAAAAGAGAAACCAAGGGATGGAAATGGCCACTGATTCAGCTTGCTTATATGACCGCCCTGGCTTACCTATCGGCCTTTGCCGTGTATCAATTACTAAAGTAAAGCGTCTTCGGGCCCAGTAGTTGTTTATCATTCCAATCAATTCATTTATCTTTAAAAAAAATCATCCAAATGAATTCGGATAGAAACTACCAACTCGGCATCCTGTACCTGGTGCACCTGCTGATCAATGCCGATGGCGTCGTCAATGAAACAGAGAAAGAGGCGCTGGTTAAAATCAAAAGCAAAGAGCGTATATCCGACTCCGTTTTTGATGAATTCCTGCAGGATGTAAGTGTGCTCAAACCAAAGGAGATTTATCAACGCGGCATTGAGTTGATCAACGGATGTGACGACAAGAAGAAGATCAATGCCTTTGTCCATTTATATAAGATGAGTGAAATCGACGGCAACGTGCATATCAAAGAAGTCCGGCTGTTGTTGTACTCTGTAAAATTGGCGGACATTGAATTCAATGATGTTGTGGCGGAAGCCGCTAAGCTTACCGACTATTAACATACCCTGCTCCTATGCCGCAGAAATTTTACCAGGAATTTAAGCTGGGGATACTGGGCGGGGGGCAACTCGGTCGTCTGCTGATCCAGTCTGGCATGGATTGGAACATCAATTTCTCCGTGCTCGATCCCGACCCGGCCGCACCCTGCCGCGCGCTGGCCGAGTTCCACACCGGCTCCCTGACGGATTTCAAAACGGTTGTTGACTTTGGTCAATCTTGTGATTTGATTACCATCGAAATCGAAAATGTAAATGTCGAGGCCCTGAAAGCATTGGTGCAGCAAGGGAAGAAGGTTTATCCGCAACCGGAGGTTATCGAGCTGGTGCAGGACAAACGAAAGCAAAAAGCGTTTTATCAGGAGAGCGGCATTCCCACCGCTCCGTTTTTGCTGGTCGAAAACAAAGCCGCCGTGGAAGCGCAGTCCGCGTTCTTGCCTGCCGTGCACAAACTGGGCCGCGAAGGCTACGACGGACGCGGCGTGCAGATTTTGAACTCGGCAGAAGATTTGAATAGAGCGTTTGATGCACCCGGTGTGCTCGAAAAGAAAATTGACTTCGAGAAAGAAATTTCCATTTTGGTGGCGCGCAGCGAGCGCGGAGAAGTCGCGACGTTTCCAGCGGTGGAAATGATCTTTCACCCGCAAGCCAACCTCGTGGAATATCTCTTTTCGCCGGCGGCATTGACACCGGACCTGGCTGCAGAAGCAGATCAGATTGCTCGAAAAATTGTTTCCACACTCAACATGGTTGGTCTGCTGGCCGTTGAAATGTTTGTGACACGCGATCACAAGATACTGGTCAACGAAATTGCACCACGCCCCCACAACAGTGGTCACCAAACCATTGAAGGCAACATCACCTCTCAATATCAGCAGCACCTGCGAGCCATTCTCAATCTGCCGCTTGGAAGCACCGGCCTGATTCAGGCCAGCGCGATGGTCAACATTTTGGGCGAAGCCGGATACAGTGGGCTGGCACAGTGCAGCGGGCTGGAAGAAGTTTTGAACTTACCGGGTGTTTACGTGCACCTGTACGGCAAGAAGATGACCAAACCATTCCGCAAGATGGGCCATGTTACCATTGTGGATGCAGATGCCGCCGCATTGAAAAGTAAAGCAAGTTTTGTTAAACAGAAATTAAAAATTACCGCATGAGCAAACCATTCATCGGCATTGTGATGGGCAGCCAATCTGATTTGAAAATCATGCGCGAGGCAGCCGAATTTTTAGACGAGATGAAAATCCCGTTTGAGCTGACTGTCGTCTCTGCTCACCGCACACCGCAGCGCATGGTAGACTATGCGTTGGCCGCAGCAGGCCGGGGGTTGAAAGTAATCATTGCCGGAGCGGGCGGCGCGGCACATCTTCCTGGCATGATCGCATCGCTCACGATTCTGCCCGTCATCGGCGTGCCGATAAAATCGTCGAACTCGATCGACGGTTGGGACTCCGTGTTGTCCATCTTGCAAATGCCCGCGGGGGTGCCAGTGGCCACAGTAGCACTGAACGGCGGTCGCAACGCCGCGATTTTGGCTGCTCAAATACTTGGCACTGCCAATCCATCGATCGCCAAAAAACTCGCTCTTTTCAAAAAAGAACTACAACGAAAAGTGGAGGACTCTGTGCAAGAGATCGAAACAAAGGGATGGCGTGAGCACAGGACCTAGCTTTTTTATTCTTCATTTTCAATAGCCAATAGGAAAAAGCCGTATCTTCTCGCTCTGTTTTAGATGATGAAAGCCGCAGAAAAAGGATGGTTAGACCTCTACCTGGAGTCGCGCAAGGATGCCCTCCGGGAGTTGACTTCCCGGGTGAAGCATGCGGCTCATCCTGAACAGTCGCTCTATCGCGTAATACAGCCTACGGGTTTGATGTATGGCCAATCGATCGACCCCCTAGACTTGAATGGTTCGTTGCCCCGCGCACCCAAAGAACGCATGAAGGTGCTACTGGCGGAAAGCCTCATCAGCAGCTCGCTCCTTTTTCATGACAAACCGATCCGCAATCCGGAGGAGCTATCGGCCGTGATCTCAAAAACGCTGGAGAACATCGGAAATTTTTATAACCACGTTTTTCCCGAACTGGCCACGTCGCCCAAAACTCTTTTTGGTCGCAAAAAATCGGCCGTCGAGCTGGCGGAAAGAATTCTGGACAAGCGCATCGAACTGGCCGGCGAACAGGACTCGAATTTCTGGGTTCGATTTTTTCACAACAGTCTGCTCTTCCTGGATATTTTCATCTTTGGTCAGTGGATTCACACTAATGCGGACCGGATCGTGGCCGACTTTTTTAAGTACGAACGCGAAGAACTACGGTTTTCTGTCGTGAAGGTGATGGCTGCGGCCACGCATGCCAACAGCACCATCGAGCCGGAAGAACGCTCGCTGCTGGAATTTTTTCTGCAGAGTGCAGGCCTGCCCGCGGAGAAAAGGAAGGAAGCCAAGAGAATATTTGAAGCCGGCATTGACATTGAAGAAATTAACATCCCGACCAACAACTCCTGGATTCTAAAAAAGTTCTTTTTGGAAATTGCCATCCTCACCACCTGGTCAGACAAAAAAGTCGAGGCCTCAGAGCAAGAGTTCCTCAAGCGACTTTGCCACTACATGGGCTTCAACGACGACGATCTGGAAAACAGCCTGATGGCCATTGAAGGATTTGTGTTGGAGCACTGGAGTGACCTGGACTATCTGCAAAACAAACAAAACTTTCAGCAACTGAGCGATCAGTTTCTCAAGCGATTGTCACGGATCGTGGAAAAAAACAAAGTGCGCCTCGTGAAGGAGGTCCAAGACAATGCCGAATTGATGTCGTTCATTAAAAAGTCAAATGCCGGTGCCCTGTCTGATGAGGAAAAAGAGCAGATGCAAAGGCTGCTCATCGGCGCGCTGCGTACCATCCCCACGTTTGTCATCATTTCGCTTCCTCAGCGTTTTCTTACACTCCCGATCCTGCTCAAAATACTTCCCGCCAGCTTCTTCACCGACGTACACAAGCGTTAGCGGCGCACGCCGCAAGGCCTATTGCTCCAGCGCTTTGTCTTTGCGCTGCGGAATAACCACGGAAAAGATGATTGAAAAAGTGAGTGTCACGATGATGACCGTGAACGACAAAGTGGGGCTTAGTTCCACATCGACCATTTCGAGGAGCATTTTGGCGCCAATGAAAAACAAAATGATCGACAACCCCTTTTGCAAGAGGTAAAACTTGTCAATAATTCCGGCCAGCAAGAAGAACATGGCACGGAGTCCCATCACGGCAAAAATATTGGACGTATAGATCAAAAATTCATTTTGCGTGATCGCAAATGCGGCGGGAATGGAGTCTACTGCAAAAATCAAATCGGTCGTCTCGACGAGTACGACGACCAAAAACAACGGCGTGAACATCAGTTTGCCGGCTTGCCGGACCAAAAAGCGGCCTCCCATTTCATCGTTGGTAATCGGCAAATACCGACGGCAGATCTTCAGGATTGGATTTTTTTCGGGATCAATCTTCTCGTCGCTCTCTTCGAAATAAATCTTGATCCCCGAATAAATGAGAAAAACACCAAAGACATACAGCAACCAATGGTATTCGGCAATGGCCAGTGCACCGACAAAAATAAATACGCCGCGAAAGACCACGGCGCCAAGAATTCCCCAAAACAAAATCTTATGATAATACTCCTCTTTGACCGTAAAGTATTTGAGAATTAACAAAATGACGAAGATGTTATCGACGGAGAGGGCATATTCCGTGAGGTAGGCAGAGAAAAACTCAATTGCCGACGTATAGCCGCCATCGTCAAAATGATAGACTAAGTAGCCGAAAATGGAGCTGATGATGACCCAAAATATAGACTGGTAGAGGGCCGACTTCGTAGATATTTTTTTTGCCGATCTATTGAAAAAGCCTAAATCGATGACCAGATACACAAAAATCACCAGCGCAAACACGCCAAAAAGAATCGTCTCGATCTGGCTGTGGTTTCTAAACAAAGAGAATTGGAGCATGCCTGGTGTATTTTATTAGAAGTTCAAGAATGAGGTTCTGTTACATTTAATCGAGCTTCCATAAACCTCAAATCTACAAATAATATTAATTCCTAAAATTAGTATAAGATTAATACCCTAATTTCCATTCTGGTAATCGAAAAAGCCTCCAAATAGAAAAATAAATGAGGTTTTTGATTTTTAATCTTCGCGTCCGGCTTTCATTCTTTAATTGAAAGGATCACTTGCTTCTTCGGGATGCGAATCGCCAGCGCCTTGTCAAACTCCATCGACCCGTCTGGCCTCTCCTTCATCAAAGGTCTGGTATAAAGTAATGAGTCTGTACCCATGCGCTGAAGGTTGTCGCCCAAGTCTTTGACATCCGCGCCCGACGTGTACGCTTCGATCACCATCTTTTCCACTTTGCGCAGCAGCGAATCGCTGGGTCGCATGATGAAAATCTGAACCTGATGGCTGCGGCCGAGCGAATCCAGAAATTTCTTGTTGTAATAGCCTTGCTTGTCGGCTACGGTCTTGCCCAGTGCCCGCGCATATACAAACGCGGCCTCTGTTAACTCGGCATCCGAAATCTTTTTGATCGCCTTGGCCTCCATGTTTTCACGGATTTTCTTTCGTTGCTCACTGGAAAGCGATCCGCCGCATGCGCAAAGCAGCAGCAAGGCGCAAAATAGAACGGATTGCGCCGATTGGCGGTGCCAAGTCTGAATCATCTCATAAAAATAACTTTTCGCCGGGAGAAAAAAAGCATTTATTCGTTCGACCGGTTTGGCGGAAATTGTTGTTGGAATTGCCAGGCCAATTTAGTTGCTTGTCGTAAATGACTGACACGCGATCAAAACCAATCGGCTTCTGGACGAGCACGTCGCTAGTGATGGGCAACATGATCGCCTCGGCCTTGTTTATGTTGCCGGCCACGCTCTCCTATTTCGGCAGCATCAGTCTGCTGGGATGGTTGTTTTCAGGCGCAGGTGCTATTTGTCTTGCGCTGGTCTACAGTTGGCTCAGCCAACTAATGCCCATTGCCAACGGCGGGCCTTATGCGTACACCCGTGAAGGTCTTGGCGATTTTGCGGCCTTTCTCGTGGCCTGGGGTTATTGGATTTCGGTTTGGTGTGCCAATGCAGCTATTGCGGTGGCGTTCATCAGTTATCTTTCGGTCTTCGTTCCTGCGTTGGGGCACAACGCACTGTTGGCGGTCTGCACAGGACTTGGCGCCATCTGGTTTTTGACATGGGTAAATTTGCGGGGGCTTCGCGAAGCCGGTGTGGTACAGGTAGTGACCACGGCGCTGAAAATTGCGCCGCTGGTGTTGGTCACGGTCGGCGGCGCATTTTACATTCACCTTGAAAACTACTTGCCGTTCAACAGCAGCGGGACTTCAGACTTCAGCGCCATCACGGCCGCAGCTACGCTTACACTTTTTGCATTTTTAGGATTGGAATGCGCCACCATTCCGTCGGGACAAGTAGAAAACCCGGAGCGTACCATTCCGCGTGCGACCATCATGGGGACCTTGGCGGTGACGGCGCTCTATATCACTGGCACCGTCGTGATCATGGGCGTGCTGCCGCCTGCGGCGCTCAAAACTTCGCAGGCGCCCTTTGCCGACGCAGCGGCAGTGATGTGGGGAGACTGGGCGCGCTACCTCGTAGCCGGCGGTGCTGTGATGTCTACCTTCGGTGCGCTCAACGGATGGATTTTGATGCAAGGTCAAATTCCGGCGGCGGCCGCCGTCGATCGTCTTTTTCCGTCTCTGTTTAAATCTGAAAACAAAGCCGGCGCTCCTTACTTCAGTCTCATCGGCTCCAGTGCGCTGATTTCGGTTTTGTTGCTGATGAACTTTACCAAAAGTCTGGCCAACACATATCAGTTTATTATTTTGCTGGCGACCATGACCGTGTTGGTTCCTTATCTCTTTTCGGCGGTGGCCTATGGCGTACTGGCCGTCCGGTCCAACCAGCTCAAATGGAACAATGGAACAAAAATTACGGTGGCGCTCGTAGCTTTTGGTTATTCCATGTGGGCGATCGCCGGTTCGGGCGAAAGCACCGTGTACTGGGGCTTTCTTTTGCTGATGGCCGGCGTTCCAATATATGGTTGGAGTAAAATGCATCCAAAATAAATTATGAAATTGACCTGTCAAACAGAATACGGTGCGTTGCGCAGCGTGTTCATCAAAAGAGTCGATCAGGCATTCGTCGACCAGGCCCACGTATCAGACCAATGGAAAATGTTGAACTTTTTGAGTGAGCCAGATTTTCAGGTAGCTCGTCTGGAGTATGATCAGTTCGAAAAAATGTTGCAAATCCAGGCGCCGGAAGTGATGCGATTCGATGCGGATGATGCTGTGACATTGGATTCCATGTATTGCCGCGATGCCAGCATCGCCACTGATCGAGGAATGATTCTTTGTGTGATGGGCAAGACAGCACGGGTGCCGGAGCCCGCGGCCGCCGGACGCACGTACCAAAAGCTCGGCATCCCGATATTGGGTACCATTAAATCACCCGGCACGGTAGAGGGCGGCGATGTCGCCTGGTTGGACGAGCACACATTGGCCGTGGGCCGAACCTATCGCACCAATGGTGAAGGGATTGACCAGCTCCGGCAGCTGCTCGCACCTGCTGGCATCGCGGTGTTGGACGTGTCGTTGCCGCACTATAAAGGACCCTCAGATGTCTTTCATCTCATGTCCATCTTCAGCCCGGTAGACAAAAACCTGGCGGTGGTCTTTTCTCCCTTGATGCCGATTGTCTTTCGTCAGGAACTATTGGCGCGTGGTTACACCCTCGTCGAAGTACCCGACGCAGAATTTGAAACGATGGGATGCAACGTGCTGGCGACCGCCCCTCGGGAGTGTATTATGGTGAAGGGCAATCCCCAGACCAAAGCGGCATTGATCGCGGCCGGTTGTACCGTACACGAATACGAAGGCGCAGAAATCAGCTACAAGGGTGGTGGCGGGCCCACGTGCCTGACGCGTCCGTACTGGAGAGCAATTTAACGTCTCATCTAGACAAGCACGGGGTGAGTTCGTACCCACCCCGACTGATTGAAATTAAAAAGGATAAGCTCCTTTTTCGATGGCGTAGTTGGCGACTTTTCGGCGGGCCTCTTTCAAATTATACGGATCAACCTTTGTGAACCGCTTTAAGCCAAGCATCATCAGGCGAAGTTCATCGCCTTCCGCAAAAGCATAGATCGCTTGCTTGCCGGCAGAGGCTGCTTTCTCAGCTGCGCAATGCAGGTAGATCATGGCAATCTCTTTTTGAATTTCACACGCTTGCTCGCCGCGCTGCGAAATGAGTTTCTCCACCCGCAAGATGGCAGACTCTGCGACATACACTTCAATCAGAATGTCCGCGAGACTCATGAGTATTTCCTGCTCGTCGGATAATTTCATCATGAATTTCTGTACAGCGGCACCAGATACCATCAGGCCTGCTTTTTTCAAATTGGCAATCACCTTTTTCTCTTTGGCAAACGGCGCCGTGTCCTCGGCGGCCCCAAAATCCGGGATCGACATCAATTCCTTCTGCACCGCCATCGCAGGGCCCATTAAGTCGAGCGAGCCTTTCATTGCCCGTTTTACCAGCATGTCGATGGTCAGCAGGCGGTTGATTTCGTTGGTGCCTTCAAATATCCGGTTGATGCGTGCATCGCGGTAGGCGCGATCCATGGGGCCCTCGGCCGAAAAACCCATGCCACCGTAAATCTGTACGCCCTCGTCTACGGTGAAGTCCAATACTTCTGAGCCGTGTACTTTTAATATGGCACATTCGATGGCAAATTCTTCGAGCGCCTTCAACCGTGCTTTGGATGAATCTATTCCGGCGGCGGTAAAGGCATGGTAGGCGTCGTCGATGTTCTGCGAAGCCCGGTAGTGTGCCGATTCGCTGGCGAAAATTTTGACCACCATTTCCGCCAACTTGTGTTTGATGGCCCCAAAGTTGGCGATGGGGGTACCAAATTGCTTGCGCTCCTTCGCATACTTGACAGCTGCATCCACCGTGGCTTTGCTGCCGCCCAACGCCGCCACCCCTAATTTGATGCGGCCTATGTTCAGGATATTCACCGCAATCTTGAAGCCATTTTCGCGCTCGCTCAGCAGGTTTTCGACAGGCACCTTGCAGTCGTTAAAAAAAATTTGGCGGGTGGAAGAGCCTTTAATCCCCATTTTCTTTTCTTCCTCGTTCATGGTGATGCCGCCAAACGCCCGCTCAACAATAAATGCGCTGAGGTTTTTGTCATTATCTATTTTTGCAAACACCACATACACATCGGCAAAGCCGCCGTTGGTGATCCACATCTTTTGACCGTTGATCAGGTAATGTTTTCCATCCGGTGTGAGCACCGCTTTGGTTTTGCCGGAGTTGGCGTCGGAGCCAGAGTCGGGTTCAGTGAGACAATACGCTGCTTTCCATTCGCCGGTCGCGAGCTTGGGGATGTACTTTTTCTTTTGCGCATCGTTGCCATAGTACAAGATTGGCAACGTGCCGATGCCGGTGTGTGCGGAGAGCCCCACCGCCACAGAATGGCCAGCGCCAATTACTTCGGCGACTAGCATCGTGGTATTGAAGTCCATACCAAAGCCGCCGAGTTCTTGCGGCACCGAGGTGCCCAGCAAACCCAATTCGCCAGCCTTGTCCAGAATGGATGGCATCAATTTCGGGTCTTTCATCGAATCGATTTCATTGAGGCGCGGCCACACCTCTTTGGCCAAAAAGTCTTTGCATTGCTGCATAATCATTTTTTGCTCTTCATTGAATTCTTCAGGAATGAAGATTTCGCTGGCCTGCGTTTCGCGGATTAAAAATTCACCGCCCTTGGTGGCTTGTTTTGTCAGGGTTGCTGCACTCATAATTTTTTTAAAGTCATCGGTAGCAAGACGTTTAGACATAAGACCTTCGGCGCAACGTCTTGATTAAACCGAAAGTCATTTATTTTTTTGTTGTTAACTCTTCCAAAATATCGACTGGTGTGCAAACTAATTCAGCAGTTCATACACGCCCGCCACACCCTGGCCACCGCCGACACACGCGGTCACCATGCCGTATTTTTTCTTTTGCCGTCGCAATTCGTTAAACAACTGAACGGACAACCGGGCACCTGACGAGCCCAACGGATGACCCACGGCAATGGCGCCTCCGTTGACGTTGAGCTTGGACCGGCCGATGCCCAATTCTTTCACCACTGCCAGCGACTGTGCCGCAAAGGCTTCGTTCAACTCGATCAAGTCGATGTCATTTAATTTCATGTTGGCATTTTTCAGTGCCTTCGGAATCGCGGCGACGGGTCCGATGCCCATGATGCGCGGATCGACGCCGGCGGCGGCATAGCTTACCATACGGGCAATCGGCTTCAGGTTCAGTTGCTTCACCATGCGCTCGGACATCACCGCTACGAACGCCGCGCCGTCTGACGTCTGTGACGAATTCCCCGCCGTCACCGTGCCGCCGACTGCAAAAACTGGCTTCAACTTGGCAAGTCCCTCTACTGTGGTGTCCGCCCGAATGCCCTCGTCCTTGTCGTGAATGTATTCGCGGGTTTTCTTTTTCATGTTCTCGTCCACGTAAACTTCTTTCACCGTAATCGGCACAATCTCATCTTTGAATTTTCCTGCCTTCCAGGCAGCGGCTGCCTTCATGTGTGATTCGTACGAGAATTGATCCTGTTCTTCGCGGGAGACCTTGAACTGCTTCGATACTTCTTCCGCCGTGAGGCCCATGCTCGTGTAGTAAGTCGGGTTTTCTTTTGCAATGGTGTAGTTCAGGGCCGTGCGAAAACCCATCACCGGTACCAGCGACATGGACTCCGTGCCGCCGGCAATAATGATATCGGCCTGCCCTGCCTGAATGCGTTGGCTGGCAATGGCAATCGTTTCGACGCCTGAGCCGCAGTAGCGGTTGACAATCATGCCGGGCACGTCGAGGCCGAGGGCCAGCAACGAAATCATGCGCCCCATCTGCATGCCTTGCTCCGCTTCGGGTACAGCGTTGCCAACGATGAGATCGTCGACCATTTTGTTTTCCAATCCCGGAATGGACTTAACGAGGTGTTTGATAACGTCTGCAGCCAAATCGTCGGGCCGGGTAAAACGCAGTCCCCCTTTTTTTGCTTTTCCAACACCGGTCCTGAATCCGGCTACGATGTATGCTTCCATAATGTCTTTAATTTTAGTTGTCTTATGCGTCGACGATTAGTTCCGTAAAGGCTTTCCACCGGTGAGAATCGCCTGAATTCTTTCCAACGTTTTCTTTTCACCCGTCAGCGACAAAAAGGCTTCGCGTTCCAGGTCCAGCAGATATTGTTCGCTCACCTCTTGCGGCGAGGTCAGGTCGCCACCACACATGACGTTGGCAATCCACCGGGCTACCTTTGCGTCGTGTTCTGAAATGTAATTGCCCATGCGCATGCCTTGAAGTCCTGCGAGAAACAACGCTTGTCCCGTGCGACCTTGCACTTTGATATTTCTAGCCTGCGGCTGCATGGTATAGCCTGCGTCGGCCAGTTCGATCACGGCTTCTTTGGCATCGGTCAGTTGGCGGTCTTTGTTCATCGCGATGCGATCGACTTTTTTGAGGATACCCATGTCGCGGGCCTCCTCAGCCGATGTGGCGACCTTGGCCGTTGCGATATTCATGAACGCATTCTGCAACGCGTTGAGTTCCACATCTCCTTCCTGCAAGGCGTCGCTCACGCGCTTGGTAAATTCTTTGGTGCCACCACCGCCGGGAATCAGTCCCACGCCGACCTCCACGAGGCCGATGTATGTTTCTGCTGCCGCTACGGCCACATCCGCATGCATGGTCATCTCGCAGCCACCGCCAAGTGTGCGGCTTTGCGGCGCGACCACCACCGGCACAGACGAGTAGCGTATGCGCATGACGGAGTTTTGAAAATGCCGGATCATGAAGTCGATCTCGTCATACTCTTGTTCGATGGCATACATGAAGACCAGGCCTAGATTCGCGCCAAGCGAAAAGTCGGCTCCCTGGTGACCCACTACCAGTCCCCGATAATCTTTTTCAGCCAGGTCGATGGCTTTGTTCAGGCCTTCGATTACTTCGCTGCCCAATGTATAGCTCTTCGTGTGCCAGGCAAAGTTGAGTACGCCGTCGCCCAGGTCATAAATGCGGGAGCCTGGATTTTTCCAAACTACGTTGTCCTTTTTATTTTCCAGAATGATGAAATGCTCTCGTCCCGGAATGGAGCGATAAGCCTTGGTCGGGATGTCATAGTACTGCTTGACGCCGCCTTCATTCTTGTAAAACGTTTTGTTTCCGGCTGCAACCATTTCATACACCCAGGCGGCCGGCTTGTATCCGGCTGCCTCCATCAAAGGCAAACTTTTTTCAATGCTCACGGCATCCCAGGTTTCGAAGGGTCCAAGCTCCCAGCCAAAGCCGCCGCTGACGGCGTCGTCGATGCGAAAAAGCTCATCGCTGATCTCGGGAATTCGATTGGTAACATATTGGAAGAGGCCGAAAAAACAATCGCGGTAAAAATCTCCGGCTTTGTCTTTGCCTGCCAGCAATACCTTGAAGCGATCGCGGAGATTATCAATAGCCTTGGTGGTCTCAAGCGTGGCAAACTTGACTTTTTCCTTTGGCTTATAGGTCAGCGTGCCAAGGTCCAAGGTGAGGATTTCTGTTTCTCCTTTTGCGCCTTTGGTTTTCTTATAAAAACCCTGACCGGTCTTGTCACCAAGCCATTTATTTTGATCCAGTTTGCTGACGACCTCCGGCAACTTGAACATCGCCCTGCCTTCGTCGTCGGGCAAGCCGGCATACAGGTTGTTCGCCACCTTCACGAGCGTGTCGAGTCCCACGACATCCGACGTGCGAAACGTGGCAGACTTCGGGCGCCCGATGACGGGGCCGGTGAGCTTGTCAATTTCGTCTACATTGAGGCCAAACTTCTGCATGGAGTCGATCACCTTGAGCAAACCCCATACGCCGACGCGGTTGCCAATGAATGCCGGTGTGTCTTTGCAAAGCACCGTGGTCTTGCCCAGGAAGAGATCGCCGAAATGCATCAAGAAGGCCGTGACAGCCGGGTCGGTTTTTCCGGTGGGAATGATTTCCAGAAGTTTGAGGTATCGCGGCGGATTGAAGAAGTGGGTGCCGGCAAAATGCTTTTGAAAATCCTCGCTGCGTCCTTCTGCCATGAGGTGAATGGGAATGCCCGACGTGTTGGAAGTGATCAGCGTGCCCGGTGTCCGATATTTTTCTACGTCTTCATATACTTTGCGCTTGATGTCCAGATTTTCGACGACCACTTCAATGGTCCAGTCGCAAGATTTGATTTTTGGAAGGTCGTCTGCAAAATTGCCCAGTTTGATGCGAGTGGTGAATTTCTTGCTGAAAAGCGAAGCCGGGTTTGCCTTGAGGGTTGCTTCGAATGCACTGGTGACGATACGGTTTTTTACCGCAGGGTGGTCCAGCGTCAGATTTTTCTTTTTTTCGTCATCGGTCAGTTCCCGCGGCGCGATGTCGAGCAATAAAACTTCGCAGCCGATATTGGCAAAATGGCAAGCAATGCGGGAGCCCATGATGCCGGAGCCGAGCACGGCGACTTTTTTGATGGTTCTATTCATAGTACGATGAAGTTAATGGCACGCCGGAATCACCAGCACGTTATTTTGGTTCATATATTTCGTTCTTTTCGATGATTCGGTTTAGGTTTTGCAACACGTCAAAAAAGACTGACAGTTTTTGACCGGGGATGGCTTCGCGCACTGCGGCGTTAAACTGGAGCACGGTCTCTCTCGCCTTTTCGCGGCGCTTCCTTCCTTCCGTCGTCAACACAATTCGTACAGAGCGCTTGTCTTTCTTATCGCTCTCGCGGCGAATCAATTTTTTTTCTTCCATCGATTTCAGCAGGCGGGATAAACTACGTGGCTCAAGCCCCATCTGCGGTCCGATCTTCGTGACCGGTGTCCCCTCTTCGGCGTGAATGCTGAGCAACGCAAACCCTATTGACATCGACCCGCCATATTTCGCCGCTTGCTGGTTGTAGATTCTTGAAATCCCATGCCAGGCAATCCGGATATTGTGGTCAATGGTCTCTTCTCGCTTCATCGGCCGGTTCTTCGCAACCGTTTACGAAAGTAGCAAAGATTTGTTATGCGTGCATACTAATTGCAGATTATTTTATTGTTGCGTCGGCACCAGTGGCGGGCGGCGGCTACCGGCGTACATTTCGTATTCGAGTAGCCTACAATCCAGTTTAGCCGAATAGAATTCAATCCGTCGGCTGGCCTTGAGTCCAACCTTTTTAGCCAAGTCGAGGTTGCCGGTAAAGATATAGCCGGTGTAGCCCTGGCATTTCTTCTTCAAAAAATCGCCGATGCGGGCGTAGGTGGTCTCCAGTTCGGCTACATCACCCATGCGCTCGCCGTATTCGGGATTGAGAAAAACCAGGCCGGGCGGCGGCGGCACGTCGGTTTCTTCAAAATCGCAAACCTGGAAATCAATGAAAGATTCCACCCCAGCCACCCCGGCATTGATTCGGGAAATATCGATGGCATCTGGATTGAGATCGCTGGCGATTACTTTCAGTCCGGGGACGTCAATCACCTGATCGCGCAGCTTTCGTGCTTCGGCCTGATAAGCGCTTTCATCATACCCCAGCACGTGCATGAACGAATAATTTTTTCGGTAAAGGCCAGGCCGGCGGTTGGTGGCCAACATGACGGCTTCGATTGCCACAGTGCCAGATCCGCACATGGGGTTGACCAGGGGGGTCTGCCCATCCCAACGGGTGGCCATCAGAGTGGCGGCGGCGAGTGCTTCGAGCATTGGCGCCTTGCCGGGAATTTTGCGGTATCCGTGTTTGGCCAGCGTCTCTCCAGAGGTGTCGAGAAAAATCTCAGCTCGTTCGTCTTTCCAATATAAATGAAACACGGCCTTGTCGAGGTCCGGGCCGGAATCGGGCCGGCTCACGGCTTCACGTCGCATGCGGTCCGCGATGGCGTCCTTTACTTTTACGTTGACAAAAAGTTCATTGTTCACCGTGAAGTGCACGGCGTGGCTTGTGATGGTAAAATATCCATCAGGCGAAATGATTTTCTCCCAGGGATAGGCCAGCAATTGATCGTAAAGTCGTTCGGGACTGTCGCAAGGAAAGGAAGTCAGCGAGTAAAGCACTTGGCTGGCCGTGCGCAAGTTCATATTCAGCAACATGCAATCGCGCACCGTTCCTTTCAGTTCCACACCGGTGACAAACGTCTTGTCTACCCGGAAGCCCATTCCGGTCACTTCCTTTTCGAGATACATGGACAGGCGTTTGTTGCAAGTGATGACGATGCGGGCGGGCAGGTTAAAAATATCCATGGCGGCAACGGGGTTAAAGTTTGCAAGCTGGCTAAAATTTAGGTCTTCAGCACATGTTGTCTCAAATCACAAAATACCATTTTTTCAAAATCCCGGTAGTCGGTGCGCCACGCGCCACATCTATTTTCTTCTACCTTTGGCGCCTCGATCTTATGGACTTACGACTGCAAACGGGCTACCGGCAAATTCTTGGCATGGCCATGCCCATCAGCCTGGCGATTTTGGTGCCGCAAATCAATTTCATCACCAACACAATTTTTTTGGGCGGGCTGGGTCAACTGGCGCTGGCCAGTGCGGGAATCACGGGTGTTTATTATCTGATTTTTGCCGTCATCGGCAACGGGCTGAACAATGGATTGCAATCGCTGATTGCGCGGAAGGCCGGCGAAAATCGCCCGAAGGAAATTGGTCAGCTTTTTTTTCATGGTGTATGGATTTCGCTCGCCGTTTCCGTAATGGGCATTTTGATCACCTACACCGTGGCGCCGATGATTTTGCGGCAGACCTTGCACCACGCGGCCATTTACGATCAGGTGATGAGCTTCACGTATATCCGGATTTGGGGGCTCCCGTTTTTTTATTTGTATGTCATGCGCAACGCGCTGCTGGTTGGCACCAATCAAACACGCCTTTTGATTTGGGGCACCTTGGCGGAGACGTTGGTCAATATTTTTTTCGACTATGCATTGATCTACGGGCATTTCGGGTTTCAGGCCATCGGCTTTAACGGTGCAGCTTACGCGTCCATCCTGGCCGAAGCGGCCGGGTTGCTGGTAATTTTTATCGTCATCCATGTCAGCGGCATGAACCGCAATTTTTCCTTATTCGAAAACTGGCACATTGACTTCGCCATCATCCGCCAGGTTCTTTATCGCTCCGCTCCCCTCATTCTTCAATATTCCTTTAGCATTATTACTTGGGAATACTTTTACATTCTCATCGAACATCACGGCGACCTGGCACTGGCCGTTTCCAACACGATGCGAAACATCTTTGGTCTTTTTGGTGTGTTCTCGTGGGCATTTGCTGCCACCACCAATACCATGGTGAGCAATATCATCGGTCAAAAAAAGGAAGAGGAGGTCTTGCCGCTCATCCGGCGGGTAGTGCGGCTCAGCATGCTATGCTGCGCATCGCTCACCTTGCTGCTCAACATTCGACCAGAATTTTTACTTTCCTTCTACGGACAGGATACCGCTTTTATCACAGAGGCCATACCCGTGATCCGCATCGTGTCGGTGGCCTTGCTGATGATGTCGTTTTCGTCAGTGTGGCTCAACGCTGTCACCGGCACGGGACACACCATGGTGAATCTCACCATCGAGGTGATCACATTGATTTTCTACATTCTTTATTCCTATCTGGTATTGGAAAGTTGGAACCTCCCGATCACGTGGGGCTGGGGCAGTGAACTAGTCTATTGGATCGGCATGTTTTCGATGTCGTTTTGGTACATGAAATCAGGGCGGTGGAAATCGGCCTTCGCGCGATAGCACTGCGCGTCGTTATTGACTAGACTGTTTATCTTTACAGAAATGTAATCTATGGATCTTCAACTGGTCGGAAAAAATGCGCTCGTGTGTGGCAGCACCCAGGGAATCGGCAAAGCGGTAGCCCTGGAGTTAGCCAATTTGGGCGCCACCGTCATCCTGATGGCCCGCGACGAAAACAAATTGAAGAGCACCGTTCTTGAATTGGCAGCGGCACACGGCCAGGTGCACCGCTACGTAGTGGCAGACCTGAGCAACACCGCCGAAGTCAAGACGACGATTGACCAACTGGTTGCCGGTAGGGATATCCACATTCTCATTAATAATACCGGAGGCCCGCCGGCAGGTCCCGTCATCGACGCACGGCCCGAAGATTTTATGGCGCCGCTCCATGCGCACCTGTTCAGCAGTCACACGCTCGTTCAAGCCTGTGTACCCGGAATGAAGCGGGCGGGGTATGGCCGCATCATTAATATTATTTCCACCTCGGTAAAAATTCCGATCAAGGGCCTCGGCGTTTCGAACACAGTGCGGGGAGCGATGGCAAGTTGGTCAAAAACACTCTCGCTGGAACTTGCCTCATTTGGCATCACAGTGAACAACGTGCTACCGGGCAGCACACTGACCGGACGAATTGAAGCGATCATTGCCAGCCGTGTGCAAAAGACCGGCAAATCTGCCCAGGAAATCCGGCAGGAAATGATTGACGAGATCCCGGCTGGTCGGATGGCGGAGCCGGCTGAGGTAGCAGCTGCTGTGGCTTTTTTGGCAACGCCCGCTGCCGCTTACATCAACGGTGTGAGCCTGCCCGTAGATGGCGGGCGAACAGGCAGTATTTAAACTATGTCGTTTCATCACGTTAATGGATTTTGACTTTTGACCAACAACATAAATTCTAATTTGCAATCAAAGGCTCATGCAAAAGCTCGCCAATTATATCAACGGAGATCTGGTTGTTCCTGCTTCAGGAAAATACATTGAAAACATAAACCCTGCCGAAGGCAAGGTCTACAGCCTGATCCCCGACTCGCAAAAAGAAGATGTCGATCGGGCGGTTGTGGCGGCGACCGCGGCGTTTCCTGCCTGGTCTGCGCTGCCAGCCGAAGCCCGCATGAAGATGTTATTAAAATTGGCAGACCTGATTGACCGTGATTTCGAGAAACTCGCGGTCGCCGAGAGCATTGACAACGGCAAACCGGTGAAACTGGCGCGCACACTGGACATCCCACGTGCGTCGGCCAACATTCGCTTTTATGCGACTGCTGCCATGCATTTTGCCACCGAAGCACATGTGAACGAGGGTGACTCGGTCAATTACACGACGCGCATGCCCGTGGGGGTTGTCGGCTGTATCTCGCCATGGAATCTTCCGCTCTATTTATTTACCTGGAAGATTGCGCCGGCTTTAGCCGCCGGCTGTACAGTCGTTGCTAAACCTTCGGAGTTGACACCCATGACGGCGTTTCTATTTTCCAGCTTATGCATAGAGGCCGGACTTCCCGCCGGCGTACTCAACATTATCCACGGGCTCGGCGCCCACGCGGGGCAAGCCATTGTAGAGCATCCGCACGTTACCGCCATCTCATTTACCGGAGGAACGGTCACTGGAAAAAAAATTGCGGCTACCGCGGCCCCGATGTTTAAAAAACTTTCGCTTGAATTGGGAGGCAAAAATCCAAACATCGTCTTTGCTGATTGTAACTTCGAACTGGCCGTCAGTCAATC
>Ga0075019_10000648_pt1 | contig 19862 bp, 18 predicted proteins | sample ColStrG_CSR_2013_FD_71473 | JGI IMG/M metagenome (GOLD analysis project Ga0075019, IMG submission 71473) | Freshwater sediment microbial communities in response to fracking from Pennsylvania, USA - Cold Stream Run_MetaG_CSR_2013 | ecosystem: Environmental > Aquatic > Freshwater > Creek >...
GCTCGGTGCGGGCGGAGCCGAAGATGGTCACCTTCATGCGTCTGCGCAATGGCTGGAACACGGCGAAGGCATCGGCCATCTCGGCGAGCGCGGTGTCGGCCACCTTCAGGTCGATCACCTCGGTGCCGCGGTCGAGGAGCGTGGCGACCGTGGCGAGCATCGAGCGGTAGAGGCGGCGCTCGGTCGGTGTGGCGGCCGCGGCGATGCGCTCCTCGAGGGAGGCGCGTGTGCCGGGGTGCGGGTCTTCCGGGGAGCCGTCGACGGCCTCGTCGAGGCCCTCGCGCTCGTACGACGACCCGGTCACGTCAGTGGACGCCGGCGAGCACGGAGCCGTGGCCGCCGGGGTGGGCCACCCGTCCGTAGAGGGTGGTGCGCTGGGCGAGGGTGCGTCCGAGCGGGGTGACCAGGGCGCGGAACGCGTCGGCGTCCATCATCTGTCCGTGGCTGGCACCCGCCGCCCGGGAGATGTTCTCGTCGATGAGCGTGCCGCCCAGGTCGTTGACACCCGCCCGCAGGAGCTGGCGAGCGCCGGCACTACCCAGCTTGACCCAGCTGAGCTGGATGTTGTCGATGGCCCCCCGGTAGGCGATCCTTCCGACGGCGTGCATGAGGAGCGTCTCGCGGAAGGTCGGGCCCCGCCGCGACCGCTTCTGGATGTAGAGGGGCGTGGCCATGTGCACGAACGGGAGCGGGACGAACTCGGTGAAGCCACCGGTGTCGAGTTGGAGGGCACGGGTGCGAACCAGGTGCCGGGCCCACGACCGGGGCTGCTCCACGGCGCCGAACATGATGGTCACGTTGGAGTTGAGCCCCACGGCATGGGCCGTCCGGTGGGCGTCCAGCCACTGCTCGGTGTCGATCTTGTCCGGGCAGAGGATGGCACGTACGTCATCGTCGAGGATTTCGGCGGCGGTCCCGGGGATCGTGCGCAGCCCGGCGTCGCGCAGCAGGATCAGGTAGTCGGCGAGGGACGTGCCCGAGCGCCGCGCCCCCTCGGTCACCTCGAGGGCGGTGAAGCCGTGGATGTGGATGGTGGGGGAGGCCTCGCGCACCGCCCGGATGACGTGGAGGTAGTAGTCGCCGTCGAAGTCCGGGTGGATCCCGCCCTGCAGGCAGACCTCGGTGGCGCCCATCGCCTCGGCCTCGGCCACCCGGTCGGTGATCTCGCTGAGCTCCAACAGGTAGGGCGCCCCCCGCAGGTTGAGCGAGAGCGGTCCCTTGGAGAAGGCGCAGAACTTGCACTTGAAGGTGCACACGTTGGTGTAGTTGATGTTCCGGTTGGCGACGAAGGTGACCTCGTCGCCCACCACCTCGGAGCGCAGGCGGTCGGCCACGGCAGCCACCGCCCGCACCTCGGGTCCCCGGGCACCGAAGAGGGTGACGATCTCGTCCTCGCCGACCGTCCCGCCCGCCAGCACGCCGACCAGCACGTCGGCCACCGCTCCGGCGGGTGCCGCGAGCTCGAGGTCGACAGTGGGGAGGGCGGTTGCACCGGTACCGGCATCAGCGCCGCGACCGGTATCGGCGGTCGGTCCGGGTACGGAGACGACCATCGGGGCCAGCAGCTCCGGCGGGGGGACCTCGCCACCCGAGGCCCAGGGGTGGTCCCGGCCCAGGCCCTCGGCGTCCGAGGCATCGAGCACGGGGAAGCGGAGTGCCGGGTCCAGCCAATGGTCCGGGTCGAGTGCGAACTCGGGATAGAGGGTCAGGCGTGGCGCCAACGTGTGCCCGGCGGCCTCGGTGGCCGCCCGGAGGATCCCCAGCGCGGGCCACGCCCGTTCGGGATTGACGTGGTCGGCGGTCACCGGGGAGACGCCGCCCCAGTCGTCGATGCCGGCTGCGACCAGCGGCCCGAGCTCGTCGGACAGGTTGGGCGGCGCCTGCAGGTGGACGTCGGCCGGCAGGAGGAGGCGGGCCGCGGCGATGGTCCACAGGAACTCGTCGGTGGGGCACGGCGGGTGCCGGTGCATGGACGTGCCCGGCTTGGGCAGGAAGTTCTGGACGATCACTTCCTGGACGTGTCCGTGCCGCGCGTGGCTGGCGGCGATGGCCTCGAGGGTGCCCAGCCGGTCCGTGCGGGAGTCGCCGATGCCGACCAGGAGCCCGGTGGTGAACGGGATGCCCAGCTCGCCCGCGGCTTCGAGCGTGGCCAGGCGCCGGGCCGGCACCTTGTCGGGAGCCGACCGGTGGGCGTCGAGGTCGGGATTCAGCGACTCGAGCATCATCCCCTGGCTGGCCGAGACCGGGCGGAGCACGGCCAGTTCGGCGGGCGAGAGGGCGCCGGCGTTGGCGTGGGGGAGCAACCCGCTGTCGGCCAGCACGGCGGCGCAGGCGGCGGCGAGGTAGTCGACGGTGGAGGAGTAGCCGTGGTCGTCGAGCCAGGCGCGGGCCGCCGGATAGCGGTCCTCGGGACCCTCGCCCAGCGTGAAGAGGGCCTCGTGGCAGCCGGCGGCACGGCCCGCCCGGGCGATGGCGAGCACGTCCTCGAGCTCCAGGTAGGGCGACTCGAGCCGTGCCGGTGCCTTGGCGAAGGTGCAGTAGCCGCACCGGTCCCGGCACAGCATGGTCAGCGGGATGAAGACCTTGGGGGAGAAGGTCATGCGCGTACCGAAGGCGGCGTCGCGCACGGCGGCGGCGCGGGCCATCAGGTCGGGCAGCGGCGAGTCCAGCAGTTCGGCGCGGGTGGGCGCGGTGGTAGGGGACGGCGTGGGTGAGCCGGTGGCGGCGGACATCGAGGTCACCTTATCGGAGGCACCCCGGGGCTCACCCCGTCTCGTCGGGCAGGACGTCGCCGAGCGCGTCGGCGTCCACCAGCCACAGGAGGTCGGGAGCGGCGACCCGGCCCGCCGGGAGGTCCTCGCCGGCCACCACCCGGGCGAAGGCGTCCCGCTTCGTGGCGCCGGCCACGGTGACCACCACCCGACGGGCGCGGGCGATCCCGGGATAGGTGAGGGTCAGCCGGTCGTGAGGATTCACGCCGTTCGGGTCGCGGTTGGCCGCCACCAGGTGGTCGGCACCGGTGGCGTCGAGCGCGGTCGAACCCGGGAACAGCGACGCGGTGTGGCCGTCGGGGCCGAGGCCCAGGTGGACGAGCCCGAGATCGGGCAGCGGGGCGAGGAGCGCCTGGTAGGCGGCCGCCGCAGCACTCGGGGGACCGGAGGTGTACATGGGGTGGTCGCCCCCGACGGGCCCGACGTGGTCGAGGAGGGTGGCGGCGATCATCCGGTGGTTGGAGTCCGGGTGGTCGGGCGGCACGCAGCGTTCGTCTCCCAGGAAGACGGCGACTCCGGACCAGTCGAGCCGGTCGGCCACCGAGCGCGCCGCCAGGGCGGCGTAGCACTCGAGGGCCGTGCCGCCCCCCGACAGCACCAGCCGGTACGGTCCGACGGCCGAGGCGACCTCGGCGCCCACCAACGCTGCGAAGGACTCGGGGACCGACTCGACCAGGCGGACGGTGCCGTTCACCGGATCACTGCGGGAGCGGGTCCCGCTGGACGTCGGGGAGGTCGAGATCGATGGCCGGATTGCGCCACTCGTCCCCGGACCGCTCGACCAGGAGGTCGGCCATGTGGGGCCCCCAGCTGCCAGCCGGGTAGAAGTGGAGCCCACCCCCCGGCTCGGACCAGGCCTCGAGGTAGGGATCGACGATCCGCCATGCCTGCTCCACCTCGTCGGACCGGATGAACAGGGTGGCGTCGCCGACCATGGCATCGTGGATGAGGCGCTCGTAGCCGTCGGCCGCCTCGGTGCCGGCGAAGGCCTCGTCGTAGGAGAAGTCCATGGCGACCGAGCGCAGGTGGAACTTCTCCCCCGGGACCTTGGCGCCGAACTCGAGGCTGATCCCCTCGTCGGGCTGGATGCGCAGGATGAGCGTGTTCGGACGCAGGTCGCGGCTGGAACGGTGGTCGAAGAGGAGGAAGGGCACCTGCCGGAAGGTGAGCGCCACCTCGGTCACCCGGGCGGGCAGTCGCTTGCCGGTGCGTACGTAGATCGGCACCCCGGCCCACCGCCAGTTCTCGACCCGGAGTCGGAGCGCCAGGTAGGTCTCGGTCTGGCTCTCGGGGGAGACGTCCTCCTCGTCGCGGTAGCCGACCACCGGCTCGCCGTCGATGGTCCCCGCCGTGTACTGGCCCCGCACCGACTTGTCGACCGCCTCGTCCGGGGTGGGGATGTCGATGGCCTGCAGTAGCTTGACCTTCTCATCGCGGATCCGGTCGGCGTCGGTGCTGGTCGGGGACTCCATGAGGGTGAGGGCCAGCACCTGCATGACGTGGTTCTGGACGATGTCCCGCAGCGCTCCGGCCGTCTCGTAGAAGCCCCCCCGGTGCTCCACCCCGAGCGATTCGGCCACGGTCACCTGGACCTGTTCGATGTACCGGCGGTTCCAGATGGGCTCGAAGATTGCGTTGGCGAACCGCAGGGCGAGGACGTTCTGGACCGTCTCCTTGCCCATGTAGTGGTCGATCCGGTAGATCTGCGACTCGTCGAATGCGGCGTGCATCTGGTCGTTGAGTTCGAGTGCGCTGGAGAGGTCCCGCCCGAAGGGCTTCTCCACCACCACCCGGGCGAACGTCCCGCCCGTGCCGGGTCCGGAGCAGCCGTGGGTGGCCAGGGCCTGGGCCACCAGGCCGAACACGCTCGGGATGGTGGCCAGGTAGTACAGGCGGTTCCCGTCGGTGCCGTCGACCTGGTCGGCCTCGTCGAGGTGGCGCTTCAGCTCGTCGAAGGTGTCCGGGTGGTCGTACTCGCCGGTGATGTACTTGAACCGCTCGGTGAGCGCCTGCCACTTGGGCCCGGCTTCAGGGGTGGACTCGGCCACGTGGGCCCGGAACTCCTCGTCGGTCCACTCGGTGCGGGCCACGCCGATCACGGTGAACCCGTCGTCGAGCACTCCCCGGTCGGCCAGGCGGGCGAGTGCAGGCAGGATCTTGCGCCCGGTGAGGTCACCCGAGGCCCCGAAGATCACCATGGCCACCGGGGGTGCCTTGGACAGCACCGGCGGGAGCGACCGCCGTTCACCGTCGGCGGCACTGGTGGTGGACGAGCCGGGATCCCGCTCGGCGTCCATGGCCGCGGCGATCGAGGTCGAGTCGGTGCTCATGCCGGGGTCGAGGTCTCGCCGCCGAGGGTGCCGTCGGTGGTGGTGACCGCGTGCCCCCCGAACTGGTTGCGGAGCGCCGACACCAGCCGCAGGCCGAAGGCGTCGGACTTCTGGGAGGCGAAGCGGGCGAACAGCGCCGACGAGATGACCGGGGCGGACACCCCCCGGTCGATCGCCTCCTCGACCGTCCAGCGCCCCTCGCCCGAGTCGGCCACCACCCCCTCGATGTCCTCGAACCCGGACTCGGGCCGCAGCGCCCGCTCCGCAAGCTCGAGGAGCCAGGAACGTACGACCGAGCCGTAGCGCCAGATAGCGGCGATCTCGTGGAGGTCGAGGTCGAACTCCTTGGCCTCCGACATGATCTCGAAGCCCTCCGCGTAGGCCTGCATGAGGCCGTACTCGATCCCGTTGTGGACCATCTTGACGAAGTGGCCGGCGCCGGCGGGCCCGACGTGGGCGTACCCGCCCTCGGGGGCCAGGGCCAGGAAGGCCGGCTCGCACACCGCCACCGCCTCGGGGGTTCCGCCCACCATGAGGCAGTAGCCCTCCTTCAGGCCCCAGATGCCACCGGAGGTGCCTGCGTCCACCAGGGCGATCCCGGCGGCGGCCAGTCGGTCGACCAGCGGGGCGGTCTCCTTGTAGTTGGAGTTGCCGCCGTCGATCACCACGTCGCCCGATTCGAACAGCCCGGCCAGGGTGGTGATGGTGGAGTTGGTGGCGGGCCCGGCCGGGACCATCACCCACGCAACCCGGGGCGGCTCGAGGGCGGCTGCCAGCTCCTCGAGCGTGGCCACCGGCTGCGCCCCGAACGCGGCGGCGCCGGCCCGGGCGTCGGCGTTCAGGTCGAAGGCCACCACCTCGTGCCCGTGCTCGATCAACCGCTGGGCCATGTTGGCCCCCATCTTTCCGAGTCCGACCATTGCGATCTTCATGGGTGCTCCTCCGTCCGGTGCGATCGTGTGGTGCTGCCGTACTGCGGTCCTGCTGGTGCGGGCGTCAGTTCGGGCACGGGCGACGTCGACGACGCCCCCGGTCCCGCGGTTCAGGTGGAGCGGAGTTCCGCCGCCTTCGCCTCGAGCGTCGCCATCAGGTCGTCGAACGACGACGCGAACGAGGCCACGCCCTCGGACTCGAGCACGGCGGCCACCTCCTCCATGTCGATGCCGGCACCGGCCAGCTGGTCGATCACCTCCCGGGCGTCGGCCAGGTCGGCGTCGACCGTGCGGGCCACGGTGCCGTGGTCGAGGAAGTCGGCGACGGTGCCGTCCGGCATGGTGTTGACCGTGTCGGGCCCGATGAGGGTGTCGACATAGGCCAGGTCGGGGTAGGCGGGGTTCTTGGTCGAGGTTGATGCCCACAGCGGGCGCTGCACACGTGCCCCCCGGGCGACCAGTGCCTCCCACCGGGGCCCGGCGAAGGTCTCGGCGAACAGCGCGTAGGCCAGGCGCGCCTGGGCGACCGCGGCCCGACCGCGCAGGCGTAGCAGCGCGTCGTCGGCCCCGGCGGCCACCGCCGCCTCGATGCGCCGGTCGACCTCGGTGTCGACCCGGCTGATGAAGAACGAGGCCACGCTGGCCACGCCGGACAGGTCGTCCACCCCCGAGGCGGCCAGGGTCTCGAGTCCGGACAAGTAGGCCTCCATCACCTCGGCGTAGCGGGTGATGGAGAAGATCAGGGTGACGTTGATGCTGCGTCCCTCGGCGATCATCTGGCGGATCGACGGGACGCATTCGGGCGTGGCCGGGATCTTGACCAGCACGTTGGGCCGGGCGATGCGCTCGTGGAGTCCGCGGGCGGCGGCGGTGGTGCCGGCGGTGTCGTGGGCGAGGGACGGAGCCACTTCGACCGAGACGAATCCGTCGGCGCCGCCGGACACGTCGTAGACGGGGCGGAGCACCTCGAGTGCGGCCACGATGTCGTCCACGACGAGGTCCCAGTAGGCGTCCTCCACCGACGTGGTGGCGATCAGCTCGCCGAACTGGGCGTCGTACGTGTCCTGACCGCTGATGGCCTTGGCGAAGATCGTGGGGTTGGACGTCACCCCGCGGATGCCCTGGGCCACGAGCCCGGCCAGTGTGCCGTCCTGCAGCCAGTCGCGGCGCAGGTTGTCGAGCCAGGGGCTCTGGCCCTGCTGGTCGTGGAGGTCGTGGAGGGTGGTCATCGGGTTGTCCTCTCGAGAAGTGCGGTGGCGCGGGCGGCGACGTTCACCGGGTCGAAGCCGAACTCGCGCAGGACGACCCCCCCGGGTGCGGATGCACCGAAGTGGTCGATGCCGAGCGAGTCGTCGGCGTACCGTTCCCAGCCGAATGTGGAGGCCGCCTCGACCGACAGCACCGGGACCCCGGGGGTGAGCACCTCGTCTCGATAGGCGTCGCCCTGCTCGGCGAACAGCTCCCAGGACGGGAGCGAGACGACCCGCACACGGGTGCCGGCCTCGGTCAGCAGTCGGGCGGCGTCGATGCAGAGTGCGACCTCGCTACCGGTGGCCAGCAGGATGACCTGGGCCGGTCCGTCGCCCGGGTCGGCGAGCACGTAGGCCCCGCGGCGGACGCCCTCCGGGGCCAGCGACGCCGTGGCGTCGAGCACCGGGAGGTCCTGGCGGCTCAGGATGAGGGCGGTCGGCCCCTCGGCGTCGACCGCCGCCCGCCAGGCGTGGGCGGTCTCGTTGGCGTCTGCAGGCCGGATCACCCGCAGCCCGGGCATGGCCCGGATGGCGGCCAGCTGTTCGATCGGCTGGTGGGTCGGCCCGTCCTGGCCCAGGCCGACCGAGTCGTGGGTCCAGGAGTAGACGACGTGCGCTCCCGAGATGGCGGCCACCCGGACCGCGCCCCGCATGTAGTCCGAGAACACGAAGAAGGTGCCCCCGACCGGCAGTGTGCCGCCGTGGCAGGCCATGCCGGTCATGACCGCGCCCATGGCGTGCTCGCGGATGCCGTAGTGGACGAGACTACCGCCGGGGTCGGTCGCCGACTGTGCCGTGGCACCGGCGAGCGCCATGCCGGTGTTGCCGGTGAGGTCGGCGCTCCCGGGCATCAGGCCGGGCAGGCCGTCCTGTGTGGCGTCGAGGCAGGCCTTGATGGCCTTGCGGGTGGCCATGGGGCCGTCCTGCGGGGTGAAGGAGGGGAGGGCCGACTCCCATCCGGGAGTGCCGTGACCTCCGAGCGCTGCCTCCCACCGGGCTCGGTCGCCGTCCCAGGCCGCCACCCTCGCCTCCCACCCGGCCCGCATGGCCTGGCCGCGGGGAACGGTCGAGCGGTACATGGCCAGGACGTCGTCGGGTACCCAGAAGGTCTGGTCGACGGGAAGGCCGAGCAGCGCCTTGGTCCTGGCTGCCTCCTCGTCGCTGAACGGGTCGCCGTGGGCCTTGGAGGTGTCGGTGAGGTCAGGGGCGGGATAGCCGATGTGGCTGCGCAGGATGATGAGCGACGGACGGTCCTCCTCGGCCCGGGCCCGCAGCAGGGCGGCCTCCAGGGTGTCGAGGTCGTTGGCCACGTCGCCGATGTCGTCCACCGCCCACCCGTAGGCGGCGAACCGTTCGGCGGCGTCGTCGTTCATGGCCAGCTCGGTCGGTCCGTCGATGGTGATGTGGTTGTCGTCGTAGACATAGACGAGGCGACCCAGGCCGAGGTGTCCGGCCAGTGACGCCGCCTCGTGGGAGATGCCCTCTTCGAGGCAGCCGTCCCCTGCCACCACGTAGGTGTGGTGGTCGCAGACCTCGGGGCTGAACCGGGCCCGTAGCCAGCGTTCGGCGATGCCCATGCCGACACCGTTGGCGAACCCCTGGCCCAGCGGCCCGGTGGTCACCTCCACACCGGCGGTGTGGTGCCGTTCGGGATGGCCCGGCGTGGCACTGCCCCAGGTCCGGAAGGCCCGCAGGTCGTCGAGGGTCAGTCCGTACCCTGTCAGGTGGAGCATGGAGTAGAGGAGGATCGAGGCGTGTCCGTTGGACAGCACGAACCGGTCGCGGTCGGCCCAGTTCGGGTCCGACGGGTCGTGCCGCAGGATCCGGGTGAACAGCACGTGGGCCAGCGGGGCGAGGGCCATGGCCGTACCGGGGTGGCCCGAGTTGGCGGCCCGGGGTGCGTCCATGGCCAGGCCACGGATGACGTCGACTCCACGCTGCTCGAGCTCGCCCGACGGGGCCGGGTCCAGTGGTGACGGAGGGGGAGTGGGCATCGGGCCAAACCCTATCGGCCGGACACCGGTCCGGGGGACGACGTGCGCCCGGGTTCACGCGACCGGAACAGGGCGAGCGAGGCCGCCTGGCTGTGCACGAAATTGCCGCCTCCGACCGGGCCGAATTCGCCGGCGGCGAACATGCCGCCGAGGGGGATCGGCCCGAGGGCGCGCTCCACGGCGGCCGCGTCGTGGTCGGCGACGTCGAAGAGCCGGGTGCCCCTGCCGTTGCAGGTGAAGAGGAGCGCGGCGTCGGCGTCGTGGCCGGCGAGGCTGGCGACCAGGTCCTGGCCCGCGGTCCGGGCGTCACGCACCGCGAACTGGATCACGCTGCCGAGCGGCAGGCGGCCCTCCACGGCCAGCGAGCCCGACGTCCGCTCGACGCCCACGAGCGGGCGGAACAGGAGGTCGCCGGGTCCCGGGTCGAGGATGCGGGTGTCGACGCACCTGCCGAGGAGCAGCCCGTTCCCCTCGATCCCGGCGATGTCGGCCCGACCGAGGTGCTCGGCGATCTGGTCCACCATGCACTCCATGGCCGGCCGGCCGGCGATCTGACGGACGAGGTTGCGTTCGACGGCGGTCACCGTCAACAGCCGGCCGAACGGACGGCAGCCCTGGGAGACGACGGGAACCACCTCGGACGCCGGCCCGAGCAGCACGCCGATCGCTCCGCTGGTCACCACCCGTCCGTCGAGGGCCAGACGGCTGCCGCCGGGACCCGAGGCGCCCGACGCGTAGCCACCGACCACCGGAAGGCCCGGGTGAGTGGTGCCGAGGGCCTCCACGAACTCGGCCATGGGGAAGGTGAACGGATCGGCCAGGACGAGGAGGGCGGAGGGGGCGAATCCCACTCCCTCGGGCAGGCCGTCGAAGCGCCAGTCGTCGTCGGGCTGGCGGGTGGCGGTCAGGGCCATCGACACCAGAGGGCCGACACGTCCGGCCCACAGGCTGACGGCGGGCAGCTCCTCGACCTCGGCGCCCCGGCCGACCACCGACTCGGCGGCGCAGCCGATCAGGCCGAGCGGATGGAGGACGGCGTCGACGGCGGACACCACGTCCTCGAGGGCGCCGGCGTGGGGCCGGGTGACGGTCACCACCACCAGGTCCGGGCGTTCGCCCACCTGTTCCAGGACGTCGCCCAGCACCTCGCCGAGCGCCTGGCTGGTCACCGGGTGCCGGGAGAGTGCGCTGGCGAAATCCACGAGGGTCAGCCGCCTGACGGTGCGAAGCGGATGTCGAGCGACCGGAGGTAGGTGTGCAGGCCGGCGTCCTGGATCGGGAGGAGGTAGGCGGGGGCGCCCGACTCGTTGTGGTGGCTGTGCCAGAGGCCCGGAGGCGTGACGAATGCGCCGCCGCCCTGCCAGTCGACGCGGACCGGGTCGATGATGGCGCCGTCGTCGTCGACCCGTGACCCGACGAGCGAGTAGCAACCCGGGCGGCACGACACGATCAGGTCGAGGGCCACACTCTGGTGGCGGTGGGGCCGCTGGACCCGGTCGACCGGGAGGATGCCCAGCATGGCCCAGAGCGTGTGGGTGGCCGTCAGCGTGCGGGGCTGCGCGACATTGCCCAGCAGGATGCTCACCCGGTTGCGGCTGGCGGCGTCCGGATGGCGGGCGACCTCGTCGAGCCGGGCCAGCGAGGTGGCGGCGTCGTACCGGGTGGGGGCGAACTGCGCCGGCCCCGGTGACGCCCCGAGATAGGCGAGGAGCGGCGCGTCGGTCACCCGGTACAGGACGGCACGGCCCGTCGGGTCCGATGTGTGCTCGGTGGTGCATCCGGCGGGGAGGGTGACGACGTCCCCGGTCGACCACCGCACCGTGCCGGTGGTGGGCGCCGTTGCGGGCCCGGTCCGGACGAAGGTGCTCGAACCGCCACCCTCGAGGCAGTAGTACAGCTCACTGGTGGCATCGGGATACGTGGTCAAGGTGTCGCCCGGGTCGAGCACCATGAAGGCGGCGAGCAGTGCGGGACTGGTGGCCGGGTAGGGGGTCCCCAGCGCCGAGGACAGGTCGAGCGGCAGGATCCGGCTGCCCGGGCCATGGTGCAGGTCGGCGGCGAACTGTTCGATGGGGACCCGTGGGATCGCGCCGGACCCGACAGGGTCGGCCGCGGCCGAGTACTCGTGGTAGCGGGCGTCGCCGGCCCAGTCCTCCGTCGCCTCGCCCGCCAGGACGACGGGGCCCGAGGCGTGGTGCGGGTCGGCGGCCATGCCCCAGTATCGCCGGTCCGCGGTCGGCGCCGTCCGCACGGGCAGGCGACGCCCTGGTCGCCCGCCCGGAGGTAACGTCGCCCGATGGCCGACGCGCGGATCCAGGTACCTCCGAATTGCGAACTGACGCTCGGCATGACGTGTGTCGACAAGTCGGTGCCCGGTCGCACGGTCTGGCAGATGCGGGCCGACGAGCGCTTCGCCAACCCGGCCGGCATCGTCCAGGGCGGGTTCCTCGGTGCGATGGCCGATTCGGCCATGGGCTCGGCTGCGGTCACCTTCGCCCGCGCGGCCGGTCGCAAGGTGTTCGCCTCGAACGTCGAGATGAAGACCAGCTTCCTGGCCGCGGCCAGGGTCGACTCGGTGCTCGAGTGCACCGCCCAGATCGTGTCCGGCGGGGCAAGGGTGGCGTTCGCCGAGGCCGAGGTGGTCGACGGTCGTGGCCGGGTGGTCGCTCGTGCGAGCTCCACCTACCTGTTCACCGAGCGCACGTGACGGACCGGGTGACCGGCGCTGACTAGAGTTGTGCCGTCCGAGCGCCGGGCCCGTCCAGGGGACGGTGCGTGGGGGAGCGCACGGCGGAGGTACCGGCACCGGCCGGGCCGTCCAGGAGTACCCGAGGAGGAACGTGGCGCAGGGCCGGAATGACGGCAGGCGAGGGTTGGACGGCCTGCGCGACGAGGCGCAGGAGACCGTCAACCTGGTCGTCGCGTACATCAAGCAGGAGACGCTCGACCCGGTCAAGGGGCTCGGTCGCTACGTCCTGTTCGGCGTGGCCGGTTCGGTGGCGCTCTCGATCGGACTCGTGGTCCTGGGTGTCGGCCTCCTGCGCCTGCTGCAGACCGAGACCGGGAGCACCTTCACCGGGAACCTGTCGTGGATCCCGTACGTGATCGTCGCCGCTGTCGTGGTCCTGGTGGCGTATGTCGCCGTCAAGGCGATCAGCAGGGGTCAGATGCCGGCCACCCCGGACGACGGCTCCTCCGGCTCCGACGGCACCACGACGTCGCCCGCCGGCCCCGGTTCTCCCGGTGGTCCCGCGAAGCCGGTCACGACGACCCCGGTCGACACCACCACGCCCGACGCCACCACGACCAAGGAGGAGGCATGAGCCCCGCCGACGAGAAGATCACCCGCGACCAGATCGAGGCCAAGTTCCGCGAGGTGACCGGCGGCGTGACCGACGAGGTCGAGGGAGTGAAGTCCCAGGCCCTTGCCATCGGCCTGGCAGTCGTCGTCGTGTCCGTCGCCGTCGTCTACCTCATCGGTAGGCGTCGAGGGCGCCGCCTGGGCACCGTCGTCGAAGTCCGGCGGTACTGAGCACGTGGAGTCCATCCTCCGCTACTTCCAGGTCCGGGCGTTCGGCCGGGGCATGCGTGGCTACAACACCGCCTGGTTCGTCGTGGCCGCCGCCGTATGGATGCTGATCCGCGCCCGTCGGACCGGGGGAATCGCCTACAGCACCAAGCTCAATCCCGGGGAACACCTGGTGATCAGCACGGGCCCGTCGCGCTCGTCGTCGAGCTCGAACTCCTGAGCACCGTGGAGCCCGTCGGGGGCGCCACCCCGACCGACAAGAGCCTCCTGCGGGCGGGGGAGAAGGTGCTCCTCGTCGACGCCAAGAAGCGCCGGTACCTGTTGACGCTGCGTGCTGACGCCGGCTTCCACACCCATGTGGGGATCGTCGCCCACAACGACCTGATCGGCGCCTACGAGGGCTCGACCGTGCTCGGCAGCACCGGACGCCGGTTCCTCGTGGTCCGACCCACCCTGTCCGAGACGGTGCTCAAGATGCCCCGTGGCGCACAGGTCATCTACCCGAAGGATCTCGCCGCCATCCTGATGGAAGCGGACATCGCGCCGGGGATGACGGTGCTGGAGGCGGGCGTGGGATCCGGCGCGCTGTCGATGGCCATGCTTCGGGCCGGCGCCTGGGTGGTGGGCTACGAGCTGCGCGAGGACTTCGCCGAGCGGGCGCAGAGCAACGTCGCCTCGGTCGTCGGCGACGACGCTCCCTACCGGGTGGAACTGCGCGACGTGTACGACGGGATCGAGGAACGCGGGTTGGACCGCATCGTGCTCGACCTGCCCGAGCCCTGGCGGGTGGTGCCCCACGCACAGGAGGCGCTGCGTTCGGGTGGGATCATCTGCGCCTACCTGCCCACCATCAACCAGACCTCGCACTTCCGTCAGGTGCTCGAGACGAGCTCCTTCGGCATGGCCTCGACCCTCGAGGTCCTGCACCGGACCTGGCACATCGAGGACCGGTCGGTCCGACCCGATCATCGGATGGTGGGTCACACCGGCTTCCTGACGACGGCCCGCCTGCTCCGGCCCGAGGAGCTCGGCAGCCGGCCAGGGGTGCCCGGACCGCCTGCGGTGCCGGGAGCTGGGACCGAGGTCGTCGCAGACCCGGACGACGCACCGGGGGACGACCGGGACCTGGTCGACGACTCCGACGGTGATGAGCTGATCGACTGACGCCCCGGCCGAGCCTCGGGGGCCGTGGAGTCGAGGTGGCGACCGTTCCCCGGGCGGGCGGCGGGTCGGGTGCACCGGCCGGATCGGTGCATACCGTACGCTCGCCGCCATGGTGCAGGGGGCGGGGGACTGGGACGTCGCCGCCGGCACCCGACTGTGGGTGCAGCCGGGGAGCGCATCGTCTGGCGGGGTGCCCCGGACGCGAGCGTCGTCTTCGGGCCCGAAGACCTGTTCCTCGTCCCGTTCTCCCTCCTGTGGGGAGGCTTCGCCATCTTCTGGGAGATCGGCGTGACCAGGCTGAGGACGGCGAGCGCAGCTCCGAGAACCGCCAGCGTTGTCGGCGTGCCCGGACGGCCGACGCCGTTGCCCGATGCACCGAGCGACAGCGGACCGGCACTCGCCAGCAGACATGCCGTACCGGCCCGTCCCCATGCGCGCCCCCTGGACAGCGGTGCTCGGCTCGGTGCGTCGACGGCCCGGATGTCTCCCGCCCGCGTGCCCACCGTCGCACCTCGCCACCCGATGCAGAGGGCTCCGTAGACGATGACGACCGCCAGTTGCGCCACGCCCATCAGGACGAGCGCGCCCGTCGCCCTCCTGGTTGCGGGCGTCTGATCGCAACGATGACCTGGCCCGGTGATGGCCCGGTGAGGCCACCGCGGTAGCCGATCGTCCCGACGTGACGGGAGCCCGGGCGACTCCCGGGTGCATGGCCGTGGGTCAGACTGCCCACATGGCGGCAGAGGGCAGAAGTGTCGACGACGGGGGCATCGCCCGGTGAACGCCGCCACCGCCGGCCTGCTCACCGGCTTGTCGCTCATCGTGGCCATCGGCGCACAGAACGCCTACCTGCTCCGCCTGGGCCTCGCCCGTCAGCACGTCGGCATCGCCGTGGCCATCTGCGCCTCGTCGGACGTCGCCCTGATCATGCTCGGGATCGGGGGGATCGGGCGCCTCACCCACTCGTTCCCGGGCGTTCTGAACGTCCTCCGGTGGGTCGGTGTCGCCTACCTGGTGGGGTACTCGCTCCACTCGTTCCGGCGGGCCACCCGCAGCGAGGTGCTGCTGCCGTCGGAGGCGGGCCGGTCCTCACGCGGTGCCACCGCTTCGACGACCGTGGCGCTGACCTTCCTCAATCCGCACGTCTACCTGGACACGGTCCTGCTGCTCGGTTCGATCGGGAACCAGTACGGGTCCGACCGATGGCTGTTCGCCGCCGGGGCCTGCGCCGGATCGATCGCATGGTTCGTCGGACTCGGGTACGGGGCCCGGGCCGCGGCACCGTTGATGTCGCGTCCGTCCACATGGCGGATCCTCGACCTGGTGATCGCCGTGGTCATGCTGGGCGTGGCCGTCAGCGTCGCCACCACCCCCATCGGGACATAGACCAGGACCGACCGTGCCGCGGAACGTGGGGACGGTCCGTCGGGTCCGGCCCGGTGTGCGGCCTGCTCAGCTCTGCTCGATGAAGATGCACTCGCCGGGGCACTCCTCGGATGCCTCGACGACGGCGTCCTCGAGCTCGGCGGGCACGGCGGCCATGCCGGCCGAGCCGCCCGGCTCGTTGCGGACGGCATCGCCCTCCTTGACGTAGGCGAGGCCGTCGTCGAGCAGGGTGAAGACCGCGGGGGCGATCTCCTCGCAGAGTCCATCTCCCGTGCAGAGATCTTGGTCGATCCAGACCTTCATCAGTGGTGCCTCTCCTACGTGTCTCTCGGCTCGAACGCGTGGCACCCGTGTCCACGGATCACCGGGGGCCGACGGGTACCTCCCCGTCCACACCTTCCATCGGCGTGCCGGGCCCGTTGCTGGAGCCATGCTATCCGCGACGCCGGGGGGTCCGGCTGACGCCCATGTCCCGGGGGCTCGGGTCGATGGTCGCGGCCTCGTCCACCCGACGGCCCGTGGGGGAACGCCGGACCACCGGCCGCCCCGGTGTAGGGTCGGCCACGAGGCCCCGACAGCACGAATGAGGTGAGTGCGACGGTTGATTTCGATGATGCCGACGGCCAGCGCCGGGCGACGGACGAGGATGATCTCGAGACGCTCCGGGCCCGTGCCCTGACCGCCGAGGAAGAGGTCACGCTCCTTCGCCGCAGGCTCCAGGAGAGCCCCCGTCGCGTCCAGACGCTGGAGGAGAAGCTGCTGGAGACCAAGGGCCAGCTGGCCCAGGCCGTCTCCCAGAACGAGAAGCTGACCTTCACCCTGCAGACCGCCAAGGAGCACGTGGCCAACCTCCGCGAGGAGGTGGAGAAGCTGACCCAGCCACCGTCGGCCTACGGCACCTATCTGGGCGCCAACGACGACGGCACGGTCGACGTCTACTCCGGTGGCCGCAAGATGCGTGTGACGCTGCACCCCGACATCGACCCGGGCGACCTGGCCCGTGGGAACGAAGTGGTGCTCAACGAATCGCTCAACGTCATCCTGGCCCGCGAGGGTGAGGGTCAGGGCGAGGTGGTGGTGTTGAAGGAACTGCTGGAAGGCGGCACCCGCGCGCTGGTCTACGGGCGTGCTGACGAGGAGCGGGTGGCCGAGCTGTCGGACGCGCTGCTCGGCGTCAAGCTGCGGGCCGGCGACACGGTGCTGATGGAGTCGCGCACCGGACTGCTGATCGAGAAGCTCGAGCGGCCCGAGGTCGAGGAGCTCGTCCTCGAGGAGGTCCCCGACGTCACGTACGCCGACGTGGGCGGGCTCGACGAGCAGATCGAGGCCATTACCGACGCGGTCGAACTGCCGTACCTCTATCGTGAGCTGTACACCGAGCACAAGCTGCCGGCCCCGAAGGGGATCCTCCTCTACGGACCGCCCGGATGCGGCAAGACGCTGATCGCCAAGGCGGTCGCCAACTCGTTGGCCAAGAAGGTGGCCGAGGTCACCGGCAACACCAACACCCGCAGCTACTTCCTCAACATCAAGGGCCCCGAGCTGCTCAACAAGTACGTGGGGGAGACCGAACGGCAGATCCGGCTGGTCTTCCAGCGGGCCCGGGAGAAGTCTGAGGAAGGCGTGCCGGTGATCGTGTTCTTCGACGAGATGGACTCGCTGTTCCGGACCCGGGGCACCGGCATCAGCTCGGACATGGAGTCCACCATCGTCCCCCAGCTCCTGGCAGAGATCGACGGCGTGGAGACGCTCAAGGACGTCATCGTCATCGGCGCGTCCAACCGCGAAGACCTCATCGACCCGGCGATCCTGCGCCCGGGCCGCCTGGATGTGAAGATCCGCATCGAGCGCCCCAACGAGGTGGCCGCCGCCCAGATCTTCGGCCGCTACCTGACCCCGGACCTGCCGCTCGATGCCGAGGAGGTCCGCACCCTTGGTGGGGGCGACCCGGCCAAGGCCACCCAGGCGATGATCGAGGCGACGGTCGCCGAGATGTACCGGGACGACGAGGAGAACCGCTTCCTCGAGGTCACGTACCAGAACGGCGACAAGGAGGTCCTGTACTACCGGGACTTCTCGTCGGGGGCCATGATCGAGAACATCGTCCGCCGGGCAAAGAAGCTGGCCATCAAGCGGGCGATCGCCGAGCAGGGCCGGGGCATCCGCACCCAGGACCTCCTGGAGTCGATCCGGCAGGAGTACAAGGAGAACGAGGACCTCCCGAACACCACCAACCCGGACGACTGGGCCAAGATCTCGGGCAAGAAGGGCGAGCGGATCGTCTACATCCGGACCCTGATCAGCGACCGCGAGGAGACCACCGGCGGTCGTTCGATCGAACGGGTGGGTACGGGCCAGTACCTCTGACCGGCCCCGGTCGCGGCTCCGGCCCGATGCGAGGGTAGGGTCGCCCGCATGGCGATCCCCAAGGTCTGCGGCATCGAGACCGAGTACGGCATCCAGGTGGTCGGGGGTGACCCCAACCCGATCGCCGCGTCGTCGGTGCTGATCAACGCCTACGCCCACGACGTCGCCCGCCAGCAGATCGGCTGGGACTTCGAGGACGAGGCCCCCGGCAACGACGCCCGCGGCTTCGCACGCGACGGCGCGATGCCCCCGATGGTCGAGACCCACCTGGTCAACACCGTCCTGACCAACGGGGCCCGCTACTACGTCGACCACGCCCACCCCGAATTCAGTTCGCCGGAGTGCCGCGACGCACTCGAGGCGCTGCGCTACGACCGGGCGGGCGAGCAGATCGTGATCCGCTCGATGGAGGCAGCCGACCAGGCGGTGCACGACGGGTCCCATCTCGTCGTCTACAAGAACAACTCGGACGGCAAGGGCAACTCGTACGGCTGCCACGAGAACTACCTGATGGACCGCGACACGCCGTTCAGCCGGGTGGTCAACGGGATCACCCCGCACTTCGTCACCCGTCAGCTGTTCTGCGGCAGCGGCAAGGTGGGTTCGGAGACCGGACTCCACGAACCGGGCAGCGTCGACTTCCAGCTGAGTCAGCGGGCGGAGTTCTTCGAGGAGCCCGTGGGTCTCGAGACCACGCTGAAGCGCCCCATCGTCAACACGCGGGACGAACCCCACGCCGATCCGCACCGGTACCGCCGACTCCACGTCATCGTGGGTGACGCCAACCTCGCCGAGGTGTCCACCTTCCTGAAGCTGGGGACGACGTCGTTGGTGCTGGCGATGATCGAGGACGACGTGACCGGCGGTCGGAGTCTGGTGCTGGCGGACCCGGTGCGGGCCATCCACGCCGTGGCCGTTGACCGGTCGTTCAGCCAGCCTCTGCAGATGGCCGACGGCTCGACCGCCACCGCCCTCGGCATCCAGTGGGAGCTGTACTCGTTGGCCCGCAAGTACGCCGACGATCGCGGGCTCGAGTGCCTGGGTGCGGAATCCGTCGGCACCGAGGTGCTGGACCGGTGGGAGCACGTGCTGCACGCCCTGGAGACGGACCCGATGACCCTGGCCCGCCAGGTCGACTGGGTGGCCAAGCTGCAGCTGCTCGAGGCCTACCGTGACCGCCATGACCTCGGGTGGGACGATCCGAAGCTGGCCGCGGTCGACCTGCAGTACCACGACCTCCGGCCGTCACGGTCACTGTTCGCCCGGTTGGACACCGAGCGCCTCGTGGACCAGGCGTCGGTGGACGTGGCGGTCACCGACCCGCCCCGGGACACCCGGGCGTGGTTCCGAGGGGAGTGCCTCAAGCGGTGGCCGGCGTCGGTGGCCACCGCCAACTGGGACTCGCTGGTGTTCGACCTCGGGTCGGACCCGCTCCGACGCGTCCCTATGATGGATCCCCTGAAGGGAACGGCGGAACATGTCGAAGCACTACTGGACAGCTGCTCGACCCCGGCCGAGCTGGTGGAACGGCTGAGCGGCTGAACCACCGGGATGCCGCACCGCCCGCACGGGCGACGCGGCGCGACGGAGGCGTGCGGTAGGACCATGCTGGACAGGGACCGAGGAGTGGAGCGATGGCAGAGCGAGAGCTGAAGAAGAAGCAGCAGACGACCGAGCGGACCGACGAGGCCGTCGAGGACGTGCCCGCGGCATCGGCCACCGGTGAGAAGCTGAAGGCCGAGCTGGACGACCTGCTCGACGAGATCGACGAGGTCCTGGAGGACAACGCCGAGGAGTTCGTGCGCAACTACGTGCAGAAGGGCGGGGAGTGACCCGGTGACGCTGCCGCTCTTCACGACCACCGAGGACCCGGGTCCGGACTTCGCAGGACTCATGCGGCGCCTGCGCGTCCCGGCCCATCCGATGCTCGCCACCCCGGGCTCGGCGCCGGCGGAGGGATTCCGGCACGGCACCACCGTGGTGGCCCTGCGCTATGCCGACGGCGTGGTGATGGCGGGCGACCGCCGGGCCACCGAGGGGCACGCCATCGCCCACCGGGCCATGGAGAAGGTGTTCCCGGCCGACCGGTACTCGGCGGTGGCCATCGCCGGAGCGGCGGGGCCGGCCGTCGAGATGGTC
>Ga0075019_10000652_pt1 | contig 19819 bp, 21 predicted proteins | sample ColStrG_CSR_2013_FD_71473 | JGI IMG/M metagenome (GOLD analysis project Ga0075019, IMG submission 71473) | Freshwater sediment microbial communities in response to fracking from Pennsylvania, USA - Cold Stream Run_MetaG_CSR_2013 | ecosystem: Environmental > Aquatic > Freshwater > Creek >...
CGCAGACGCACGCCATCCGGGCAAATTGGCCGGAGTTGCTACTGATCTGTTGCTTGCGTATTTCATGACTATTCTTGCTCCGTCCTCCGGCATTATTTTTTTACTGGCGACAAGATTGTTGCATTCGAATACTGCTCCGTCCTTATCAGTACCACTTGCCCGTTCTTGGGTTGCTGCATCTGCAAATGCTGTGCCGCGATCTTTTCGATTCTTGCCGGTGCTGCCCAGGTACTCTGCTCCAATTGCAACTGCCCCCACTCCACTTCCATTTGCTGTGCACGTTCCTTTTCCTGCTGCAACGCGAGAAAAGATTTTCGTGCCTGATGCTGGGATGTCACTACACTCAGCGATGCCATGATCACGATCAGCAAAAGCAAACCGTTTAGAACATTCCCGTTAACTGGCATGACTGCGTTCCGCCACACGCATCACGGCACTTCGTGCGCGCGGATTGGCTTTGAGTTCCGCCTCACCCGCGCGCACTGCCTTGCCGATCAAATTCAGTCTGCCATCCGGCACCTCACTCGCGCGTATCGGCACGTTGCGTGGCAGCTTGTCGCCCTGGGCCATATCACGCATAAAATGCTTCACAATACGGTCTTCCAGCGAATGAAAGCTGATCACCACCAAACGCCCTTCCGTTTTTAAATGCGTGACACATTCTGGTAGTACTCGCGCAAGCTCTTCGAGCTCCTGGTTGAGATAAATCCGTATAGCCTGAAAGGTACGAGTCGCCGGATTTTGCCCTGGCTCACGGGTACGCACCGCCTTACCAGCCAACTCGACGAGTTGCCGCGTGGTGTGGATAGGCTCGATTGCGCGCGCTTCAACAATCGCTCTTGCAATCTGCTTAGCAAACCGTTCTTCGCCGTAGTCACGTATCACCTCCGTTAAAAGACTTTCATCCACTGTCGCCAGCCACTGCGCGGCAGTCATGCCGCTACTGACATCCATGCGCATGTCCAGAGGCGCATCGAATCTGAAACTGAATCCTCGTGACGCCTCATCCAATTGCGGCGACGACACGCCGAGATCCAGCAAAATGCCATCGACTTTTTCCAGCCCGGATTCTTGCAGCACGGATCCCAAACGCATGAAGCCGCTGTGCGCTATTTGGAATCGCGCATCCCGCCATTTTCGTCCCACCTCTATTGCCGTCAGATCTTTATCAAGAGCGAGCAATCTGCCGTTTTCACCAAGTTGCTGCAAAATTTTTGAACTGTGCCCACCCCGGCCGAACGTACAATCCACATACACACCATCGGGTTTGATCGCCAACGCTTCTACTGCTTCATTCAAAAGAACCGTGGTGTGAACCAGGCCCACACTCACAAAGAGAAGCCCTCGAGCTCGGACGGCAACTCCCCGCTCATGAAAATCAACGAGGCATCTTGTTGAGCCTGCCACTTGGCTTCATCCCATAATTCAAATTTATTACCTTGACCGACCAACATCACGTGCTTGTCCAACACGGCGTAGTTGCGCAAGTTAGGGGAAATAAGCACGCGACCCGCGCTGTCCATCAACACGTCTTCCGCGTTACCCACCAGCAAACGTTGCAAGGCACGAATCTTCGGGTTGAGCGCGGAAAGCTTCAGCAATTTGTCGCGTATCGGCTGCCATTCCTGCTGCGGGTATACCAACAAGCAACCGTCCATATCGGCGGTCAATACCAAATTGCCGGAACAATCCACAAGCAACGCATCGCGGTGCCTGGCAGGTATTGCCAACCGGCCCTTGCTGTCTAAATTGAGCTGCACCGCCCCCTGGAACATATCCATAACCCCACTTTTACCCACTTTTTACCACTTAACCCCACTATATTGAAAATATTTAGGGAGGTCAAGTCAAAAAACGGGGTTTTTCTTTACAAGACAATGGGTTAGCTCAACAAGTTAAATAAAATTAAATACAATTAAAAAGCAACAGGTTACAGGAATAAGCTAAAGTCGTTTATAACGAAATGGCTGTATCCTCGACAGAACAGAGGGGGACGTTACGAGAAGTGAAGGGGGATGATGCGGGGCGCATGGAGAATAAAAAATCTCCATGCAACCGTTGGGTTAATGATCCGAAAAAGGTGAAGCTAGCCGATAAGCCGGGTTCTGTCGTGGACAGTCATTCCTCTAGGCGTTTCGTTACCTGACGCTCAAGCGACCTACCCGCTGACGACGCGAGCCACGCCATAGTCAGCCTATTTGATCTTGCTCCGGATGGGGTTTACCCTGCCACTGGCGTTACCGCCAGCGCGGTGAGCTCTTACCTCGCCATTTCGCCCTTGCCTGATCCCATTTCAAGTCTTGCCGGAGCTTGCGCACCTGCACTTCCTGAAAAGACTTTACCACCCTTTCGGGTGGCTAAATCGGGCCATCGGCGGTATATTTTCTGTGGCACTTTCCATCGCCTCACGGCGTCCGGTCGTTAACCGGCATCCTGCTCTATGGAGCCCGGACTTTCCTCCCCGTGCACAAAACACGCGGCGACTGCCTAGCCAGCTTCGAGGCGGATTTTAACACCACATAAGCCTGCGCTTTAAACTATCTATTTTCCCTGCATGGCTTGCCCCGTTTTTTCCAGAGCCTTGCCGCCTTGTTGCAATGTTTCATTCCCCAAGCGCTTGACTTGTTCTGCCAGTGTTTCTTGCGCAAAAGGATTTGAGAGCACAGGCTTGTTACGGCCGATGTTAACACCTAGCGCCAAGCCGACAAGCAAACCTACCAACAAACCGATCAATATCCATTTAAGCTTTTTCATCATTTCATCCCCGAGCATTACGTTCACCCATCCGCAGTCTATACGCTCGCTCACACTCCGCCTAATAGCACAGTGACACCCAGCTCTTTCCAGCGCTTGGCCTCCTCGTAAAGCGCAGTTTCGGTGAGAGGATTTTGCGCCAGCCAACTAGCGTCCAGATGCAAATGGAATTTGCTGCCGCTAAAATATCCGTGGATATCGGGCAGCACTACATCGCTACGGTTGCGATAGAACAAGATCGCCAAACGCAAGGCCATGACCTGTGCCAGATCTTGGATGTCCTGCAACTGGCCACGCAATTTTTCCAATCCGCCACGTTGAGCCAGCGCGAGCAGGCTCAAGCGATGCTGCTCTTTTTTGGAAAAACCGGGCATGTCAGCGTTGTCGAGTATGTAAGCCGAGTGCTTGTGGTAACCGCTATGTGCCACGCTGATACCAATTTCGTGCAAGTTGGCTGCCCAGTTCAACTGGCGCAAAGTTTCCTCATCGACAGCCTCCGCAAGGAATTGGCGCGCCAGCACATCGGTCAAAGCCGACACTCGCCTGGCCTGACGCTCATCCAGATGATAACGACGAATAAATTGCTGAACGGTGACATCACGCATGTCATTGTCGTGGGACCGCCCCCACAAATCGTACAAAACTCCCTCGCGTAATGCCCCCAGCGCGGTCTGCATAGTAAAGACACCCAACTCACAAAATGCCGCGTACATGATGGAGAATCCGCCTGCAAACGCGTGCAAGCGATCGGCCTTTAAGCCGGGCAGATTAAGTTTTTGCACATCGCCCACTTTAAGCATATGGGTGCGCAACTGCTCCAAACCATCGCGCGTGATTCCGCTGTCGCTGTAACCGTTCTGTACCAGCACTTCCTCAAGCATCCTGGCGGTTCCTGAAGAGCCGAATGCCTCTCGCCACTGCCCTCTATAATCAGAAACGATAGTTTGCAATTCATTGCGAGCGGCCAATTCTGCCTGTTTGAGATTGTGTTTGGTTATTTTTCCATCGGCGAAATAGCGTCCGCTAAAACTGACGCAACCCATGTACAGACTTTCCAGCTTGATGGGGTTCAGGCCATTGCCGATCATGAACTCTGTCGATCCTCCACCTATATCCATCACCAAACGGTTGACAGCGGAAGGAGGCAAACCGTGCGCCACACCCATATAGATCAAGCGTGCTTCTTCACGACCCGCTATCACTTCAATCGGGAAACCCAATGCCCGTTCGGCTTGCGGAATGAAATCGGCAGCATTTTTAGCCACTCGCAGCGAATTGGTACCCACCGCACGTACTGCCTCGGCAGGCAATCCACGCAGGCGTTCGGCAAATCGCGCCAATGCTTTCAATGCGCGATCCTGTGCCTCGACATCGAGATAATCATCGGCCGTCAGTCCCGCTGCCAAACGCACCGATTCGCGCAGGCTATCCAACATATAGAACTGATCGCCTTCGACTCGCGCGATTTGTAAACGGAAACTATTCGAGCCGAGATCGACAGCGGCAAGCAAAGAACGGTCTTGCACTACTGCCGAACTTCGCGCTCGATCTCATCCACGGTGATATGACGCACGTCACGGCCTTTCACCATGTAGATCACGTACTCGGCCATGTTTTGCGCATGGTCGCCGATACGCTCGATAGCCTTCGCCACGAACAGAATCTCCAACGCTGTTGAAATGGTGCGCGGGTCTTCCATCATAAAGGTGATGAGGTAACGCATGATGGCGCGGAATTCCTCATCCACTTGATCGTCCTGACGTACCACCTGCGCAGCCATGACCACATCCAGCCGCGCGAAAGCGTCCAGTGATTTGCGCAGCATATCGACGGCGATTTCCGAGGCGTGCTTTATCTCGTGATAACGCGGGATCTCCAGCACATTTTTATGCGACAACCGCTTGGCCATGCGCGCAATTTTTTCCGCTTCATCACCGATGCGTTCGAGATCGGTAATGGTTTTCACCACGGTCATCACCAGGCGCAAATCGCCGGCTGTAGGTTGTCGACGCGCGATCATCTGGCTACATGCCTCGTCAATTTTGACTTCCATACCATTGACACGATGATCTTCGGCTATCACCCTGTTCATCAGCGCGACATCACCGCCGACCAGGGACTCGATCGCGTTCTTGATTTGACTTTCGACCAACCCGCCCATTTGCAGAACACTGGCCCGAATTGACTCCAGCTCGGTATCAAATTGCTTGGAAATATGATCATTACTCAGCATGGAGTTTCCTTAAATTTTAGACGAACAGCTTGCGACTTGAATATTAAAATTTGATGACAAGCACCGTTGCATCTTCCCGATGATAACAATTTTTTTGCCAGAAAATACAAGAAAGCACGTTAGCGAGTTAACGTTTTGACTCCTTCCGGCGTGCCCAGCAACAGCACATCGGCACCACGACGGGCAAATAAACCGTTGGTCACCACGCCGGCCAACTGATTCAATATGTTTTCCAACTCGACCGGATTCACGATCTGCAAATTGTGCACGTCAAGAATGATATTGCCATTATCGGTAATAAAACCTTCGCGCAATTTAGGCTGTCCGCCCAACTTGACCACTTCGCGCGCGATGTAGCTGCGCGCCATCGGAATCACCTCAATGGGCAAGGGAAATTTACCCAGCACATCGACCAGCTTGCTGGCATCGCACACGCAAATGAACTTCTTGCTCGCCGCTGCCACGATCTTTTCGCGGGTGAGCGCGCCGCCACCGCCTTTGACCATATGCAAATGACGAGTGATCTCGTCGGCACCATCCACATACACCGGTATGTCACCTGCATCATTCAGTGAAAGCACCTCGATGCCATATCCCTGAAGTCGCTTGGCCGAGGCTTCGGAGCTTGCCACTGCGCCGCGTATCTTGTGTTTGATCTTGGCCAGTTCATCAATAAAAAAATTGGCGGTCGAACCCGTACCCACCCCGACGATGCAATCTACCGGCACATATTCAATGGCCGCCTTGGCCACCGCGCGCTTCAAATCATCCTGGCTCAACATGTGCAAACTCACTTTCAATAATATTCATTCGCGGATTATTGCAGGAATTGCATCACTTGGGTAACTCCCAAACAGGTGTGCAAGCTACTCTCTAAATCCAGCGAGAACACGATCCCCGCAAAATAACCGATCTCACCTACCAGGATAAACTGGCCATGGTGTTCCAGCGTTCCCCGTCTCGCCATTCCGTCTAATGGCATCTCCTGAGTGGCGCAAATGATTTCGGAAAGCTATTAAAGCACTATGGAGCTATGCAAACAGCTCCGCATCAGCCAGGTATTTACCCTGTGCGTCCTTGGGAGAAACGGTGGGAAGAGTCTGCAACTGCCAATCTATCGCCAACGCGGGATCATTCCAACGCAAGCTGCGTTCATGTTCCGGAAACCAATAATCGGTGGTCTTGTAGAGAAATTCGGCGGTGTCTGAAATCACGACAAAACCGTGCGCAAACCCCGGCGGGATCCATAGCATGCGCTTGTTCTCCGCGGATAATTCGACGATCACATGTCGGCCGAATGTAGCTGAACTGCGCCGAATATCCACCACCACGTCCAGCACCGCGCCTTGCACCACGCGCACCAGTTTCCCCTGCGGATGCTGGATCTGATAATGTAAGCCGCGCAATACATTCTTGATCGAACGCGAATGATTGTCCTGCACGAATTCCACCCGATGTCCTACCAGCTCGTTGAACTTGCGCTGATTAAAGCTCTCGTAAAAAAATCCCCGGTCATCGCCAAAAACTTTGGGTTCGATGAGCAACACACCAGCAATGGCAGTACGAGTGGCTTGCATGTTTATCGCCCCGTCTCTTTCAAGACTTGCATCAGATAGGCTCCGTAACCGCTTTTGATGAGCGGAGTGGCGAGCTTTTCCAATTGTGACGCATCGATGAAACCGTTGTGATAAGCGATCTCTTCCGGGCAGGCGATCTTCAGTCCCTGGCGGTGTTCTATGGTTTGAATGAAAAGGCTGGCTTCCAGCAACGACTCGTGTGTACCGGTGTCCAACCAGGCAAAACCGCGCCCCATCATCTCGACCGACAGTTGCTCGCGTTGCAAATAGATACGATTCACATCCGTGATCTCCAATTCACCGCGCGGCGAAGGCTTGAGATTGCGGGCGATGTCGGTGACCTGATTGTCGTAAAAGTACAAACCCGTCACCGCGAAGTTGGACTTGGGCTGCAAAGGTTTTTCTTCCAGTGAGATCGCGCGACCCGCTTTATCGAATTCAACCACTCCGTAACGTTCCGGATCGCGCACATGGTAGGCAAACACCGATGCCCCATTTGTGCGTTGCGCGGCATTGCGCAATTGGGATTGAAAATCATGGCCATAAAAAATATTGTCGCCCAACACCAAAGCGGATGGATCGTTGCCGACGAAATCTTTGCCTATGATGAATGCTTGTGCGAGGCCATCCGGCGAGGGTTGCACGGCATATTGCAGATCCAGGCCCCATGCGCTGCCATCGCCCAACAGTTGTTGAAAACGCGGCGTGTCTTGCGGTGTGGAGATGATCAAAATATCTTGTATGCCCGCGAGCATCAGCGTGCTGAGCGGATAGTAGATCATCGGCTTGTCGTACACCGGCAGCAGTTGCTTGGAAACCGCCAGCGTGACCGGGTGCAGACGAGTACCGGAGCCGCCGGCCAGTATGATACCTTTGCGTTTCGACATAGATTATTTCTCCAGTATTTCGACCAGCATTCGGGTCACACCCGTTTGCCAATCAGGTAAAGTCAGACCGAACGTGTATTTGAGTTTATCGGTTGCCAGGCGCGAATTATGCGGGCGTTTGGCGGGTGTCGGAAACGAGTCGGTCGGTACAGGATGAATGTCAGCTTGCGCCACTTTGATCGCCACGCCGTTGCTGCGCGCATAGGCGATTACCATACAAGCGTACTCATGCCACGATGCCACCCCGCCCGCCACCAGATGATACAAGCCCGACACATCCGGACGGACCATCGCGGTACGTATGGCATGAGCGGTGACATCGGCGAGCAAATCTGCGCCAGTCGGGGCGCCAAACTGATCGTTGATGACACTTATACTGTCGCGCTCTTGAGCCAAGCGCAGCATAGTCTTGGCGAAATTGCCGCCACGCGGGCCGTACACCCAGCTGGTTCTAAAGATGAGATGTTTACAGCCAGACGCTTGGATGAGGCGCTCACCCTCCAGCTTGGTCGTACCGTACACGTTCAACGGCGCGGTCGCGTCTTGTTCACGCCAAGGCTGCTCGCCGCTTCCGTCGAACACATAGTCAGTGGAGTAATGGATCAACCAGGCATTGGCTCGTGCGGCTTCTTGCGCCAGCACACCGGGCGCCAGTGCATTGATGACTCGCGCCCGGTCGGCTTCGCTCTCCGCCTTGTCCACGGCGGTATGCGCTGCGGCATTGACGATGATGTCCGGTGCGACTCTGTGCACCGTTTCGGCCAAACCGGCGAGATTGGTAAAGTCGCCGCACAAGGTTGTGCTATCGGCATCCAGCGCAATCAATTCACCCAGCGTAGCCAAGCTGCGCTGCAACTCCCAGCCGACTTGCCCACCTTTGCCGAGCAATAGGATTTTCATCAGGCACGCCCGGCGTAATTTTTCTCGACCCACTGGCGGTAGTTGCCGGACAGGACGTTGCTCACCCAGCTTTGATTGGCCAAATACCACTGCACGGTCTTGCGTATGCCGGTCTCAAAAGTTTCGGCGGGCTTCCAGGCCAACTCGCGTTCCAGCTTGCGCGCATCGATCGCGTAGCGTCTGTCGTGCCCGGGGCGGTCGGTCACAAAGGTGATCTGCTCCCGGTAGGATTTGCCGTCAGACTTGGGACGCAGTTCGTCGAGCAATGCGCAAACGGTATGCACGATGTCAAGGTTGGCCTTTTCGTTCCAACCCCCGACGTTGTATACCTCACCCAAACGACCTTGCTCCAAGACACGGCGTATCGCGCTGCAATGATCTTTGACATACAGCCAATCACGGATCTGTTGGCCGTCGCCGTACACCGGCAGATTCTTCCCCGCCAGCGCATTGACGATCATCAGCGGAATGAGCTTTTCCGGAAAGTGATACGGGCCGTAGTTGTTCGAACAATTGGTGGTCAACACCGGCAGTCCGTAAGTGTGATGGTAAGCGCGCACCAGATGGTCGCTGGCGGCTTTGCTCGCGGAGTAAGGGCTGTTGGGTTCATAGCGATGCGTTTCACTGAACGCCGGCTCATCCTTGCCCAGTGAACCGTACACTTCATCTGTGGAGACATGCAAAAAGCGGAAATTGGGCTTGTCGTTCGCGGCCAGGCCACCCCAGTAGGCGCGCACCGCTTCGAGCAAGTGGAAAGTGCCGACGATGTTGGTCTGGATGAAATCCCCGGGGCCGTGTATGGAACGGTCGACATGGCTTTCAGCAGCAAAATTGACGACGGCGCGTGGTCGGTGTTCGGTCAGCAACTTTGCCACCAGTTGCGCATCGCCGATGTCTCCTTGCACGAACAGGTGGCGCGGGTCGTCTTTAAGCGAGACAAGGTTTTCCAGATTGCCGGCATAGGTGAGCTTGTCCAGGCTCACCACGCTCTCATCGTGTTGCGCGCACCAATCCAGCACGAAGTTCGCCCCGATAAAACCGGCGCTGCCTGTCACTAGAATCATATTGTTTCCCCCGCTACGGCAATTGTCGAAATACTAAGAACCGCGATTATAGGTGACGATGACTACCCGACCAAATTTCAAGCTCCAGCTAATGGCTGCCCGATATGTCAAACGGGGATTTTTGGTTCCGGACTTTAGGGCGGGTTAATTATTCGGTTAGAATGCGCCTTCAAAATCAAATCAGCACCTACACAACCTTCGAGGAATAACCATGTATCAGATCGCGCCTTCAATTCTTTCCGCCAATTTCGCCAAGCTCGGCGAGGAAGTCGATAACGTGCTCGCCTCCGGCGCGGACATCGTGCACTTCGATGTCATGGACAATCATTACGTGCCGAATCTGACTATCGGCCCGCTGATTTGTGAGGCCTTGCGCAAGCATGGCGTAACCGCCGCCATCGACGTACATCTGATGGTCAAACCCGTGGATCGCATCATTCCCGATTTCGCAAAGGCCGGCGCGACTTACATCACCTTCCACCCCGAAGCATCCGAGCATATCGACCGCACCATCGGACTAATCAAGGAAAGCGGCTGCAAAGCCGGCCTGGTGTTCAATCCTTCCACTCCCTTGGAGATCCTGGAATACACTTTGCCGAAACTGGACATGGTGTTGCTGATGTCGGTGAACCCCGGCTTCGGCGGACAAAAGTTCATCCCTCATGTGCTGGACAAAGCGCGTAAAGTTCGCAAGATGATAGACGCGGGCGGCCATAACTGCCGACTGGAGATCGACGGTGGCGTGGGCCCGACCAACATTCGTGAAGTCGCGGAAGCGGGCGTGGACACTTTCGTGGCTGGCTCGGCGGTATTCGGCAAACGCAACACCAATGACAAGAACCGCTACGACACCATCATCGGTGAGCTGCGCGCAGAGTTGGCGAAAGTGGGTAAATAATGCCGTTCACACAGTTGCCCCTGCCCGTCTCCGCCATCGTCATCGACCTGGACGGTACTTTGCTGCATACCTCGCCCGAATTGTGCGCAGCCGCCAACCGTATGTTGCGCGACATGGACTACGCGCCGGTTTCGCAAGAACTGTTGTCCAGTTATATCGGCAACGGTATCAGCTGGCTGGTGAAACGTGCACTGACCGGCGATATGCATGCCACACCCGACGCCGCGCTGTTTGACCACGCCCTGCCCATATTCGAGAAGCACTACACCGAGCTGTTGCTGGAAAGCAAACCGTTCGCGGGAGTCATCGAGGGCTTGGATAGCATGAAACTGGCGGGCTACCCGCTGGGCTGTATCACCAACAAAGTCGAACGTTACACCACGCCATTGTTGAAGGGCACCGGGCTGGCAAAGTATTTCGAGATCGTCATATCGGGAGACACCCTGCCGGAAAAAAAACCGCATCCTATGCCTTTGCTGCACGCGGCCAAATTCTTTGGCGTGCCGATAGAAAAAATGTTGCTCATCGGTGATTCGCTCAATGACAGTCTCGCGGCACGCGCCGCCGGCTGCCCGGTGTTCTGCGTACCCTATGGCTATAACCACGGCGAGCCGGTGGAAACCTTGGATCTGGATGCCGTGATTCCCGACTTGCCGGCAGCGATGGCGCTGATGAAACGCATCTGAACATGAACAACCTCCTGTACCAGTCGACTTGTTGGCGATGGTGATCCTGCAGGCTGGATGAGCGGTTGTATCGCGTAATCCGGCATGCGTACTCACCACACCCACATAACACAGGAGTCTCTTCATGCTGTCCCCTATTACCGAACAAGAATTCAAAGCCCTCGCCCAGCAAGGCTACAACCGCATCCCGCTGGTGGCGGAGACCTTCGCCGATCTCGACGCACCGCTGTCGCTATACCTCAAACTCGCCAATAAACCGTTTTCCTATTTGCTGGAATCGGTACAGGGCGGGGAACGTTTCGGCCGTTATTCCTTCATCGGCCTGCCCGCCGACACGCGCATCACGGTGCGTGGCAAGCAAGTCACGCTGACCACCGGCACGAGCGTAACCCAGCAGGAAGTCGCAAATCCGCTGGATTTCATCGAGGAATACCAAGCGCGTTTCAACGTCGCTCCCTTGTCCGGCCTGCCGCGTTTCACCGGCGGACTGGCGGGTTATTTCGGCTATGACACGGTGCGCTACATCGAACCGCGTCTCGCCAAAGTCGAGAAGCAAGATGTCATCGGTACACCGGATATTCTGCTCATGCTCACCGAACAACTTGCAGTGGTGGACAATCTTTCCGGCAAGCTGATCTTCATCGTTTACGCCGACCCGGCACGGGATGATGCGTATTCCCTGGCGCGCGAACGTTTGCGCGAGCTTGTAGGCTTGCTGCGTTCACCGGTGGATATTCCGTACGCGCCTACTGTGCCGCGTATAGTAGCCAGATCGGAATTCGGTGAAACGGCCTTCAAGGCGGCAGTGGAAAAGGCCAAGCAATACATCTTCGATGGCGACATCATGCAAGTAGTATTGTCGCAACGCATGACGCAACCCTTCCCTGCGCAACCTTTGTCGCTATATCGCGCGCTGCGCAGCATCAATCCCTCGCCCTACATGTTCTATTACGATATGGGGGATCATCATGTGGTCGGTTCTTCGCCGGAGATTCTGGTTCGGTTAGAACACGATACTGACGATACTGGTAGCTCGCCTGGTCAACCGAACAGCGACTCCTCCCGCACCAGCGGGCTACGCCCCACCGCGTCGAAGTCGCGCCTGTCAGGTGCCACCGTCACCGTCAGACCGATCGCCGGTACGCGACCACGCGGCCGCACACCGCAGCACGACGCCGAACTGGCAGCGGAATTATTGGCCGATCCTAAAGAGCTGGCGGAACATTTGATGCTGATCGACCTTGGACGCAACGATATCGGGCGCGTGGCGCAGAACGGCACCGTAAAACTCACCGACAAGATGGTGATCGAACGTTACTCACATGTGATGCATATCGTCTCCAATGTCGAAGCCCAACTCCAGCCGGGTCTAAGTGCGATGGATGTGCTCAAGGCCACTTTTCCTGCCGGCACCGTGAGCGGCGCGGCGAAAGTGCGCGCGATGGAGATCATCGACGAGTTGGAACCCAGCAAGCGCGGCATCTACGCGGGCGCGGTCGGTTATCTCGGTTTCAACGGCGACATGGATGTCGCCATCGCGCTGCGTACCGCAGTCGTGAAAGACCAGACACTTTATGTGCAAGCGGGTGCGGGCATTGTTGCCGACTCCGTACCCGACAGCGAATGGCTGGAGACGCAAAACAAGGCACGCGCCGTACTGCGCGCGGCGGAGATGGTGCTGGAAGGTTTAGATGCGCAAGCGCATCGCTAGAGATACTGCAGTATGTTGCGCTTAACCGAAATCAAGCTGCCGATCACGCATGACGAAGGCGAGCTCAAAGCGGCAATATTGAAACGTCTAGGCATCACCCAGGATGAGCTGATCGGCCACATCATATTCAAGCGCGGATTGGATGCACGCAAGAAGAACGTGATTCTTTACAGCTACACGCTGGATGTGTCAGTACTCGATGAAACGGCTATCCTCGGGCGCTTAAACAACGATCCGCATATCAAGATCTCACCCGACACGAGCTACCGCTTCGTCGCACAAGCGCCGCAAAACCTGTCATCCAGGCCTGTGATTATCGGCATGGGCCCGGCGGGTATATTCGCCGGGCTGTTGTTGGCGCAGATGGGATTTCGTCCGTTGATATTGGAACGCGGCAAGGCGGTGCGCGAACGCACCAAGGATACCTGGGGCTTGTGGCGGCAAGGTGTGCTCAACCCCGAGTCCAACGTGCAATTCGGCGAGGGTGGCGCGGGCACATTCTCCGACGGTAAATTGTATAGCCAGATCAAAGACCCGCGCTATCTGGGCAGAAAAGTGCTGGACGAATTCGTCAAGGCGGGCGCACCGGCAGAGATCCTGTACGAGAGCCATCCGCACATCGGCACGTTCCGCCTGGTCGGCATGGTGGAGAAGATGCGCGGAACCATACAAGCGCTCGGCGGCGAGATACGTTTTGAAAGCCGTGTGGACGACATCGAAATTCATGAAGGTCGGGTACAGAGTGTCGTACTCGCCAGCGGTGAACGTATCGCCACGAGTCATCTGGTATTGGCCATCGGCCACAGCGCACGCGACACCTTTGAGATGATACACAAGCACGGCATCTACATCGAAGCCAAACCGTTCTCCATCGGCTTTCGCATCGAGCATCCGCAAACACTCATAGACCGCGCGCGCCTGGGCGCGAATGCGGGCAATCCGCAACTCGGTGCCGCAGATTACAAGCTGGTGTACCACGCAAGCAATGGTCGCTCGGTGTACAGCTTCTGCATGTGTCCGGGCGGCACGGTGGTGGCGGCCGCGTCCGAAGCGGGACGCGTGGTGACCAACGGCATGAGCCAGTATTCGCGCAACGAACGCAACGCCAACGCCGGCATCGTGGTGGGTATCACGCCGGAAGTGGATTATCCGGGCGACCCGCTCGCGGGTGTCGAATTCCAGCGGCAATGGGAATCGCGCGCCTATGAATTGGGTGGCGGGGCTTATCAGGCTCCCGGACAATTGGTCGGCGATTTTCTGGCGGGCAGAGCTTCCACAAAATTCGGCACAGTAACACCGTCCTACACACCCGGCGTGCACCTCACCGACCTGTCCACCGCACTACCCGATTACGCCATCGCCGCGATCCGCGAAGCGATACCGGCCTTCGCCAAACAGATCAAGGATTTTGACCTGCCGGATGCGGTGTTGACCGGAGTGGAGACGCGCACCTCATCGCCGGTACGCATCAAGCGCAACCGGCATGACCTGCAAAGTATCAACACCCAAGGTTTGTATCCGACAGGAGAAGGCGCAGGCTATGCGGGCGGTATCTTGTCCGCGGCTGTGGACGGCATCGAGATCGCCGAGGCGGTAGCTTTAAGCATAATTGCAAGCCCCGACTAGGCTCTATCGCATACCGATTAGAACCCGTAAGAGATAGTCAGAGCTTGAGGTGCTGTCCGCCCCAAATGAGTTCTTTCAACATTCCCAGTTCGGAAGAAGTCTGCCCTACGTTTTCCTGCAAGCGAGAGTTCTCGGTACTCAGATAATCCAGCATGAACTTGATCTTGAGGTGGGTCTTGACACGCGCAGCCACGACCGGTGCGCTGATGGGTTTATGGATAAAATCCGATGCGCCCACCGAAAACCCCAACTCTTCATCCTGTACATTATTCTTAGCCGTGATGAAAATCACCGGTACGTTGGCAAGCTTGGCATTTGCCTTTAGCCTGCGACAAACTTCGAAGCCGTCAATTTCCGGCATCATGATGTCGAGCAGTATCAGGTCGGGCGGATTGGCAAATGCGTAATCCAGCGCATCTTTGGCATCACCAAATAATTTCAACGAATAATCACCCGATAAAATCGCCTCCATTATCATCAGATTATCCGCGGCATCATCCACTACCAATACTTTAGGCCTTGCGGCAGACGCTTGCATTTTGCTCTCCTTAAAAATTTTGAGTCCGGATAAATTAGCTGTCACACGACCCCGAGACTGCCCACTCCTTCCAGCCCCAGCTGTAGGCGCATTGTGGCACACTACTCGGCAAGAGCCAAAATCCTGTTCAGCCCTGTGATGGGTGCCACCATGACTTAACAGAATGTTCTAGCAGCCGGGCAATAATGTGCCGCTCATCCGTGAGTAGCGAATTGACTCTACCAAATTGGTCATTTGAACGCTACACTCGAACCCTCGCTAAAACGTTTCAATGGATAAATCTGGTTGTTAATACCGGAGGAACCTTATGAATAAAAAATATTGTCTCGTTGCCTTGTTCTGGCTGACCGTAAAAATCCCTCTTGCAATAGCCGCACCCAATGACAACCAGAACACCGGTGCAGAAAAGAGTGATGCCGCCCCTGTAGCGCTGGCCTCGCACACCATAGATTCGCCTACTTTTACCTATGGCGGATTCGGATCGCTGGGCGTATCCCATTCCAGCCAGGATTTGGGTGATTACGTTCTGGAAAGCACCATGCCCAAAGGGGCCGGCCGCAGCTACAGTTGGTCGGCCAGCAACAATAGCCGGCTTGCGGCACATGTGAATGCCAATTTCACACCCAAAGTATCGGCCATCTTTCAAGTCATTACGGAATATCACTCAGATGGAACTTTCCGGCCGGAGATTGAATGGGCCAATATCAAGTATGCATTGACTCCCAACGCTTATGTGAGAGCTGGGCGCATAGCCTTGCCGACATTTCTCGATTCTGAAAGCCGAGATGTCGGATATACCTACACATGGGTTCATCCACCGGTTGATCTTTACCATCAATTGATCATACCGAGCAGCGATGGCGTCGATGCCATGTACCGCTTTGAAATCGGAGAAGCGGAAAATTCCATCAAGGCTCTTTACGGCACGAACACGCTGGATCGCCCGACCAGCGTATCAACGTCAAATGATCTCTGGGGAATTTTTGACACGCTAGAGCTTAGCCGGACCACGTTCCACGCGGGTTACCAGAGGCGTAATTCATCTTCTCAAAATCTCTTGACGGGTGTAATCGGCCCATGGATACCCAACAGCGATTTATCCTTTGGGGCACTTTACGATCCGGGCGATTGGTTCGCCATGTCGGAATGGATACAACGTCGATCAAAGTCCAAGGTTGAGGCGATGTATATCAGTGCTGGTTACCGCATCAATAAATATACCCCCTATGTGACCTACAGCCAAAATAGCACGGGTTCCTTTCTTCCGGGCTACACAACACCAACAGCGGCCGAATTCAAATCCGCCAACAGATCGCAGAGTACAGTCAGCCTGGGTGTACGCTGGGACTTCATGAAAAATACCGATTTCAAATTGCAATACGATCAGGTAACACTTAGCGACAACTCCAATGGCTATCTGATCAATGTGCCGGCGAATGTCAACCTCTACGGTTCTACGTTTCATGTGATTTCTGCAGTTGTTGACTTTGTGTTCTAGACACCAAAAACACTGTGAGCGCATCGATGTTATTTCGCAATAGCTTGACATACCTCCTGTTTTTTACCTTGTCTGTAGTTGCCTCGATGGCACAAGCGGATGTGGTGGTGGTCGTTTCATCCAAAAGCTCTATCACAACACTGACATCCGAACAGACCGCCAAAATATTCCTTGGTAAAGTTGTTACCTTCCCGAATGATCAACCCGCCTTTCCTGTCGATCAGCCTGAAGGAAGCGAAGTCAGGGATGAGTTTTATGCCAAAGTCACCCACAAAAATTCCTCGCAACTCACTGCATACTGGGCAAAGATCATTTTCACGGGCGAAGGCCGCCCACCGCAATTGCTATCAGGCAACGTGGCCGTCAGAAAAGCCATTGCCAATAATCCGAATGCCATCGGCTATATCGACGAAAGTGCCGTGAACAAGAGTGTCAGAGTTGTTCTCACCCCATGAGGCGGAGTCAGCGGAACAAATGAACAAATTTAACAACTATCCATTGAAGTTGAAACTATTGCTGGTACCGGTTGTTGCGACCTTAAGCTTTGCCGCGTACCTGATTTATTCATCTTTGGTGTTATCGGCGGGGAATACGCTACTCAAAGAACTGCGCGACATCGATTTTCCGATACTGGATACCGCCGAGAAAGTTCTCAACAATAACGACAGACTCGTTGATACCTTAAACACAGCGGCCGCGACAGGCGAGGTAGAATTTTTGGGTCTAGCCAAAGTCAAAGCTTCAGAAATATTGGACCGATTTGACACACTGGGAAGACTCGATATCGAGCACCGGAACGAGATTGAAAAACTGAAATCCGAGTTCAATGCTTACTTTGATCTGGCTTTTGATGTGGCACAACGAATGACGAGCAAAAAAGACATGCCTAGTGCGCAGCAGATCATGGCTATGCGGGCCAAGCGTGACGCCTATTTGTCCGGTGCACTGGCATACCGTGAAATTGCCGAAAAAGAATTCCATACCGATGTGAGTAACGCGATTGCGAGATCGGATCGTGCCCAGGAATGGGGCAGGGCCATCGGTACATTCATGCTGCTGGTTAGTGTGGCGCTTACCTGGTTGGTCACCCGCGGCATCCTGGCATTGGAAAAAGGCGTGGCAGACCGCAACAAAAAGTTGGCGGAAGTCAACAGTGAACTTGTGCAGGAAATACTGAAACTCAAAGTAGCCGAGGAAGCGAGAAGTCACGCTGAAGCAACCAGTCAGATCAAGGACGAATTTCTCGCCAATATGAGTCATGAACTCCGCACACCTATGAACGCTGTCATCGGCTTGAGTCATCTGTGTTTACAGACAGACATGTCGCAAAAGCAGCACGATTATCTGCAAAAAATCCATGGCTCTGCAAAATCATTGCTGGGAATACTGAACGATATTCTGGACGTATCCAAGATTGAAGCCGGAAAAATGGAGATGGATCGGATTCCTTTCGAACTGGAAGAGGTTATGGACAATCTGTCCACGATTCTGGGCATCAGATCCGAGGAAAAAAATCTCGAATTTCTGCTGGAAACCGCTCCGGACGTCCCAGCCTTACTGATAGGCGATCCTCTGCGCCTGGGTCAAGTACTCATCAATTTGGCGGGTAACTCTGTCAAGTTCACCGAGAAGGGCGAAGTGAGTGTACTTACCGAACTGGAAAGCTTGGAAGACGATCATGTCATTCTGCGTTTCACTGTGAAAGACACGGGAATCGGCATGTCGCAAAAGGAAATCGACAAGTTGTTTCAACCCTTCACCCAGGCAGATACCAGCATCACCCGCAAATTCGGCGGAACCGGTCTGGGTCTGACTATCAGCAAACGCCTGGTGGAAATGATGGGTGGAAGCATCCGGGTGGAAAGCACTCCGGGAACGGGATCGAAATTCATTTTTACGGCACGCTTCCAGAAAAGCGAGATGCAAGCGATCAATCGCCAGCCTGAGCTCAATGACTTGCGCGGCCTCCGTGTGCTGGTGGTTGATGACAGCCAGAGCAGTCTGCATATTCTGCAGAATTATCTCGAGTCTTTCACTTTCGATGTGACCGTTACCAACAATGGTTGGGCAGCACTGAGCGCCGTCCGCAAAGCGAATGAGGATAAACGACCCATAAATTTGGCAATTATCGACTGGAAGATGCCACAAATGGACGGCATAGAACTATCAAAGAAGCTGCATGAAATGACGGCATTGCGTGTAAAGCCAAAAATATTGATGATCTCGAGCTACGGCCACAATGAACTCTCGCTGCTCAAACATGACAAGTTAGTCGACGGAATATTGGCAAAACCATTCCTGCCGAGCAAATTGTTCGATGCGATCGCCAAAATCTCCGGGAAAGACAAGTCTGGGACAGGTAAATTCAAACTGGCGGGGGCACAATTCAACAAGGAACTGGTATCTCAAATCCGCGGTGCAAATATGCTGCTGGTAGAGGACAACGAAATCAACCAGCAAGTGGCAAAAGAACTGCTGGAAAGTTTTGGCATGAAGGTTACCGTCGCCGAAAATGGCGAAGAAGCGATTACAATGGTTAACCAGGAACAGTTCGATGGCGTACTGATGGATATGCAGATGCCCGTGATGGATGGAATAACCGCCACCCGCGAAATACGAAAACAGCAGCAGTTTGCAAAATTGCCGATTATCGCCCTGACTGCCAATGTCATGATCAGTGAACAAAATGAATTTCTGGCTGCCGGGATGAACGACCATATCGGCAAACCGCTGGATCCCGACAGACTAGTCGTCACGCTTGCTAAATGGGTGTATCCGACCCGAACCACTGAAAGTTCTCAAGTCCCTACTGTTGTTGAAACCCCTGCACCGGCAACGCTGCTCCCCGATCTGACTGGCGTCAAAGTGGCAGAAAGCGTGCGCCGGATAGGCGGAAACGTAGTCTTGTATCGCTCGCTGCTCGATAAATTCCGAGTTAAAGAACGGGATTTTGTCCCCAGGATCCGCGATGCCCTGTCCGGAAACGACCAGAAATTATCGGAACGATTGGCTCACACCCTGCGCGGAAGCGCGGGTACTCTCGGCGCGGAAGCCCTGCAAAACCAGGCTGAACAATTGGAGAATTGCATTAAGAACAAAGCACTCAATGAAGTTGAGCCTATGCTTGCCCAAATCGATCAGGAGCTCGCCACACTTATAGCACGCATAGATCAAGCGCTAGCGACCAGTTGATACTTGCACTGCGGTTCATTCATAGCATATTTGCGTACCACACCGTCTCGTTGAAGAAACCAAACGCTATGCATTTTCGTCCGGCTCCGATTGGAACTTTGAGCACCAGCTGACCAGACTGGAAAGTGCGATTTTCCTGATAACCTGTCAATCGACGGGTAAAATACCCTGCATTCTGAAACTGCCGACCTGGCTGGACAATCGCCTCCTGATCAGAAACATTATGCATTCGGCACAAATCCATTTAAGCAATAC
>Ga0075019_10000654_pt1 | contig 19794 bp, 19 predicted proteins | sample ColStrG_CSR_2013_FD_71473 | JGI IMG/M metagenome (GOLD analysis project Ga0075019, IMG submission 71473) | Freshwater sediment microbial communities in response to fracking from Pennsylvania, USA - Cold Stream Run_MetaG_CSR_2013 | ecosystem: Environmental > Aquatic > Freshwater > Creek >...
GCCGCAGGCGGCGGCAGTGACCTGGTAGGACGCACGCTGACCGAGCGTTGGGGCAAAGCGCTCAACCAAAACTTTGTCGTGGAAAACCAGGGCGGCGGCGGCGGCGTGATCGCCTGCCAGGCAACGGCGCACGCCGCACCCGACGGCTATACGCTGATGCAGGGCTATGTGGCGACGCACGGCACCAGTCCGGCAACGCGCACCCTGCCCTACGATCCGATCAAGGACTTCACGCCCATAGGCATGATAGGCGCCACACCCAATGTGCTGGTGGTGAACGCCGACGTTCCGGTGCACAGCGTCGCCGAGTTCGTCGCCTACCTGCAAAAAAATCCGGGCAAGGTTTCTTACGGATCGGCCGGCCAGGGCTCGCTGACGCACCTGACCATGGAATTGTTCAAGCTGCAAGTCAATTCTTTCATGGTGCACATTCCTTACCGCGGCATCGCACCCGCCTTCAACGACCTCATAGGCGGTCAGACGCAGGCCATGTTCCCGGGGCTGGCGGCTGCAGTGCCGCATATCAAGTCGGGGCGCGTGCGCGCACTGGCGGTCACGGGCTTGCAGCGCCACCCGGCGTACAAGGACATCCCCACCCTGGAAGAGTCGGGCTACAAGGGCTTTGTCGCGCAGCAATGGTATGGCGTGGTCGGGCCCGCGGGAATTCCGGCGCCCATCGTACGCCAGCTCAACGAGACCCTGGCTTCGGTGCTGAAGGCGCCCGACTTTCGCGACAAGCTGTCGCTGGAAGCGATAGAACCCATGCCCATGGGCGCAGACCAGTTCGGCGACTACATCAAGGCCGAGGTAGCCCGCTGGACCAAGCTGGCGCGCGAACGCAACATCCATCTGGACAGCTAGCCGCCTCGCAAACGAAGCACGCCATTTGCTCTAACACCCAAGCTGAGGAGATTACCGTGGACGCACCCCTGTTACGTCGCCACCTGCTGCTGGCGGGAACGGCTTCCCTGGGACTGGGCAGCACGCCCGGTCGTGCAGCGCCCCATCCTGCGGCATCGGACGATTCCGCCGCGGCCGACCTGGACGCGGTCGTCGCGCCACCACCGGCCTTGCAGCTCGCCGACGGGCTGCGCCTGGCGACCTGCCTGTTCCCGGGTGCGAAAGCGCCCAGCCTGGGCCTGGTGCGCGACGACGGTCACATTGTCGACCTGGCCGCAGGGTTCAAGCGCCTGGGACTGAAAGCGCGCTTTGCCACCGACTCCATGCTGTCCCTGCTGGAAGCCGGCCCTGAAGCCTTGGCGCAGGTCCGCCAGTTGGACGCGCGCGCTGCCAGCGGACGCCTGCCCACGCACGCGCTGCAACAGGTGCGCCTGCTCTCGCCAATCCCGAAGCCGCACAGCAATATCTACTGCGTGGGCTGGAACTATCTGGAGCATTTCAACGAAGGCAAGGATGTGCGCGCCGACAAGGGCGTCAGCGAACTGCCGGCGCACCCGGTGTTTTTCACCAAGAGTGTGCACACCATGAACCATCCCCTGGGATCGATTCCCTACGAAGTGGGAAATACCGAGACCGCCGACTACGAGGCCGAGCTCGCCGTCATCATCGGCAAGACCGGACGCAATATTCCGGAAGAGCAGGCGATGGACTACGTCTTTGGCTACACCGCGTACAACGACACCACGGTGCGCGAGATCCAGCAAAAGCGCCATGGCGGCCAATGGTTCAAGGGCAAAAGCCTGGACCGCTACGGCCCCATGGGCCCGTGGATCGTCAGCGCCGACGGCGTGGACCTGAGCCAGGTGCGCGTGATTTGCCGCATCAATGGCGTCGAGAAGCAGAACGCCAGCTACGAGACCATGTACTTCAAGGTGCCGCGCATCATCGCCGAATTGTCGCGCGGCCTGACGCTGGTTCCCGGCGACATCATCGCCACCGGAACGCCGCCCGGCGTAGGCTATGCGCGCAAGCCACCCGAATTCCTGCGGCCGGACGACGTGATTGAGACCGAGGTCACGGGAATCGGCAGTTTCAAAAATATCGTGCGCCTGCAGAGCTGATACTGCAGGGCAGCGCCTTTCGTGTGCTAACTAGAAAAACCCAGGAGAACTTTATGTTGAAAAAATATTCCCGCACCTTGTCCGCCGCACTGGCTGTCCTGGCCACCAGCGGCGCGGCATGGGCGTACGACGGGCTGCACCTGATCGCCAGCAACACCTTCCCCAGCAGTAACGCCGCCTGGGACTATGTCTCGTTCGACGCAACGCACAACCATGTCTTTCTGGGCCACCGCAAGGACGGCCTGCAGGTCTACGATCCGGTAAGCCAGCACATCCTGGGAATCATCGGCGACACCGCAAAGCACAGTGCCAACGGGGCCTCCATGGCGCCCGAATTTGACCTCGGCATATCCAACAACGAAGACGGCACGTTCACGCCGTTCAAGCTGTCCACGCTGGAAGCCGGCGCCTCAGTCAAGATCGCCGAAGGCATTGACACCAGCCATTACGACGGCGCGAGCAAGCGTTTTGTTTTCAATACTGAACCCGGACCCAAGGGCACTGACCTGCTCGTCATGGACGCAGCCACGCAAAAAGTCGTAGGCAGCATTCTGGTTCCCAGCACCAAGGCCGAAGGCGCCGAGGCCGATGGCCAGGGCCATTTCTACCTGGTCGGCCAGGACCGCGATGAAATGTACGTTCTCGACACCAAAGGGCTCAAGATACTGGCCACCTGGAACCTGGCGGCCTTTTGCGGCAAGCCCACCGGCGTTGCCACAGACCCTGCGCACCAGCGCATTTTCGTGAGCTGCCGCGGCCGCGACGCGGTCAAGCCCGCGTTTGTCGTGCTCGACGCCAGCAACGGTGCCAAGGTCTACGCCACGGAAATCGGCGGCGGCTCGGACAGCATGATCTACGACGCCGGCACCAAGCGTCTGTACAGCGCCAATGGCGTCAACGCCAACCTGAGCGTGATCGAGCAGATCGACGCCAACAACTACCGCATCGTCGAAACCCTGGGAACCGAAGCCTGGGTGCGCACCATGGCGATGGACCACGCCAGCGGACGCCTGTACGCGCAGACCGCCAGCGGCTCTTCCGACGCTTCCAAGAAAATCTTGACGGCGGTGTCGCCCTACTACATCAACACCATTTTCCCGAACACCTACCGTGTGCTGACCTACGGCAACAAATAAGCGAGCACTGCGACCCCATGGCAAGAAATACCCAGGTTCAGGCGGACCACAATGCCCCTCCCATCACGCAACAGCTTGCAGCCTTCGTCGCCGGCCATCCGACGCGCGGCTGGAGCGATGCGGTCGAGCGCGAGGCGCTGCGAACCATCCTGAATTGGCTGGGGTGCGCCATCGGTGCCTCGCAGCACGAATCGACGCAGGCGGCGCTCGCCGCCTGCCGGTTCCTGCAACCCGCGCCCCAGGCCAGCGTGCTGGGGCGGGCGGAGCGCGTCGACGTGGGCAGCGCAGCGCTGATCAACGGCATCAGCTCGCACACCTTTGACTTTGACGATACCCACCTCAAAACCATCATTCACCCGGCCGGACCGGTGTGTTCGGCAGTACTCGCTCTGGCCGAGAAAACCGGCGCCAGCGGACGCGCGCTGATCGACGCCGTGGTGCTGGGAATCGACGTCGCGTGCCGCGTCGGCAACGCCATGTACCCCGACCATTACGACCGCGGCTGGCACATCACCGGCTCGACCGGAACGCTGGGCGCCGCAGCGGCGTGCGCACGCCTGCTCGGCCTGAACGCGGCGCAAACGCAGATGGCACTGGGAATCGCCGCGTCGCAGCCGGTAGGCATGCGCGAACAATTCGGCAGCATGACCAAGCCCTTCCACCCGGGCGCGGCGGCGCGTGCCGGACTGATGTCGGCGTTGCTGGCACAAAACGGGTTTACCGCGAGCCCGCGTGCGCTGGAAGCGCCGCGCGGCATGATGCAAACCGTTTCCACCAAAAACGACTGGTCCGAAATCTCACACGAATTGGGCGAGCGCTTCGAGATCTCGTTCAACACCTACAAGCCCTTCGCCTGCGGCATCGTCATCCACCCCAGCATTGACGCCTGCTGCCAGCTGCGCGCGCAAGGCATAGCACCCGACGATATTGCGCGCCTGGAATTGCGCGTGCACGCGCTGGTGCTCGAGCTGACGGGCAAGAAAGAGCCCGCTGACGGGCTGCAAGCCAAGTTCAGCGTCTACCACGGATGCGCCGCCGGCCTGAACTTTGGCCGCGCCGCCGAAGAGGAGTTTTCCGACGCCATCGTCAACCGCCCCGATATGGTGGCGCTGCGGCGCAAAGTCGTCGCCGTGGTCGACGACAGCATCGACGAAGCCAGCGCCGACGTGCGTGCCACCCTGCACGACGGGCGCAGCGTGCACGTGTTCGTCGAACACGCCATAGGCTCGCTGCAAAACCCCCTGTCAGACGCCGGACTGGAGGCCAAATTCCACGGCCTGGGCGATCCGGTACTGGGCCAGGAACGCGTCGCCAAACTGCTGGACGCGTGCTGGAATCTGGCGCAGCTTCCGCAGGCTGCGGAACTCGCCCGCCTGGCGACTTAGCGCGCTGCGCCGCGCTGGCTGCCCGGGCCGCGTCACGCGCGGGCAAGCGTGCGCAAAACCTGGACGACGGCTTGGATCACCGGGCCCCAGTCGCCATCCGGACCCTGGCGAAACAAGCGCAGGCACTGCGGGTACCACACGCTGTCGCTGCCCTGCACGCCCCAGCGCCAGTCGGTCATGTAATGCGGCAGCAGCACCCAGCACGGCGTACCCAAGGCGCCGGCCAGGTGCGCCATGGCGGAGTCGACGCTGATGACCAGATCGAGTTGCGCGACGATGGCGGCAGCGTCGGCAAAGTCTTCCATATCCTGGCCCAGGCAAAGCAGCGGGCGCGCCTGCGCGAACGCCAGCGCCTGCTCCTGCCCCGCGCCCTTCTGCAGGCTCACCAACTGCACGCCGCGCACATCCCACAAGGGCAGCAGCAGTTGCACGTCGCGCAGCGAGCGATCCCGGTCAAACTCGAATTTCGGGTTGCCCTGCCACGCCAGGCCTACGCGCAACGGTTTGGAATCCGCGCCCCCCGCCTGCGGATGTTGCGCCAGACGCTGCGCCCAGTGGCCGCGCAGCGCTGGATCGGCGTGCAGATAGGCGGCGGGCGCATAGGGCTCGGGCAGGTAGTCGCCCAGCGCACGCGCCTGCGCGGATTGGAAGTGAAAAGGCGCGCTCATCAGCGGCATCCAGTAGTCGTAGCCGGGGGGCTGAAAATCTTCGCTGTACGCGTACACCTGGTCCAGTTCCGGCATGCTGCGCAACAAGCGCACCAGCGGCGCGTGGCACACCAGGGACAAGCGCTGGGGGCCGCGCGCCCTGAGCAGCGCGGCGTAGCGGACAAACTGCAAGACGTCGCCGTGCCCGGCCTCCAGGCACAGCAACAGCGCCTTGTCGCGCAAGGGCTCGCCCTCCCAGCGGGGAAAGGGAAATTGCTGCGCAAAGCGCAGGTACCAGTCGCGCGCCTCGTACAGCGCCCAGGCCTGGGCGTACGCGCCGTGGCGCAGCGCCAGGTAAGACAGATTGAAGCGCGCCAGCGCGTCTTGCGGATTGAGTTCCAGCGCCTTGTGCAAACAGGTGCGGGCTTCGTCCTCGCGCTGCAGGCGCAAATACAGCGAGCCCAGGTTGCACCACATGGCACTGCGCGCCGGCTGCAGCTGCAAGGCGTTGGCAAACGCTGCCTCGGCTTCCGAAAAACGCTTTTGCTGCAGCAGCAAGCTGCCATAGTTCATGTGGACGTTGGCCATGCTGGGCTCTTGCGCCAGCGCCGCCTGGTACCAGGTCTCGGCCTCGTCTGGGCGTTCTTCGACCTGGTGCAACAGGTAGGCGAGCGTCGCAACCGCCTGGGGAAAGAGCGCATTCAGCGCGACGGCGGCGCGCAGATGCACCACCGCCTGCCCGTATTGGCGCGCGCCTATGCACTGCTGCGCCAGCGCGAACTGCGCCAGCGCCTCGGCGGCCCGAATTCCCGTCATGGACCGATGCGCCTGCAGCGCCCCCGGCCTATTGCATGTGCCAGCCGTGGCTCACGACGATGGACTGTCCGGTCAGCGCGTTGGACGCAAAGCCGGCGAACAGCAAGGCGACTTCGGCAACGTCCTGCACGGTGGTGAATTCACCGTCCACGGTTTCCTTCAACATGACCTTGCGAATCACGTCGTCCTCGCTGATTCCAAGCGCGGCGGCCTGTTCCGGAATCTGCTTGTCCACCAGCGGGGTGCGAACAAATCCCGGGCATATCACGTTGGCCCGTATGCGGTGCGGTCCGCCTTCCTTGGCAACGGTTTTGCACAAACCCAGCAAGCCATGCTTGGCAGTCACGTAGGCCGACTTCAGCACGGAAGCCTCCTTGGAATGCACCGAACCCATGTAAATGATGCTGCCACCGCGCCCTGAGGCCATCATGTGCGGCATGCACGCCTTGGTCGTCAGGAAGGCGCCGTCCAGATGAATGGCAAGCATCTTTTTCCAATCGGCGAAGGGAAAGTCCTGGACCGGGTAAACGATCTGAATTCCCGCGTTGCTCACCAGCACGTCGACGCCACCATAGGCGGCCACCGCCTGCGCCACCGCAGCGTTCACCTGTTCCTCGCTGGTAACGTCCATGGCGACGGCCATGGCGACGCCGCCCGCGGCGACGATTTCATCGGCGGCGCGCTGCGCCGCGTCTTTGCTGATATCGGCAATCACCACCTTGCCGCCCGCGCGCGCGTAGGTCATTGCAATTTCTTTGCCGATGCCGCTTGCCGCACCCGTTACCAGGCACACCTTGTCTGTGAGTTTCATGGGAATCCCTTTTTGCTGATGAGTCGAACGCCGCGCCCGGGCCCCCACGCAGGGGACGCCCAGGTTTTGCGTATTGTCCAACAGTCGCAGTCCGCGCCCACACCGCCTTGAAAATGGCGTATTCCTCCAGTACGGCGGCGACGCGCTGGGCGCAGGAATCAGCCGTGCGGCATAGCCGACGACGCCTCCGGACCCGCCGCAGCCGGCTGCTGCATGGCGCGCCAGCCGCCGTGCATGGAACCATGCTGGCGGTGGCGCATCCAGCGCAAGGATTCCTGGTCAAAGACCTTGCGCTGCGGCTCATTCAGGCTGGCGTAAAAAGTCTTGGTGGCCGTCGCGCGCTGCTCCATTTCCGCGTCACGCCGCGCGCGCAAGGCCTTCAGGGCGTCGATGCGCTCCGGGGTGGTCATTTTTTCCATCGCTGGAATGACGGGAGCTGCCGGGCGCTCGGCCGGTGGTCGCATGGCGGCGATGAACTGGTTCCAGGCGGCTTCCTGCTGCGGGCCGAGTTGCAGTTGCACCTTGAACTTGGCCATGTGATGGTCAAACATCGCCTGCCAGTCGTGCTTGTGCTGCCGAAAGCCGGGATGTTGCGCCTCCTGCGCAGACGGCGCCGAGGCCGCGGGTGCAGCCGAATCTGCTGCAAATGCCGCCAGGCCGCCGCAGGCGATCAAGGCGCACACCAATGATTTCTTGAACATGATGATCCCCTTAAAAAAGCTACGCGTGCGATCCACACAGGCTGGCAAACCGTTGCGCGTTGGCAGGCTTATTCTTGGCCCGGGCTGTTAACGCTTGCCCCTGCTTTTGGATAAGTCCAGGTAAAGCGCGCCAGACACGGCGCAAAAAAAGCCCCGGGAACCGCGCTGCGGGTCCTGGGGCTGGGGCTGCGGCGCATGGCGCAGCCAATCGCTAACCCACCCTTACAACAGGGGGGAGGCAGGCGTTTTAGGGCGCGACGCTAGAGTGCGTAATACGGGCCTGTGCCCAGGCTGGAGCCCTGCCCCTCTATGCCAAACACCACGGTACGGCCATAAAACAGGGGAAGACCCCAGTCAAACACCGAGTTCAGGCGCAACCTCCCCCCCAAGGTGGGCAGGGCCAAATGCTTGGACTTCACCAGCGTTTCGGCGTTGCCAATGGTAAAACTCAGGTGCTTGTTGGCACCGCCCAGCGCGCCCAGCGTGGCCGAGGCGTTGACGCTCACGCTGGGGCAGTAAAAGCCCACCACCTTTCCACCCGGACATACCGGCAGCGCGCTGTCAAAGAACAGGCCGTTCGACCCGGTATCCAGAAAGCTGTGCTTCATGGGCGCGAACTCGCCAATGGTTCCGTGGTCTACCAGGGTGGTAATGATTCCAGAGCGGTTCGTGGGGATGGTGGTCAGGCCGGCAAACTTGTTATTCGCCTGCGTGTCCACGCCCATCACCAGCGTACCCTTGGCGCTCGCCTGCCCTGCGGGCGGCACGTTTTCCAGGACGATGGCAAGGCCGTTATTGTCCTTGGCCAAGGCGGCCACCGGATGCTGCAGCTGCTGCGCCTGACTCAGCGTGGTTCCTTGCACCGCACTGCAATCGGCGTCGCTGCAGGCAAAGTACAAACCGTTGTCGGCGTTGTTATTGGCCGCCGGGTCGCACTCCACACCGCAGTCACGCTGCTTCAGGCCCACGCCCAAAATACCGTTTGCCCCCATGGCACTGACGCTGCTAAGCGACTGCCCGGAGGCCGAGCAGGCGCTGGCCAAATTCTCGGTCCCCGACTTGCCAACCAGCTGAACCGATACGCCGGTGGCCGTCTCGCCGCCAATTTTTACGTCAGCCTGTGCCACCGGGCCCCAGGCATAGGAGCCATCCAGGAAATTCGCGCAGGCAAACACGGGATGGTTGGCGGCGTTGTGCACGCCACGCAGGTTGACGCCTGAGGACACGGCGTCCGAAAGAATGCGCAAGCCGGTAGAGCCCGTATCCACCATGACGTGGTCAACGGTGCTGCACTGCGTGCTGCTGCCCGGGGCGCACAGTGTCACCGTGGTGTACAAAATATTGACGCCGTTTTTCGCCGGGCCGCTGTCCACCACGAGGGGGGCCACATTGGCGGGTCCGCTGGCTTGCGGGCTGGGACTGGGAGCGACGGCCGCGTCCCCGGCAAAAATTCCGGAAACCAGCGGTGGTACCGGCGAAGTTTCGGAGGCTTCGGAACCGCCGCCGCAGCCGGCGAACAGGGCGGGAAGCAATAAGCAGGCAATCAGCAGTTTTCGCATCGTTCACTCCATTGCGTTGAGCAGTTTGGCGACGTCCACGGTGGCAGGCACCAGGGACTCCAGGTAGGCGTAGCCCTGGTAGCTGCCGGCATGGCCGGTGGAAACCACAACCAGGCCCTGGTCCCGAATGTCTACCGGTCCTCCGCGCCGACCCGCAGCGCGCAGCACGCGGACTTGCTGTTGAAATCGATCGATACTCGCCCCCAAAATCAAACCGTAGTCGGGCAAGGCCGGCCCGCTCCAGCGCAACGCAAAGACCTTGCCGGCTGGCGTTGCAAATTCGGTGACGGTGGTCTTGTTGGCCAGGGTGACGGTTTGCACCGTGTAACTGCTGTTGCTCCCGGGCATGGCGGGCTCCTGCGCGCGCACAAACTTGTGCGCTGCGTCGGACTGTCCAAGGGGTAGACCGCCCAGCGCCGCTCCGGCGGGAATGCTGCAAATGGCGCCGGCCACCAGAACGACCGGGGCGACGCAGCGTGTCAACACGTTTGGGTTTCGATTCACAGGGGGCTCCAGAGTAAAGGGACCCCGAGCCTATGGCAGCCCCCCGGCTGGTCGAACAACAAGTGCAATAAAACGTTAACGAGTTTTAGTGAGCCACAGGATTGTTTCAATTCGCCTGACTGCGACGACATGCCCACCCCGGCACGCGTCCGCCAACACGGCAGGCCTCAGCAGACGGCACGCGTCAACCGGCTGCGCGCGACGCCACTCCCAGCGCGGATAGCCGGCTGTCGACGGCCGACTCCAGGGTGCTGTTGGCCCAATCCACATTGCTCGCCGTTCGGCTCACAATCGTTCGCACCAGATAGGCGCCGAACGCCGGGTCCTGGAAAAACAACTCCCAGAATTTGTCGGCGGATATGGTTCCCAGCTCCACGTCGGTCGCGCACACCGCGCTGCCGGTGCGGCGCGCGTCCTCCGTGAAAACGCCCATTTCACCCAGCAGTTCGCCGGGGAGCACGGACTTGTCAAACTCCGGCAATTGCACGGTCCCGCTGATGACGTAATGCACCGCACCGGCGTCATCCCCCTTGCGGAAAATGATGGTTCCCGCCGGAAATCTGGTGTGCGACATATAGGGCAGCAACATCGCCAGGTTCATGCGTCCGCCCGCAGACGAGCGCACCTTGAACGTCAGATTGCGCATTTGGATCAGGCGCCAGCCATTGAGTGGCAGCAGCAGCACGTGCAAGACCAAGGTGGGCGCAGCACCCGTTCGAATGCCGTAGACGATGTAAATCAGGTCGGCAACCATGGCGACAGCGCGCAGGGGAATCATGGTGCGAACAAAAAAACTGCCCAGTGCCAAGGCCGCGCTCAGCCATCCCAGTAGCGCCGTCAATGAAATCTCCATGGTTTCCCCGTCCCTGTGCTTGCCATTTAAAAATGTCTGTCCGCTGGCGTCGGGCGTACGCGCGCGCGCCGCTGGACTTATCGGCGACGCTTATTTGAGCGCCGAAGTGATGGCCGCAGCGTCCAGATACTGGGCAAAACTTCCCATGGACGCGGCGACCGCCGGATTGCTCATGATTTCCTGCATTGCCAGGACGCCCAGCGACTGAAAGCTTTTTTGCAGGGCCGCCGGGTCCACTTTCATGGCGGCGCGGGTTTCGTCCAGGCAGTCCTTGGTTATCAGGCGCGTCACCAGCTGCGCGACTTTCTGGTTTCCTGCGACCTGCTGCTCCGGGGTGGCGGTCGACAATTGCTGCAGTTGGGGGTGTTCTGCCATCAGGACAAAGACCCACTTTGCCAACTCCACCCGGTCTTTGCCCGTGGTCGAATTGGCGATGCACAGGGTCATGGCATCGACCGCGCCAGCAGCCAGAACGGGCGCGGACCCGGCGAAACAGCCCAGAAAAACGGGCACGATAAACCGCAATAAACGCTGCATGGAGGGTCCTGTGTTGTAAGTGTCCCCAGTCTAATCCAGGGAGAACCCGCAGCCGCCAGCGCGCTTTGCCGGCGATCCCGGGCCATTTTTATTCCCGGCCAGGCCGCCCGCCAGGCCGGCAAGGCCCGGGCCAAGCCGGTAAAAGGCGACGCGATGGCCCAACAGGGTGCACAACCCACGGTAAGATGCCAGTCGGCGAGCGTCCGCTCCGGTGCACACGTTTACACTGTGCATTGGATCGGCGATGATTATTTGTCACCCAACTTGCAACTGAGTCCACCTTGGCAGCCCTGGAAACCGTCATACAAGACCCGAGCGCAATAGCCCTACCGGGAATCGGCCGCGCCATGGTTGCGGCTGGAAAGCTGGGGCAAAAATCGGCCGAAGAAATCTATAGCAAGTCCGTCGCCAATAAAACCAGCTTTATTTCCGAGTTGGTCGGCTCCGGCATGGTGTCGGCGTCAGACCTGGCGCACACCTTGTCCAACGCCTTTGCCGCGCCGCTGATCAACCTCGACGCAGTCGACGCCCAGCGCCTGCCCAAGGGATTGCTGGACGCCAAAATCTGCCAGGATTACCGGCTGGTGGTGCTGAGCAAGCGCAACAACCGCCTGATGGTCGCCACGGCCGACCCCTCGGACCAGCGCGCTACCGAAAAAATCAAGTTCTCCACCCAGCTCGGCGTCGACTGGATCATTGCCGAGTACGACAAGCTGTCCAAGCTGGTCGAAGCGAACGCGACGACCGCCACCGAGGCGATGGAAGACATCATCGGCGGCGACTTCGAGTTCGACGAAACCGCCACCGAAACCGTCAGCGAGACCGCGCAAGCCACGGCCGAGGTGGAAGACGCCCCGGTCGTTCGCTTTCTGCAGAAAATGCTGCTCGACGCCTTCAGCATGCGCGCGTCCGACCTGCACTTCGAACCGTACGAGCACACCTACCGCGTGCGCTTTCGTATCGACGGCCAGCTGCGCGAAATCGCCAGCCCGCCGATCGCCATCAAGGACAAGCTGGCCTCACGCATCAAGGTGATTTCGCGCATGGACATCTCCGAGAAGCGCGTTCCCCAGGACGGGCGCATGAAGCTCAAGGTCGGCCCCGACCGCGTCATCGACTTCCGCGTCAGCTCCCTGCCCACGCTGTTCGGCGAGAAAATCGTGATCCGTATTCTGGATCCCAGCAGCGCCAAGCTCGGCATCGACGCGCTCGGCTACGACCCGGAAGAGAAGGAACGCCTGCTCAAGGCCATTTCCCGGCCCTACGGCATGATTCTGGTCACCGGCCCCACGGGTTCGGGCAAGACCGTGTCGCTCTACACCTGCCTGAACCTGCTGAACCAGCCGGGCGTGAACATCGCCACGGCCGAAGACCCGTCGGAAATCAACCTACCCGGGGTCAACCAGGTCAACGTCAACGAAAAAGCCGGCCTCACTTTTGCGGCTGCGCTCAAGTCATTTCTGCGCCAGGACCCGGACATCATCATGGTCGGCGAAATCCGCGACCAGGAAACCGCCGACATTTCCATCAAGGCGGCGCAAACCGGCCACCTTGTGCTTTCTACCTTGCACACCAACGACGCCCCCGCTACGCTCACGCGCATGCGCAATATGGGCATACAGCCGTTCAACATCGCGTCCAGCGTCATCCTCATCACGGCCCAGCGCCTGGCGCGCCGGCTGTGCCTGAATTGCCGCCAGCCGGCCGACATCCCCAAGCAGGTGCTGCTGGACGCTGGCTTCGAGACCAGCGAACTCGACGGCTCGTGGGCGCCGTACCGGCCAGTGGGCTGCCAGAGCTGCAATCTGGGCTACAAGGGCCGCGTCGGGATTTACCAGGTCATGCCCATCAGCGACGAAATTCAGCGCCTGATCCTGGCCGATGCCAGTGCCATGGAGATTTCCGAGCAGTCGCAACGCGATGGCGTGCGCTCGCTGCGACAGTCGGGTTTGCGCAAGGTACGCCAGGGATTGACGTCCCTGGAAGAAGTCCTGGCCTGCACCAATGAATAAGGCCTAACGGAGTTCCACTATGGCAACCACTGCACTGTCCGACAAAAGCGCCGCCGCCAACAAGGAGTTGGTCTTCGAATGGAAGGGCAAGGACCGCAACGGCCGCGCAGTGCAGGGTGAAATCCGTGCCCTGGGCGAAAACCAGGTCAAGTCGGCGCTGCGCCGCCAGGGCATCACGCCCGCATCGATCAAAAAACGCCGCATGCGCTCGGGCAAGTCGATCAAGCCCAAGGACCTGGCCATTTTCACGCGCCAGCTCGCCACCATGATGAAAGCCGGCGTGCCCTTGCTGCAGGCCTTCGACATCGTCGGCCGCGGCAACCCCAACCCCAGCGTTACCAAGCTGCTCAACGACATCCGCAACGACGTCGAAACCGGTACCGGCCTGAGCACCGCGTTTCGCAAGTACCCGCTGTACTTCGACAACCTGTATTGCAACCTGATCGAAGCCGGCGAATCGGCGGGTATCCTGGACCAGTTGCTCGACCGCCTGTCGACCTATATGGAGAAGACCGAAGCCATCAAGTCCAAGATCAAGTCGGCGCTGATGTACCCGATCACGGTGCTGATCGTCGCCTTCGTCGTGGTGTCGGTCATCATGATTTTCGTGATTCCCTCGTTCAAGCAGGTGTTCACGTCTTTTGGCGGCGAGTTGCCAGCGCCCACGCTGATCGTGATCGCCATGAGCGAGGCTTTCATCAAGTACTGGTACCTGATATTTGGCGGCATTGGCGGTGGGATTTATTTCTTTCTGCAGGCCTGGAAGCGCGACATCCGGGTGCAGTCCTTCATGGACCGCCTGCTGCGCAAGCTGCCCATTTTCGGCACCCTGATCGAAAAGTCCTGTATCGCGCGCTGGACCCGCACGCTCTCCACCATGTTTGCCGCCGGCGTTCCGCTGGTGGAAGCACTGGACTCGGTGGGCGGCGCTTCCGGCAATATCGTCTACGCCGAGGCGACGGCCAAAATCCAGCAGGAAGTCTCCACCGGAACGGCGCTGACCGCCGCCATGACCAACGCCAATCTGTTTCCATCCATGGTGCTGCAAATGTGCGCTATCGGCGAGGAATCGGGCTCGATTGACCACATGCTGGGCAAATGCGCCGACTTCTACGAAGCCGAAGTCGACGACATGGTGGCGGGTATTTCCAGCCTGATGGAGCCCATCATCATCGTCGTTCTGGGCGTGGTCATTGGCGGCATCGTGGTGTCCATGTACCTGCCGATTTTCAAGCTCGGCCAGGTGGTTTGATGGCTTTTGCGCCGCCGGCACTGTGCGCCGGCCTACTGGGATTGCTGGGCTTGCTGGTTGGCAGTTTCCTGAACGTGGTGGTGTATCGCCTGCCCAAAATGTTGGAGCGCGAATGGGCTGCCGAATGTGCGGAACTGCACCCGGAAATCGCCCTCCCGGAAGCCGCGCCCTTCAACCTGATGGTGCCACGCTCGCGCTGTCCGCACTGCGCGCATCCGATCGCCTGGTACCAGAATATTCCGGTCGCAAGCTATCTGGCGCTAGGGGGCCGTTGCGCAGCATGCAGGGCGCCCATCAGCGTGCGTTACCCGCTGGTGGAGTTGGCCAATGCGCTGCTGTTTGCCCTGTGCGGCTGGCGCTTTGGACTGGGGCCTCCCGCCCTGCTGGCGTGCATTTTCTCGGCGACGGTGCTGGCGCTGGCGCTGATTGACTGGGACACCACCTTGCTGCCAGACAGTCTGACACAACCCCTGTTGTGGCTGGGCCTGATCGCATCGGCGGCGGGTTGGTCGGGCGTCGACCTGTACGCTGCGCTCTGGGGCGCGGTCGGCGCTTACCTGTCGCTGTGGTCGGTGTTCTGGCTTTTTAAACTCGTCACCGGCAAGGACGGTATGGGCTATGGCGACTTCAAGCTGTTCGCCGCGCTTGGCGCCTGGTTTGGCGCCGGGGCGCTCATCCCCATCATTTTGCTGGCGTCGGTCATAGGCGCCATCGTGGGCATCGCGCTGAAATTTCGGGGCGGACTGCGGGACGGGGCTTATGTTCCCTTTGGCCCGTTCCTGGCAGGGGCCGGACTTGCCGTGCTGCTGGTCGGCGCAAACAGGCTGCTGCAGGCCGTAGGGCTTTGAACCCGGTACGCTGCCAGCCTGGCCGGCACCCGGTGCGACTGGGGCTGACCGGCGGCATAGGCAGCGGCAAAAGCACGCTGGGCGCGCTACTCCAGGAACAGGGCGCACTGCTGCTGGACGCCGATCGGGTCGCGCACGCGCTGACCGCGCCGCAAGGCGCAGCGATTGCCGCGATTGCCCAGGCCTTTGGCGACGATTTCATCCAGAGCGACGGGGCCATGGACCGCGAACGCATGCGCGCCCACGTGTTTGCCGACGCCAGCGCGCGCGCGCGTCTGGAGGCCATAGTCCACCCGCTGGTACGCCAAGAATTGCTGGCGCAGGCCGATCGCGCGCAAGCCGAAGGCGTCGCCTGCATGGTGTTTGACGTCCCGCTGCTGCTGCGCGCTACGCACTGGCGCGCGGGCATGCACCGCGTGCTCGTCGTGGATTGCTCGCCCGCGACGCAAATCGCCCGCGTCACCGCGCGCAACGGCATGACGGCCGAGGCTGTCATGCGCGTCTTGCAGGCGCAAATCAGCCGCAGCGCACTGCTCGCAGGTGCCGACCTGTGCGTCTGCAACGACGGCATTTCACTGGACGAATTGAAGCGCCTGGCACGCGCAATCGGGACGCAGTTCGGGCTATGATTCGGCGATCGGAAAATTCAGCGTGATCCTGTACGAATACCCATTTAACGAGCGCATTCGCACCTACCTGCGGCTAGAGCACCTGTTTCTGCGCCTGGCGGCACTGATGGCCCGCGAGGACGCCATGGACCACCACTTCGCGCTGACCACGCTGTTTGAAATCATGGACGTGGGCGCGCGCGCCGACCTCAAATCCGACGTCATGAAGGACCTGGACAAGCACAAACAGGTACTGGTGGGCTACCGCGGCAACCCGGCCATTTCCGAAACCACGCTGGAGCGCGTCATCACGCAGTTCGAGCAATGTTTTGACGCGCTCAACGCCAGCGCCGGCAAGGCCGGCCAGGCGCTGACCGAAAACGACTGGCTGATGAGCATACGCAGCCGCATCGGCATTCCGGGCGGGACCTGCGAATTCGACCTGCCCGCGTATTTCGCCTGGCAACACCGCCTGCCGGCGCTGCGCGTGGCCGATTTGCGGCGCTGGTTTTCCGTGCTTTCCCCGCTGGCCGAATCGATCCACCTGTTGCTCAAGATGCTGCGCGATTCGGGGCCTGCGCAAAAAGTCGTCGCCGTCGGCGGCCAGTTCCAACAAAACCTGCCGCAGGGCCGCACCTTCCATTTGCTGCGGCTGGCGCTGGACCCGGCGCTGCAACTGGTACCTGAGATCAGCGGCAACCGGCTGATGGTGTCGATTCGCCTGATGCGGCAGGACGCCGACGACCGGCTGCACGCCAGCCACGACGACAGCGCGTTCGAACTCGCGCTGTGCTCTTGAGCGTGGTCCAGGGGACGCGCGTGGACCCGGCCCAGACGCCCCGCACGGTGCGTTGCCCCAGCTGCGGCGGCCCAAGCCTGTACCACAGCAGCAATCCCTACCGCCCGTTTTGTGGCGAGCGCTGCAAAAATCTGGACCTGGGCGCCTGGGACAGCGAAGCCTTTCGCGTGCCCACCGAAGGCCCGCCGCCAGACAGCCCCTTCGGCGACCCGCGAATTCAGTAGACCTGTCGCTCCTGCGCAAACCAGCGCAGCACCGGCAAGGTTCCGGGCAAGACCGGTTGCACGCGCACGGGCAACTGTTCCCAGGCGTATTGCTGCTGCTCGCGCATCTGCAACTCACCCGCCCAGTCAAACACCTTGCAAAAATGCAGACGCACCAGCGCGTGCGGGTAGTCCAGCATTTCGATCTGCCAGGGTTGCGGCGTTCCTATGGTGATTCCCAGTTCTTCCTGCAGCTCGCGGCGCAAGGCCTGCTCCACCGACTCACCGGCTTCCAGCTTGCCGCCGGGAAACTCCCAATAGCCCGCATAGGGCTTGCCTTGCGGCCGCGAGGTCAGCAAAAAAGCGCCGTCCGGACGCAGCAGCACGCCCACCGCGACCTCGGTCACGGCACGCTCGGCGCCGCCGCTGCGCGCGATGTGCGGGTCAACCGCCACCGGCGTCTGCGTCATGCCGGCGGCGCCAGACGCCCGGCGTAGTCGCGCGCAAATTGCCAGGCAACGCGCCCGCTGCGCGCGCCGCGCTCCAGCGCCCACAGCAAGGCCTCGGCGCGCACCGCGTCGGCAACGTCGGGAATGCCCAGAATGTGCAGCGACTGCTGCACGATATGCAGGTATTCGTCCTGGCTGAAAGGGTAAAAGCTCAGCCAGAGGCCGAAGCGCTCGGACAAGGAAATTTTTTCTTCCACGGCTTCGCCCGGATGCAACTCGCCTTCGGCGCTGTACGTGCTGCTCAAATTCTCCGCCATGTACTCGGGCAGCAGATGGCGTCGGTTGCTGGTGGCGTACACCAGCACATTGGGCGTGGCCGCGGCGACCGAGCCATCGAGCACGGACTTGAGCTCCTTGTAGCCCGACTCGCCCTCGTCAAAACTCAGGTCGTCGCAGAACACAATGAATTTTTCCGGACGCTGCGCCACCACGTCGACAATGTCGGGCAAATCGACCAGGTCCGCCTTGTCGACCTCGATCAGGCGCAGGCCCTGGGCGGCAAAATGCTGCAGGCAGGCGCGAATCAGCGAAGACTTGCCGGTACCGCGCGCGCCCGTCAGCAGCACGTTGTTGGCGTTCGCGCCGCGCACGAACTGCGCGGTATTGCGCAGGATTTTTTCCTTTTGCTGGTCGATCTCGCACAAATCGTCGAGCGCCATCTGCCCCACGTGCTGCACCGGCGAAATCACACCCTGGCCGCTGCCGCGACGGCGGTAGCGAAAGGCGATGGACGCGTTCCAGTCGGGCTCCTGCAAGCCATGCGGCAGCGCGGCCTCGACGCGTTGCATAAACTGCTCTACGCGCTGCAGGAACGCAGTGAATTGTTCGTTCATGGCGTGCGCTGCGCTCAGGAGCGGTAGTCCGCGTTGATGCTGACGTACTCGTGGCTGAAGTCACAGGTCCAGACGGTATCGCTGGCGCTGCCGCGACCCAACAGCACGCGCACCGTGATTTCACTTTGCTGCATCACGCGCTGGCCGTCGGCCTCCTGGTAGGCCGGGTGGCGACCGCCCGCGACCGCGACCTGCACCGCGTCCAGATACAGGTCGATGCGGCTTTGATCCAGGTCGGCGACGCCGGCGTAGCCTACGGCGGCCAGAATGCGCCCCAGGTTCGGGTCGCTGGCGTAGAACGCCGTCTTGACCAGCGGCGAATGCGCAATCGCGTACGCCACCTGACGGCATTCGGCGCTGTCCTTCCCGCCTTCGACCTGCACGGTAATGAACTTGGTCGCGCCCTCGCCGTCGCGCACGATCGCCTGCGCCAATTGGCGTGCCACACCCAGCAGCAAGGCGATCAAGGCCTGGCCGTCTTCGCTGTCCAGGCGGTCGATCACGGCGTTGCCGGCGCGCTGCGTCGCCACCACCGTGAGCGAATCATTGGTCGAGGTGTCGCCATCGACCGTAATCCGGTTGAACGACCCCTCGGCCAGCGTGTGCGCGAGCGCGCGCATCAGCTGCGGCGCCACGCACGCGTCGGTGGCAATAAATCCCAGCATGGTCGCCATATTGGGACGAATCATTCCAGCGCCCTTGCTGATGCCACTGACGTGCACCATCTGACCACCGATGCGCGCCTGCGCGCTATAGGCCTTGGGCTGCGTGTCGGTCGTCATGATGGCCTCGGCAGCGCGCAGCCAGTGGTCCGCGCGGGCATCCTGGATGGCGGCGTCCAGGCCGGCCTCGATGCGCTCAACCGGCAGCGTTTCCATGATGACGCCGGTCGAGTACGGCAGTACCTGCTGCGCGTGCAGCCCCAGGCGCGCCGCCAGCGCGGCGCAGGTCTGGCGCGCGCGCTGGAGACCGTCGGCGCCGGTGCCGGCGTTGGCGTTGCCCGTATTGACCACCAGCGCACGAATGCCCTGGCCCTGCTCCGACCCCAGATGCTCACGGCAGACTTGCACCGGCGCTGCGCAAAATCGGTTCGACGTGAACACCGCACCGACCGCCGCGCCTTCGTCGAGCAGCCACACACTCAGGTCCTTGCGGTTCGCCTTGCGGATGCCGGCCTCGGCAATGCCGATGCGCAGACCGGCAATCGGGTAGAGCGACGCAGCGTCGGGCAGCGCAAGATGAACGGGCATGAAAACTCCTCAAAAAAGCAGGGTGTGCAGGCGTGCGGCAGTTTAGCGCAGCCGCGTGAAGCGCAGCGTGCAGCGGCCATGCGGGGCCGAACGGCTTTTTCCATCCACCGCATCCGCCAACTTTGAATTGCACTTTTGCAAAGATGTTTACATCGGAGCGCGCGACGATGTACCCGCTGCAACGAGGTGAAAAGTTTCGCCCTTGGAGCGGCCTTATCTCAATAACTTGTCGCTGTAGGCAAACTTTCGCGCAAGTTTTAAAGCGGTGCGGTGTCTACACCCGATCCGAAATCCAAGCCCAGGAGAATTCCCATGCGCGCGATTGACTTTTACCAACGCGGGTTCGCCCTCACCTTGGTGGGCGTTGGCATGCCCCTGCTCGTGTACCTAGCCTTGCACGGACCCGACGCCGAAGTGGCATCGGTGCTGCTGCACGCTGTCTTGTGCGCTTCTGGGCTCTACTTGGCAACGCATATTTCCCAGGGCCAGGGCCTGACAGCACTGGAGCGC
>Ga0075019_10000655_pt1 | contig 19786 bp, 16 predicted proteins | sample ColStrG_CSR_2013_FD_71473 | JGI IMG/M metagenome (GOLD analysis project Ga0075019, IMG submission 71473) | Freshwater sediment microbial communities in response to fracking from Pennsylvania, USA - Cold Stream Run_MetaG_CSR_2013 | ecosystem: Environmental > Aquatic > Freshwater > Creek >...
GCAGAACAGCAGAACAGCAGAACAGCAGAACAGCAGAACAGCAGAACAGCAGAACAGCAGAACAGCAGAAGCCGCAAAACCCGAATCGCAAAATGCCCGTTTTTATTCAGCGACGCGTCAGATGCATCGCATTCGCACAGTTCCCCTGTCCACGCGTTCCCTTCCGGCAGAGCATAAAAAAACCCCGCAATCACGAGGTTGAACAGAGGTTATACCAGGCTCACCGAAAGCAGAGTCAACTCTTCAGTTTTCAAAGACAGGCTTTTTTTGGTTTCGAACAGATAGGCTTCCAGCGCCTCCTCAACATCGTCGCCCTCAATGAAAGCGTGAGTCGTGACATGATTTTCACCGTTTGGCTTAATCACGTAGGAAACAAACCACTTCTTCTTTTGCATGATTTTTATCCTCTTCTGAAAATGTAGTAGCCGTGTACCGGCAATACAGAGCTTTTCCCCGTGAATTCAAGCTGAACATGCCTGACTTCTGTCCGACAAAGACTAATCAAGCGGGGCAGGGTGTAGCAGGTCGATCACGTCATCAATTTCATTGCTGGCCGCGGGGCGATCAAGGGCAACCGCGTAGTAGCGTCCCTTACAGTAATGCCTTGTTACCGCCACCCGTTGGCCGTTATCGCTGTCAGCTTCACCGCCGGTCAGGGTCTGCCGATGGGGCGGGATAACCAGCTCATTTTCGAGTTGACCTGCTTCAATGATCACCGCGCCACCGTCACTGGACAACAGCAGATGCTGAATGTTCCTGTTCTCTCCTCTGAGTCAGATTGCTAACCGGCAAAGTGTAGTTCACCTCAGCCGGTGTGCTGGCAAAGCCAGTTCAGCAATGCCAGTGCAGGGCTGGTAAACCGCTTCAGAAGCAATAAAAAAGCCCCATGAGGGGCTTTTCAATCAAAAATCGATTACCCGTAAACTTAGCTGGTCTGATCGGCCAGCTTTGGTTTCAGCACGCGCTTACCAATCTGAATGCCGGGCTTCTCAACATACTTATAGAGTAAGGAAGCCAGCGCGTAGGTCACTGGAATAGCAAAAACGCAGACAATCATAAAGCGCATCAGGTCGCTCTTAAGCTCAAGGTCCGTATGATTGAGCAGCAGCGCGATCAGCGGAATCACAATCAACAGATGCAGTAAGTAGACTGAGAACGACACGTCGCCCAGCCAGGTGCTGAGACGGTTGTTCAGTAATTTACGCGGCAGGGCAATCAACTGAGCCCGCATGCTACCCTGCGGATATTGCCACAGAATGGCCGCCATACCGACGATCATCAGCACTTCCATAATCACCTGAAGCTTAATCGCGCCAAGGCCCATCGCCACGCTGGCGACCGGGCCGAGCAGCGCATAGGCGACGTACAACAGGGATTTACGGCGAATCGCTTCGGCCAGCAGCATGCCCGACAGGAACATGTTCAGCTTAATCAGGATCATTGAAGGCATCTCAAACGCCTCATAATAATCCGCCAGCACATATCGACCGGCGCAGCAGAGCGCCATGATGCCAATTAATGAGGCCGCATAACCAAAGCGCAGCGTCACCAGCATAATGAACGGGAACAGCAGATAGAACTGCATCTCCAGCCCGATGCTCCAGTCAGGCAGCACGGTATTAAATCCATACTCGGGCAGCAGGCCGAACAGAAAACTAAAGTGGGTCAGGATGTTTGCCAGCGACTGGTCAGTGTAACGTGACGACTCAGTGGCGGTGCCGGAATAGAAATGAGCGATGGTGTCACGCATCTCGCCAAACCACGGGCCATAAATCAGGGCGATGATCAACAGCAAATAGTAGAGTGGGGCGATGCGGAAGAAACGGCGGATCCAGAACGTCTTGATGGTTTCCGCGCTGCGCCACGGCTCTTTCTGCTGACGCTCGACGTAGTTTTTCGCCATCAGATAACCTGATAACAGAATAAACAGATCCACCCCGATGCCAGGCGATGAAATAAGCGTGATGTGGCAGTGAACCAGTAAGCTGATATGGCCAACAAGTACCCAAAGAGAAGCAATGCCGCGTAATCCCTCCAGCTCCGTAGACCAACCTCGTGTTGCAGACATAACTATTCCTCGCTTTTATCCGACTATCGGGGCTCACTAAGCCTCAAGGCAACAGATATGTAAACGGGCCTTTACAAAAGTAAGAAGATTCCGAACGCAGATAAAAGGGGAAAATCATCCAGGAAAGGGCGGAAAGCACAGGAAGTTAAGGGCGTGCAATGGCACACCCTTAACCAATATTACTGATTGAGAGTGCCGATCAAGCCAGTTTTAACAAGATCATACCTGCCAGCAGCAGGGTCAGACCAGCCCAGCCTTTGCGGTTAAGCCGCTGACCAAATAACACCCATCCGGCCGCGACCGTGGCGATAATCCCAAAACCGCCCCAGACCGCATAGGCGATCGACAGATCGATCCCTTTGACCGCCTGGGCGAGAGCGCTGAACGCGAGCAGGACACAGCCGAGTGAAAGTAGACCGTGTAGCGGTTTCTTAAACCCATCAGAATATTTAAGGAATATGTTGGCGGCAATCTCCAGCACGATAGCCAGCGCCAGCCAGGCCGCATGCACGAAATCACTGATGACCATGATTAACCTCCACTGATGATTGAGTGCCGGTTTTAATCAGAACAATCCCGATGATTAGCGTCATCAGCCCACAGATTTTCAATGCTGACAGCGCTTCACCAAACAGCTGCACGCTGAACAAGGTAATCATCATGATGCCAGTCCCCTCCCACAGGGCATAAGCCACGCCCAGGGCGATACGTTTGACAGCGAAACTCAGCAGAATATATGAACAGGCAATCATGCCCAGCATCATCAGGTAGCCTGAATGACTGCCGTTGAGGCTGGACCACTTCATAAAAAGGGTACCAATAATTTCAGTGATAATAGCGAGTGATAATAAAACCCAGGCGCGCATGGGTGTTCTCCAGCAACGAAAAATAACGACCTGCCATAACGCACAAAAGGCGGGCAGACTCAGAACAGTGTCGAAGTGGTGAGGGGACTACAGGGCGTTACGCCAGTGCTGATCGGCGGCGTTCCAGCCAGAAAGGAAAGCGGGGAAAGTCATTAAATGTGACATGAACATTTTGCTCATAAAATTTACAACGCATCCACATTGTTGCTTCTCATCAATGGACGGATAGTGCCTCCGGTAACGTACACGCTGGATTTATAGCATTCGGCACATTATGAAATCAACAGCAGAAACTACTTTGTTTGATGTCGGTTTAGGTTGGATAATTTGGTAAAGAGGGGAAAGAGGAAAGGATGTGTCGAAAGTAATACTCAAAAAAAAGGCCGGCCACCCAATGTGCCCGGCCTTACTTTGGTGACGTTGTCACGGGTTATTCAGCGCGCTGCGGGACCGTGCGCACCGGCGCATCACCGGCAACATAGTAAGCGGCGGTACTGCGTGGCAGCGGATCGCGTCCACGAATCTTATCGGCTATCTTCTCGCCAATCATAATGGTGGTGGCATTAAGGTTACCGGTAATGATCAGCGGCATAATCGACGCATCCACCACGCGCAATCCTTCCAGCCCATGCACCCGACCTTCGCCATCAACCACCGACATCGGATCGTTGCCCATCTTACAGGTGCCGCACGGGTGATAGGCAGTTTCGCCGTGGTTGCGCACGAACTCATCCAGCTGCTCATCAGTCTGGCAATCCAGCCCCGGACTGATTTCACGGCCACGGTACTTGTCCAGCGCAGGCTGATTGATGATCTGGCGCGTTATGCGAATCGCATCACGAAACTCATGCCAGTCCTGCTCATGGGACATGTAGTTAAACAGAATAGCGGGATGACGGCGTGGATCGCGTGATTTCAGGCGCACATGACCCCGGCTTGGAGAACGCATTGACCCAACGTGACACTGGAAACCGTGGGCATCAACGGCATTGGAACCGTTGTAATTAATCGCCACCGGCAGGAAGTGATATTGAATGTTCGGCCAGCTGAACTCTTCACGGCTGCGGATAAAGCCACCCGCTTCAAATTGGTTGCTGGCGCCAATACCGGTCCCGTTAAACATCCACTCTGCACCAATTTTCGGCTGATTCCACCACTTCAGCGCCGGATAGATTGAAACCGGCTCTTTACACTCATACTGAAGATACATTTCCAGATGATCCTGCAGGTTTTCACCCACGCCCGGCAGGTCGTGAACCAGCGGAATGTCGAACTGCTTCAGCAGTTCCGGGGAACCCACGCCGGAGCGTTGCAGGATCTGCGGCGAGGCGATAGCGCCGGCACACAGCAGCACTTCGCGGCGAGCGGTCACTTTGTTGATGGTATTACTGTCGCCCTGCAGATACTCCACACCGACCGCACGCTTGCCATCGAAGATGATGCGATCGGTGGTGGCATGCGTAATGATCTTCAGGTTTGAACGGCCTTTAGCCATATCAAGGTAGCCACGCGCGGTGCTGGAACGGCGACCTTTTGGTGTCACGGTACGATCCATAGGACCAAAACCTTCCTGCTGATAGCCATTAAGGTCGTCAGTGCGCGGATAACCCGCCTGCACGCCCGCCTCAATCATCGCTTCAAACAGCACGTTATTACCCGCTTTAGGCGTCGCTACGCACACCGGACCTTCGCCGCCGTGGAAATCGTTCGGGCCGATGTCGCGAGTTTCCGCTTTACGGTAATAGGGCAGGCAGTCCAGATAGCTCCAGTTCTCCAGCCCTGACTCGCTGGCCCAGTTATCGAGATCCATCGCGTTGCCGCGGATGTAACACATGCCGTTAATCAGTGATGAACCGCCCAGGCCTTTGCCGCGACCGCACTCCATACGGCGATTGTTCATGTAAGGCTCAGGCTCAGTTTCATAGGCCCAGTTATAGCGCTTTCCCTGCAATGGGAAGGCGAGAGCCGCTGGCATCTGGGTGCGAAAATCAAAACGGTAATCCGGGCCGCCCGCTTCCAGCAACAGGACACTCACGTTGCTGTCTTCGGTCAGACGGGTGGCCAGAACGTTTCCTGCGGATCCCGCTCCAATAATGATGTAGTCAAATTCCATTCATCGTTCCTCAGGTTAAGTGATTAAAATACTGACTGAAAACGCGTCAGCTCAACCTGCACTGACTTCACCTGGGTGTAGCTCTGCAGCGTCATCAGCCCATTCTCACGGCCAATGCCGGAGTGCTTGTAGCCACCCACTGGCATCTCTGCGGCCGACTCGCCCCAGGTATTGATCCAGCAGATACCCGCCTCAATCTGATGAATAACACGATGCGCCCGGTTGAGGTCCTGCGTGACCAGTCCGGCAGCCAGACCAAATTCGGTGTCGTTAGCGCGGCGGATGACTTCTTCTTCGCTTTCGTAGCTCAGGATCGACATTACCGGTCCGAAGATCTCTTCACGGACAATCTTCATCTCATCATGACAGTCGGTGAAGACGGTTGGTGCAACCCACGCGCCCTGGTCGAAATCGCCACCGGTCAGACGTTTGCCGCCGCACAGTACGCGTGCGCCTTCAGCAATGCCGGATTCGATGTAGCGCATTACGTTGTCGCGATGGCTGAAGCTGACCAGCGGACCAAAGTTGGTGGCCGGGTCGAGCAGGTCGCCCGCCTGAATGCGGGTAACGCGTTCGCAAATTTTCGCTTCAAAAGCCGACTGCAGTTTTGCAGGAATAAAGACGCGGGTGCCGTTGGTGCAGACCTGACCGGAGCTGTAGAAGTTCGCCATCATGGCGATGTCAGCAGCCAGATCGAGATCGGCATCATCAAAGATGATCAGCGGTGATTTACCGCCCAATTCCATCGTGACCTCTTTCAGCGTTGAACCCGCCGCATTAGCCATCACTTTTTTGCCGCTGACCACACCGCCAGTAAAGGAGACTTTGTCGATGCCAGTATGTTCAGTAAGCAACTGACCGGTGACCGAACCAATGCCCGGTAGCACGTTGAACACACCATCCGGCAGACCCGCTTCCGTGTAAATTTCCGCCAGCTTCAGGGCGGTAAGCGGGGTCATTTCGCTCGGTTTAAAGATCATCGCGTTACCGGCTGCCAGTGCTGGCGCGGATTTCCACAGGGCGATCTGAATCGGGTAGTTCCAGGCACCAATACCGGCGACCACGCCCAGCGGTTCGCGGCGGGTGTAGACAAAGGAGGTTTCACGCAACGGAATCTGCTGGCCTTCCAGTGCCGGAATCAGACCGGCGTAATACTCCAGCACGTCTGCGCCGGTGACGATATCGACGCTGGAGGTTTCGCTGAAGGGTTTACCGGTGTCGAGCATCTCCAGCTCTGCCAGTTCATCATTACGCTGGCGCAGAAGTTCGACGGCGCGACGCAAAATGCGTGAGCGCTCCATGGCGGTCATTGCGGCCCAGACTTTCTGGCCTTTTCTGGCGGCAGCAACGGCGCTATTGACATCCTCCTGGCCGGCAGCATGAACGTCTGCCAGCACGTCGCCGTTGACCGGGTTAATCGTCTGGAACGTTTCGCCAGACGCTGCGGCAACATAGGCGCCATCGATGTAGAGTTTCTGCTCAGTGAATCGGGACATGTTTTCTCCTTCCGTTATTCGTGCTCGCCAGCCAGTTGCTGACGGATGAATTGGGTGGTCAGTGTGCGGGCGACGACCGGGTTAAAAGGCTTACCGCTCAGTGCAGCGCGAAGCCATAGACCATCGATCAGGGCCGCCAGACCGTGTGCGGCCAGGCGAGCCGTTGCCAGCGGCAGTTCTCGCCGGAACTCGACCACCAGCGTTGAGTAGAGCCGCCGGCTGCTGACCCGCTCAAGGCGGTTAAGCTGAGGCTGATGCATGCTGCTCGACCAGAAGTCGAGCCAGGCTTTCATGACGGCGCTTTGAACCTGGGTTTCATCAAAATTACCGTCAACAATGGCACATAACCGCTGTTCTGCCGGCGCATCGCCCAGCGGTTGTAGCCGCGCCATCACCGCTTCACGCAGCTGACGCGTCACATCACGCATCGTGGCTTCCAGCAAGCCGTTCTTATCTTTGAAATAGTGACTGATAATGCCGGTTGAGACCCCCGCCCGACGGGCGATCTGGGCGATGGTGGCATCATTAATCCCTACTTCGTTAATCGTGTTCAGGGTTGCATCAATCAGTTGCCGACGTCGTATCGGCTGCATCCCTACCTTTGGCATAGCTCAAGCTCCACCCTCAAATTGAACCACTATTAAAACTTTTTTTGATTGCATGTTCAATATAAAAAGAAAATTTGTTAGGATGCTGTTCTTCAAATGTAGCGAAAGCGAAACGGCATTGAGTGCTACACTTGGCTCGATTGCCGGAGCAATTAACAGGAAGTAACAGAACGAAATGAGGCCGCACGGCCTGAAAACCGTGGGCGGCAAGATTTATCCATTGCGTATTTTCAGGATATTAACCAGAGGTAATCGATGAATAATCCACCTGCCGGTGAAAAAGACAGACTCAATCCCGTTGTATTTTATACCTCTGCCGGATTGATTCTGACGTTTTCACTTGTGACGATTCTCTACAGTGAACTGGCCGCGAGCTGGATCCTCAAGGCGGTCAACTGGGTTTCCGCTACCTTCGGCTGGTACTACATGCTGGCTGCCACGCTTTACATTGTCTTTGTGCTTTATATGGCCTGCTCACGCTTTGGCTCGATCAAACTCGGGCCGGAGCATTCTAAACCTGAGTTCAGCGTGCTCAGCTGGTCCGCCATGCTGTTTGCTGCTGGCATCGGCATCGACCTGATGTTCTTCTCTGTCGCCGAACCCGTGACGCAGTACATGCAGCCGCCGGAAGGCACAGGCCAGACCATGGAAGCGGCCCGTCAGGCGATGGTCTGGACGCTGTTCCACTATGGACTAACCGGCTGGTCGATGTATGCGTTGATGGGCATCGCGTTGGGCTACTTCAGCTACCGCTATAACCTGCCGCTGACCATTCGTTCGGCGCTCTATCCCATCTTCGGTAAACGCATCTATGGTCCGATTGGTCACACAGTGGATATCGCGGCCGTGGTCGGCACCATCTTTGGTATCGCCACCACGCTTGGCATCGGGGTAGTGCAGCTTAATTACGGGCTGAAAGTGCTGTTTGATATCCCGGAAGGCCTGACCGCGCAGACGGCGCTGATTATTCTCTCTGTGGTCATCGCCACCATTTCTGTGACGTCGGGCGTCGATAAAGGTATCCGTATTCTCTCCGAGCTCAATGTAGCGATGGCGCTGGGACTGATTCTGTTTGTGCTGTTCTTCGGCAACACCGAGTTCCTGCTGAATGCGCTGGTGCTGAATGTCGGGGATTACATCAATCGCTTCATGGGCATGACACTCAATACCTTTGCTTTTGATCGTCCGACCCAATGGATGAACAGCTGGACGCTCTTCTTCTGGGCGTGGTGGGTGGCCTGGTCTCCGTTTGTCGGCCTGTTCCTGGCGCGTATCTCACGCGGTCGCACCATCCGTGAGTTCGTGCTTGGCACGCTGATTATTCCCTTTACCTTTACACTGCTGTGGTTGTCAGTGTTTGGTAATGCCGCGCTGTATCAGATTATTCACGGCAATACTGACTTTGCGCAGGAAGTGATGAACCATGCGGAGCGCGGGTTCTACAGCCTGCTGGCGCAGTACCCGGCGTTTAAACTCAGCGCATCGGTCGCCACCATCACCGGTATGCTCTTCTACGTCACCTCAGCGGATTCCGGCTCGCTGGTGTTGGGGAACTTCACCTCACGGCTTAAAGACATCAACAGTGATGCACCGAACTGGCTGCGTATCTTCTGGTCTGTGGCGATTGGGGTACTGACCCTGAGCATGCTGATGACCAACGGTATCACTGCCTTGCAGAACACCACGGTGATCATGGGGCTGCCGTTCAGCTTTGTTATCTTCTTTGTGATGGCGGGTCTGTTTAAATCCCTCAAGATTGAAGATCACCGTCGGGCCAGCGCCACGCGCGACACTGCGCCTTACCTGGCTCATGCAACCGATCGTCTGACCTGGAAGAAGCGTCTGTCACGCCTGATGAATTATCCTGGCTCGCGCTACACTCAGCAGATGATGGAAAAGACGATTTATCCGGCGATGCAGGAAGTCGCGAAAGAGCTGGAATTGCGTGATGGCCGCGTCACGCTGGAGAGCGTTGCGCCGGATGAGGCCAACCCGATTGGCTATCTGGATCTGCGCGTCCATCTGGGCGAAGAGCAGGACTTCATCTATCAGGTCTGGCCGCAGCAGTATTCTATTCCGGGCTTTACCTATCGCGCCCGCAGCGGTAAGTCGACCTACTACCGCCTGGAAACCTTCCTGCTAGAGGGCAGTCAGGGCAATGACTTGATGGACTACAGCAAAGAGCAGGTGATCATCGACATTCTGGATCAGTATGAGCGACACCTGAACTTCATCCATCTCAACCGCGAGGCGCCGGGCAGCAACATCAGCTTCCCAGGCGCGTAAATCAGGGCCCGTCAGCATACAGCTGGCGGGCTTTTTTTTGCCATCGGCTGTGCGTCCTCCTCCGCCGCCTGCTGAAATCGACTATATTTTGGGCTTTGCTGGCCTGATGCCTGAAGGGTGTTGACAGGGAGTCATATGAGAAAAATATTCAGTACGTTTCTGCCGCTCTATACCACCACGCTGCTGATGCTGCTCGGTTCCGGTTTGCTGACCACCTATGTCTCATTAAGATTGGCCAGCGAGCAGGTTAATGGTGCGCTGATCGGCGCGATTATTGCGGCAAATTACATCGGGCTGGTGATTGGCGGCAAAGTCGGGCACAACCTAATCGCCCGGGTTGGCCATATCCGCGCCTACGTTGCCTGCGCCGGGATTATCACCGCCTCGGTTATTGGTCACGGTCTGACTGACTTTATTCCGCTGTGGGTTTTTCTGCGTCTGATTATCGGACTCTGCATGATGTGCCAGTACATGGTGCTGGAGAGCTGGCTCAACGATCAGGCGGAATCATCCCAGCGCGGCATGATTTTTGGTTTATATATGGTCGCCACCTACCTTGGACTCAGCGGCGGGCAGGTAGTGCTGAGCCTGCAAACCGGGTTTGGGGTAAGCACGTTGCTGATTGTAGCGCTCTGTTTCGCGCTCTGTCTGGTGCCGATAGCGCTGACCACCCGTACCCACGTCCGGCCGATGACACCGGCCCCCATGGAGCTGGGCTATTTTATTCGCACCATCCCTAAGCTGCTCGGCACCACCCTGGTGACGGGCATGGCAATTGGCGCGTTCTACGGACTGGCTCCGGTCTACGGCAGCAGCAAAGGTTTCTCTACCAGTCAGACTGGCTATTTTATGAGTCTCACTATTTTTGCCGGACTGGTGTCTCAGTTTCCGCTGAGCTGGCTCTCTGACCGCTACGATCGTCAGCGGCTATTACTCATTATTGCGATGCTGTTTGCCGTGGCCTGCGTGCCGCTGGTGGTGCTGCCGCATCTGACCTTCCACTGGATGATCGGCATCGCCTTTGTCGCCAGCATGATGCAGTTTGCGCTCTATCCGTTGCAGGTGGCGCTGGCCAACGATCAGGTTGCTGCCGAGCGGCGGGTGTCGTTAACCGCCTGTCTGCTGATGGCGTTTGGTATTGGTGCCAGTATCGGGCCACTGGTGATTGGCGCACTGATGCAGCCGCTGGGCAGCAACATGCTCTATCTCTTCTTTGCGCTCTGTGCGCTGGTGATTGGCGCGCTGAGTTATGTGCGTGCGCCAGGTCCGCTTCCCACAACTGAAGTGCCATTGCCGCACGTGGTGATGCCTGACAGTCTGGCAACCTCGCCACTGGGGGCAGCGCTGATTCCAACGCTGGAAGAGGAGGTGATTCAGGCGTCGATGGGGGGGCCAGAACCGGAAGAGGAGAGCACTGAGCACGATGACACGGCTGATGCAGATGATTGGCTCGATGACGTCCCTGAAGATCAGCGGCACAAAGAGCCGCGGTAAAGTGTTGATCACAACGCCCCAGCCTGAACCGATTAAAGCATGATGTCCGAATCTGACACGTGCCTGTCCGGTTGCTGGCTCGACATTCGGGCCAGCAACAGCGAAGATGGTGCATACCCTTTTCACGGAGTAACACCATGCTGGAACTGCGCCCCAACTGTGAACAGTGTGATGTTGATCTGCCGCCATCTTCTCTGGCGGCACGCATCTGCTCGTTTGAATGCACGTTCTGCGCTAACTGTGCTGAGCATCTCATGCATCTTTGTCCCAACTGCGGCGGTGAGCTGGTGCGCCGTCCGGTGCGTCCGGCAGAAAAGTTGCAGAAATATCCAGCTAAAACGCGCAGCTAATCCCAAATGACACGGGTTATTATTCCTGCTGAATAGCCTGAAGCACGCGCTGTCGTTATTATCTTTCAGTCCCTGACAGAGCTACCACCTTAACTGAGTGCCGGAGATAAGCGCCGGAAGGGACGCTCCTTTCATCCACCGATAATCTCTCTTCGGCCTAAACTGGCCAGCCCATTTGCACTCTATCCACATCGTCACGCTGGTTCATCATTGTCCCTGACTATACTCTGAGGATGTTTTCAGCAGATACAGGCCAGGTGCACTGATGTATTACCACTACCTGAATGGCGCAGAGTGGCGACGGATCTGGGTGGTTGGCGATCTGCATGGTTGCCGCCGCGAGCTGGACGTGCTGTTGCAGCAACATCAGTTTGATCCGCAGCAGGATTTACTGATTTCGGTGGGTGACATCATCGATCGCGGGCCCGATAGTCTGGGTTGTCTGGCGCTGCTGGAGGAGCCATGGTTTCGCGGCGTGCGGGGGAATCATGAAGAGATGGCGCTGTCGGCGTTACAGGGTAACGAAATGGCATTGTGGCAGATGAACGGTGGCGACTGGTTCTTTCGGCTGCGAGGCGCAACGCTAATTGCGGCGCGTCACGCGTTGCAGCGTTGCCGTGCGCTGCCGCTGATTCTTCATCTGCAGCTTGGTGAGCAAATTATTGTGATTGCTCATGCTGATTACCCGGCGCAGGAATACGCGCTGAATAAACCGCTCGACTGGCAGCAGGTGGTCTGGAGCCGTCTGCGGCTGGAGGCGATGGAGTCAGGCGAACAAGCGGGCATCCGTGGCGCAGACGCCTTTTACTTTGGCCACACGCCGCTGAAACAGCCGCTGACGATTGCCAATCTGCATTACATCGATACCGGCGCGGTGTTTGGCAATCCTCTGACGATGCGACAAATTCAATGACTCAGCGGAACAGGCGACCGTCGCGCACCAGCTCACGTGGATAGCTGTTCTTAATGCGGCTGCCGACCTTTTTTGCCAGCCCAAGCGGCTGCTGCTGATAAGTGACAATCATCTCGTTGCGGGTAGGGTCGATGTCCGGATAGATATCCCGGCCGCGATACCACTCTTCCGCCTCTGCCGCAGTAAGCTCGAAGGTCTGTGCCGCATCAGGCTGCGCCAGCGCGATGACCGCTTCATGCTGCCAGCGATAGCCTTTAGCAAAGGTTTCTGCCAGCTTAAGGCCAATGCGTGAGAAGCGCACTTTACCCAGCAGCGGGGTAACAGCTTTCGGGAACAGCCAGATCTCTTTATCACGCTGCCACAGCTCCAGTGACGCATCCCATTTGAGGGAGACGGCAGAGGCGGCCTGAGCTATCTCACTTTCCAGCTTGCGGCTGAGGTGGGAGAAGGGCAGCTTACCCACTTTATAGCCCGGCAGCGGCAATGGATCGACCGATGCAGTTTTACGCAGACGGGCAACGAAAAAGCCCTCGCTGTCGAACATTTGCGGGAAGACATGCAGATAGCCCTCTGGGGTAGCGGCCTCGTTGGCACCTTTAAACAGCCCGGAGAGCGGCAACACTTCGACGGCGTCCGGGTAGCGTTGCAGCAGCCAGGCAATCACCTCCTGATTCTCAATCTGATTCAGGGTGCAGGTGGAGTAGACCAGCGTGCCGCCGGGTTTGAGTGCGTGAAATGCACTGTCGAGCAGATCGCGCTGAGTCGTGGCGATGTCATGCGTACTGGCCAGCGACCAGTTTTTTAGCGCATCAGCATCTTTGCGAATCACGCCTTCGCCGGAACAGGGGGCGTCGAGCAGGATGGCATCGAACTGTTCCGGCAGGGCTGGCCCAAATACTCGCGCGTCAAAGTGCGTTAATGCACTGTTGCTGACACCGCAGCGGCTGATGTTGGCGTGCAACACTTTCACCCGGCTGGAGGAGAATTCGTTAGCCAGGATAACGCCCTGATTGCCCATCCGTGCAGCAATCTGCGTCGTTTTAGAACCCGGTGCGGCCGCCATATCCATCACGATGCTGACCTCTGGCTGGGCATCAAACAGGGCGGTCACTGGCAGCATGGAGCTGGCTTCCTGTATGTAAAACTGGCCGCTAAGATGTTCGGCCACGCTGCCCAGCGGCAGGCTCTCATCTTCCCGACTGATCCAGAATCCCTCTTCGCACCACGGCACCGGCGTCAGCAGCCAGCCATACCTGGCGGTCTGGCTCAGGAAGTCGGCTACGCTTATCTTCAGGGTATTCACGCGCAGACTGCGGCGCAGGGGTTGCTGACTGTAAGCAAGGAACTGTGAGAAGCGCGCCTCGTCGGGCAGGCTCTGGCGCATTAACGAGAGAAAATCGGCGGGGAAAAGCGAAGAAGCATCAGACACGGGCACATTCCAGTTAAGGCAAAGGCGGCAGTGTAACATGAGGAAAGAAAACGGGCAGCCAGGCTGCCCGTTCAGGCTAAATTAGCGCGGAGACGGAATCGCCGTTCCCCAGTTACGCCACTCTTTTGGTGCTTCATCCTGCAGCAGGAAATGTTTATCCGGGTTCGCCTGCGGCGCCAGCGGCACCGTCGGCGGCGTCGCAAACTGAATGCCACCGCGAATAAACTGCTGGAAGGTGCCGGTTTTAACCACGCCACCCACCAGACCGAAGTCGAGGTTGTAGCCGGATGCCAGCCAGAACACCGAGTTGTTACGCACCAGATGCTGATACTTCTTGCTGATGCGCAGGGCGATCTGCACGCGGTCCGCCATGTTACCCAGTGAGGTGCCGGTCACGGTACCCACCTCCACACCACGGAACAGCACTGGCGTACCCAGCGACAGTGAACCGGCTTCGGTGGCATCAACATAGATATTCAGGCCATTAAGGTAGCGCGAATCGGTAATGGTACTTTCCTGTAGCTCAAAGGTCCGCGCGGCTCCACCTTTTCCAGGATCAACGTTAACGTAAGGCTGCAACAGGGTTTCCAGATGATTCACGCCCGTGGCGGAAATCTCCGGTGAGACCACCGAGAAACGACTGCCGAGACGGGCGAAATCATTAACATACTCGGGATAGAGCACCGCTTTCGCCACGACCTGATTGTTATCCTTGCTTAACGACAGGGACTCCACCTGGCCGACATTAATACCCAGATAACGAATTGGCATCCCTGCAGAGAGTTTGCTGGCGTCATAGGTGTGCAGCGTAATCTGACTACCCACCGCGCGGGCAGCCGTTTCTGACGGATAGAGCACGCGTTTTGCCCCCTTAGCCGACTCCGCACCACTCATGTTGTCGAAGCTGATTGCGCCTTTCAACGCGCGGTTAAGTGGCGATGCCTGCACCGTCAGGCCGCTGCCGTTGAGGCTGACACGCGCGCCACCCTCAGCCCAGAATACGCTTTCGCTGGTCAGCAGCTTGCGATATTCCGGCTGGATATGTATCGCAATGTCAAAGGCGTCAGCGCGCGGCGTGACTTTGACAATCTCACCCACCTGATATTTGCGGTAAAGCACGATAGAACCCGCCTGCACGTCAGGCAGGCTGTTGGCGGTCAGCATCAGCGTGGTAGAAGGGCCATCGCCGGTAATGCCTTCTTCCGCTTTTTCAGCATCAGCAAACAGCGGATAGGCCGTTTTCGGCTCGCCTTTTTTGCCCGGCTCCAGCCGGATACCGCCATCTACCCACTCACGGGCGCTGGCACCTAAAACCTGCATACCATCAAGGCCGAACTTCACATCGAGCCGACTGTTGACGATAAATTTGCTGTCGCCATGCACCAGATTGCGATTTTCAGGATTGACCGCTACCACGAAATTTACACCATTTTCATCCAGTGACCGCGACATCACCTGACCAATCTGCATGCCGTGCAGCATCAGCGGCTGGCCCTGATCGATACCGTAGCTCTCTGGCGCGCTGAGTTTTACCGTCAGCACGTTGGGTTTCTGCAGCAGAGTCTCATTGGAGGCCAGCACGGTGTAGTGCTGCTGCGGCTCGCCTTCACCCGGGACCAGTTCCAGCGTATTGCCGGTCAGCAGCGCGCTAAGGCTGGTATCGGTCAGGCTGATTTTCGGGCTGTGCATCTCAATGCGGGTGCCGCTGCGCATCAGACCGACAACAGAGGGATCGAGGGTCAGCTCGCCGGTGACCTTGCCACCCTCCTGCAGGTTCAGTTTGGTCAACGTACCGACCTCCAGCCCCTGATAAATCAGTGGGGTACTGCCCGCCTTGAGATTGTTGCCGTTGGGCAGATCCAGGGTGATCAGCACCCCGCGCTGGCTGTGGGCCAGATCGGGGTAGAGGCGGTAGTTCTGATCCGCTTTGGCCGTTTCTGCACCCTGTGGCGAGTCAAACGCTATAGCGCCATTGACCAGTGCCGCCAGACTCTCCAGCTGCACTTTGGCCCCGCTGAGGCTGACGTCAGCATTCACGCCCGATACATTCCAGAAGCGGCTGTTGGTTTTCACCAGATTGATAAAGCGACGGTCAATCAGCACATCAATTGCTACGCCATCGGATTTGTTATTAATGCTGTAGTCATAAACCCGGCCAACCGGAATTTTGCGATAGTAGACCAGCGAACCGGTGTTGAGCGAGCCGAGATCGGGCGCATGCAGGTGGATCAGCAATTCGCCAGTATTAACCCGGTATTTGGGCTGCGTATCCAGTGCGGTAAAGGCCTCGCTCGGTTTTCCTTTACCCGGCATCATCCCGATGTAGTTACCGCCGACAAGCGCATCCAGTCCCGACACACCCGCCAGTGAGGCTTTGGGGGTCACCAGCCAGAACTGCGTATCCTCGCGCAGCGCGTCACGCATGTCGCTCTTGATGCTGGCTTTAATCTGAATGCTACGGTAATCATCGCTGAGATTAATGCCCTGCACGGTGCCCACTTCCACGCCCTGATAACGGATCGGGGTGCGGCCCGGCACAATACCATCTGCCGTCTGGAAATTGATGGTGATGGTGGTACCGCGCTCCTGATAATTAGTCCAGAGCAGCCAGCAGGCGATCAGCATTGCAATAATCGGCAGCAGCCAGAAGGGCGAAACTTTACGCTTATTGCGCAGCGTCGCGTTAGTCGGTGTAGTCGGCGTTTCCTGTTGCATGTGCATCCCAGAGCAGGCGGCTGTCCAGCCACTCAACAGACATAATGGTCAGGATGACGGCCGCGCCAAAAAACAGCGCCGCCGGTCCCATGGTAAAAGCCAGCAGCTGATCACGGTTGACCAGCGACAGGGTTAATGAAATGACAAACAGATCGAGCATTGACCAGCGGCCAACCCAGGTCACAAACCGCAACAAGCGGATGCGGGTTCTCAGCCCCTGTTCACAGCGAAAATGAATGCTGAGCAACAGGGTCAGCATCACCAGTACTTTGGTAAAGGGCACCAGAATACTGGCGATAAAAACAATCGCTGCCACCGGAATATTGCCTTCACCCAGCGACAGGATGCCGGAGAAAATGGTGTCCTCACGTCGTGAACCGTTGAGGTAAACCACAGAGATCGGCATAAGATTCGCGGGGATCAACAGCACTATCGATGCGATCAGCGCGGCCCAGGATTTTTGCAGGCTATGGCGGCGGCGGAAGTCGAGCGGAGTGTGGCAGCGCGGACAACGGCCCTGCTCATCGGGGATGGCGGTGTTGTGACAGTTCAGGCAAACCTGCATATCGTCACGGGCCATATTGCCAGGGCTTTGCGGATAGAATTGCTCCCACAACTGCTCCATATTCAGATGGATCAGCGTCAGCACGCTCAGCACCGTCAGGGCAATGTAAGCCGCCAGACCGTAGCCAATCTCCAGCGAAGCATAGTCCTGTACTTTGATCGATGCCACGGCGATGCCGATCAGATAGATATCGAGCATCACCCACTCTTTCAGCTTCTCCAGCATCAGTAACACGGGCCGCAGGTTCATGCCCAGCCGATGGCCAATACCGAGATAACAGATGCCGGCGACCAACGTTACCGGCGCGCCAATGGTGCAGAACGCTACCATCGATGCTGTCAGCACATCACCCTGCTGAGTCATCTGAATCACCCCTTCCAGCACGCTGGCATTAATGCGCATGCCAAGCAGCCGGATATCCACCAGCGGCAGGGAGAAAGCGAAGGGCATTAACACAATCATGGTGGCGGCCATGGCCATGAGGCGGGTCATTGGCCAGTCGCGACCACTAAGAATCTCGGCGTTACAGCGCGGGCAATATGCGGACTGATGCGATTTCACATCCGGTAAGGAAAAAAGGGTATCGCATTGCGGGCAACGCTGATAACGTGCGTGAGGCAATGTCTGGCTGATAGCGTGAATTTTCATAAGGTGATGCAATCTTCGCTCTTCAGAAGTAACCGATATTGTTCGTAAAGACATTGTCTGTGTGCCTGTCTCTGGCATCACGCTTCGATCCACAGAATGCTAAGGGTATAGCAACTAACGCTATGATTCACCTTGTGGCTCTGGTTATTTAAAACTTATTTTTAACGAACGGTCTGTATCACCCCGTTCAGATGTCATTGGTAACGGTTAAATAATGAACAAAACTGCCTTTTACGCCGATTTGAATCGCGATATGCGCGCCTTGCTGGCGGGAGAAACGGCGTTCCTCGCCGCGATGGGAAACTTTAGTGCGCTGCTGTACGAACGTCTCGATGGCGTGAACTGGGCAGGTTTCTACCTGCTGACGGAAGCCGATACGCTGGTGCTGGGGCCGTTCCAGGGCAAAATTGCCTGTGTGCGCATTCCGGTCGGCAAAGGGGTGTGTGGCACGGCACTGGCAGAAGAAAAAGTACAACGCGTAGACGATGTGCATGCCTTCCCTGGCCACATCGCCTGTGATGCTGCCAGTAATGCTGAGATTGTGATTCCTCTGAAAGTGAATGGCACTGTGGTTGGGGTGCTGGACATTGACAGCGTGGCGTACAATCGCTTTGACAGCGATGACGAATCGGGGCTGCTCACACTGACTGATGGGCTTTGTGAAGTGCTTGCGAACAGCGACTTAGAAAAATATCTGCAGCTGACGCGCTGCTAATCGTCTGGATCACATGGCATTTAGCGATGTTGTCATTATAATGTCGCCTGTTCATGCCTGCGCTGGTCGGCAAACCCGTTGTAATCAGGAAATTTCATGGAAAATCAACCTAAGTTGAATAGCAGTAAAGAAGTCATTACTTTTCTGGCGGAGCGCTTTCCGCACTGCTTTAGCGCTGAAGGTGAAGCGCGTCCGCTCAAAATCGGTATCTTTCAGGATCTGGTGGAGCGTGTTCAGGGCGAAATGAGTCTGAGCAAAACACAGCTGCGCTCTGCGCTGCGTCTCTATACGTCAAGCTGGCGTTATCTGTACGGCATCAAAGCTGGTGCTATTCGTGTTGATCTCGATGGTAACGCCTGTGGCGTTTTGGATGAGCAACACGTCGAGCATGCACGCAAGCAGCTGGAAGAAGCCAAAGCGCGTGTCCAGGCGCAGCGTGACCAGCAACGTGCCGCACGCCGTGAAGCAGGCGAAAGCGAAGAGGGTGCTGCACCGCGTCGTCCACGCAAGCCCGCGACACGTAAGCCTGCAGAAGGCGAAGCTGCGCGTAAATCGCGTCCACAGTCCACTGCGCCGCGTGCGACCGCCTCACAGCATCGCAAGCCATCCCCACGTCCTGAGCAGGAAGCCCGACCCATCACTGATACTTCAACTTTGCAACCCGGCCAGAGTATTAAAGTTAAAGCAGGCAAGAGTGCGATGGACGCTACCGTTCTTGAAGTGTCGAAAGACGGCGTTCGGGTCCAGCTCGCTTCCGGCATGGCAATGATTGTGCGCGCAGAACATTTGCAGTTCTGAAACGGAGGCTAACCCCGGCATGAACACCCTTTTTAAAGTTGGACTTATTGCGGGCTTGCTGTTAGCAGGCCCAACTTTCGGCGCGGAGAACATCACGCGTGCCGATCAGATTCCCCAGCTTCACGAAGACCCACAGGATCCGACGGTGAGTGAACGTGTTACTTCGCGCTTCACCCGTTCCCACTACCGCCAGTTCGATCTGGATCAGAACTTTTCAGCGAAAATTTTTGATCGCTACCTGAACATGCTCGACTACAGCCACAATGTGCTGCTGGCGTCTGATGTGGCGCAGTTTGCCAGCAAAAAAAACACTGTCGGAGATGAGTTGCGCAGTGGCAAGCTGGATCTCTTTTACGATATTTATAATCTGGCGCAGAAACGCCGTTTTGAGCGCTATCAATATGCGCTGACGGTGCTGACTCGTCCGATGAATTTCAGTGGCAATGACACGATTGACATTGATCGCGCCAAAGCACCCTGGCCGAAAAATCAGTCTGAACTGAATGCGCTCTGGGATGCCAAGGTCAAATATGACCAGTTGAGCCTGAAGCTGGCGGGCAAAAATGATAATGAGATTCGCGACGTTCTGACCAAGCGTTACAACTTCGCCATCCGTCGTCTGGCCCAGAGCAACGGTGAAGATGTTTTCCAGCTGGTGATGAACGCTTTTGCCCGCGAAATCGATCCGCACACCAGCTATCTATCGCCGCGCAACACAGAGC
>Ga0075019_10000656_pt1 | contig 19780 bp, 16 predicted proteins | sample ColStrG_CSR_2013_FD_71473 | JGI IMG/M metagenome (GOLD analysis project Ga0075019, IMG submission 71473) | Freshwater sediment microbial communities in response to fracking from Pennsylvania, USA - Cold Stream Run_MetaG_CSR_2013 | ecosystem: Environmental > Aquatic > Freshwater > Creek >...
TCCTGGCAGTATTTTTTTCGCACTGTGTTTACTTTTTTGGTTATTCATTCCCAAACCGTGTGCTTCAGGCTATTCACCTTCATTTTTTTGCAAACGGTAACTTGGGTGTCAATTTCTTTTTTGTGTTAAGTGGTTTTTTGATTTCATGGCTGCTGTTGGCCGAGAGAGATGCCCATCAAAAAATCAATGTACGCGCTTTTTACATCCGGCGGATATTGCGCATCTGGCCCTTGTATTTTCTCATCGTTGTGGTAGCTTTTCTATTCCCCTTTGTGTCGCAACAATTGACTCCTCATTGGGAATATTTTACCAATCAGATGAATGCGGCTGAGTTACCGTGGTACATTTTTTTCATGGGCAATTTTGATATTCAGTTTAACGGCGTCAAAAACATTTTTCTCACTGTACTTTGGTCTGTTTCGATCGAAGAGCAGTTTTATCTTTTTTGGCCCCTCCTGGTTAGGTCTTTAAAGCGAGAGCATTTCAAAATTGCCTGCCTCGCGGTGATACTAATCTCCTTCCTTTATCGATGCGTATTTCCCAGCACGATTTCCTCCATTTCAACGCTGGCCATAATGTCGGAACTGGCCATTGGAGGATTGGCGGGTTATTACGCTATGTACGACGAGTCCTTTCGCACATTTTTTCAAAACCTCAGCCGCCAGTCCATCATTTTCATCTATCTTTTATTGAGCGTTTACATTCCGCTGCACGGCATGTCGCATTATTTTGGCGAACGTCCTTACTTGCTTTACTATCCGTTTGAATCCATTCTCTTTTCGGTATTTTTTGCGTTCATCATTCTCGAACAAAATTTTTCAAGATACTCGCTGGTCAAGTTTGGGAAGGTTGCGGTGCTCACCCGACTGGGCAAGGTATCCTACGGTCTGTATGTCTATCACATGCTCTCCTTCCCGATTGCTTTTTTTCTGGCAAATTCGCTAAATTTAAGTATTGGCGACTTCGGAAACTACTTGTTGAAGATTGCATGGGCGCTTGCGTTGACAATATCCATCAGTCTCTTTTCTTACAAATATTTCGAAAGTTATTTTTTACGATTCAAGAAAAAATTCGAGTGGGTGTAGATTAAAAAGACAAAGGATGATGAATATTCTACTGTTGGGAGCAACTGGTTTTGCAGGGAGAAACGTCGCTTCCAAATTCACGACTGAGGGGGTTTCTTTTGTTCAATCTTCTCGTTCGTTGGGCGCTGATTTGCGGGATTTAGAACAAGCCAAAAATTTATTCATTGATCATCAGCCGGACCTGGTGATCAATTGCGCGGCTCATGTAGGTAGCCTGAACTACGTCACAGAGCATGCCGCCACCATCATGATCGATAATTCAAAAATGATTTTGAACATGTATCAGGCCATTGCCGAAGCGTGCCCACGCGCCATCGTCATTAATCCGATTGCGAATTGCGCGTATCCCAGCAAAGCCGAGACATTTGTGGAAGACCACTGGTGGGACGGCCACCTGCATCGCTCGGTGTTGTCTTATGGATCGACGCGAAGGCTTCTGTGGTCCGTTGCCGAAAGCTTTGCGATGCAATACGGAACACGCAGTATTTCGCTACTGGTACCCAATATGTATGGGCCGCATGATTCGACGGATCCCAACAAAGCGCATGCACTAAACGCGCTGATTTCAAAATTTGTAAAGGCGGACCGAGAAAAGAAGAAAGAGATTGAAATCTGGGGAACGGGCGTAGCAATCAGAGAGTGGCTGTATGCCATGGATTTTGCATCCATTGTGTTGTCAATCGTCAAAAATCCCAACATGGTTGGACTATCTGAGCCCGTCAATATTGCCCAAAATTTCGGGCTTAGCATTCGCGAGCTTGTTTACATCATCAACAGCTATTTTGACGGCCAATTTGAAATAAAATGGAATCATCAAATGCCGGATGGCGCGCCAAAAAAAGTCATGGATGATGCCCGTTTTAAGAAAGTCTTTGCCCAGTTCCAGTTCACTCCCTTTGACGAAGGAATCAAAAATACCATCAAATATTATCAATCGGTGTACCCCTATTGAAAGATGACGACGCCCCTACCCGGTCAATTTGATTATCAAACGCTGCTGCACTGTGGCAAAGATGTGGTGATTAGCGGCACGGTCGAAATAAAGCGGCCGCAGCTGGTTCGCGTTGGAAGTCACGTTGCCATTGACTCCGGCTTTTACATTACTACGCAGGCAGACATTGGCGATTACATCCACTTGGGTCCGTATATTACAGCGATCGGTGGCGCTAAAAGTAAGGTGATATTCGAAGATTTCGTCACTGTGGCGGCGGGTTCGAGACTCATTGCGGGAAGCGACTCCTTTTTGGGGGACGGATTTACGAGCGTCACAGTACCTGACGAATACCGCGATACAGTAAAACACACAACGATTTGCATAAAAAGATTTGCGGGCGTTGGCACCAACGCGGTGATCATGCCGGGCATCACAATTGGCGAAGGATCGGTAATTGGCGCCTGCTCGCTGGTCACGCACAACACCGAACCCTGGACCATTTATACTGGTGTGCCCGCACGGCCGGTTAAGACAAGACGAAAAGATAAGCTGCTCGCATTTGCCAAAGAGTTGGGATATTGACCATGAATGAAATAAACCTATCGTACGTACTCACCACATTCAACAAGCTTGAATATCTCAAAGTCGCGCTCCCGTATTTGATCGCCGCTTGCCAGGCAGACGAAGAGATCGTCGTCGTAGACGGGGGGTCGACGGACGGGACAACCGAATATTTAACGGCGTTAAAAAATCAAAACAAGATTCATCAATACGCGTCGGCCCCCGACTTTGGTGAAGCGCACGGCACCAACAAGGCAATGCTCATGGCCAAAGGAAAATTGCTGAAGGTGATCACCGACGACGATGTGTATTCCTACAGAATCATCAATGAAGGCAAGCAGTTCATGTTAAGAAATGAACACATCGACGTATTTGGATTTGACGGATTCAGCTATCATTTCGGAAAGGATAAGGTCGAATTCCAAAAGAGTCGCTTTATCGAAGGTTTCAAGCAGTGGAAAATTTCAAAAAAGCCTTTTATTTTTTGTGGCCTGAGCTTTCTCATTCGAAGGTCTTCGTTGGCGTATCTGGGATTATTTAATCCCACGTTCAAAATTATCGATTTGGAATATTCTTTTCGCGTATCCACCCTGAAATCCAAAATTGCATTTCATACCGGGATGGGCTTTGTCGCCATTGCCAACCCCGACAGCAATTCTGTGAAGTTCATTTCGATTTTGGAAACGGAAAGAAAAAGGGTGAACCGCATGCATTACATCAAGACCAACAATTTTAATCCTTCGGGTCTAAAATCCTGGTTATATCCGCCGTTGATAAGGCTTAAAAACAAACTGATGCCCCCAGCCCCTGCCCAATCGTCGTTTGATTTCGAAGCGGTGTACCTCGAAGGCGTAGAAATATTGAGACAAAGCGACATCGGCGAAATCCTGGCGAGTGAATGAAGGTAATCAACAAAGTATACCGAAGTTTTTTTGTCTTTTTAGATCGCGCCCGATCGTTCGTCCGATTGCTGCACTTGCAGGCGAAATATCCCTCGTTGCACATTGATTGGTCCAGTTACATCGGCCGTCACGTCGAAATCATTTGCTGCGATTCAGGGCGGGGAGAAATCATTCAAACCTATATCGCGAAGGGAACTTACATCAAGATTGACGAAGGCGCCACATTTGCCGTGCGGCAAAGCTACATTGGCGCTGACTCTATGATTGTCGCCAATCTGGGAATCGACATAGGGCCCCACTGCTCGATTGGTGAAATGGTAGTCATTCGGGATCAAAATCACCGCTATGGCGACGACAGGTTGGTGAAAGACTCCGGATACGACACTGCCAAAATCGAGTTGCAAGAAAATGTTTGGCTGGGCGCAAAGTCCACTGTGTTAAAGGGCGTTGTGTTGGGTAAAAATACCGTTGTTGGAGCGCACAGTTTGGTCAATAAAAGCTTCCCGGACAACAGCGTGATTGGAGGCACGCCAGCGGTTTTGTTAAGAAAATGAAAATACTTTTCTATACCCCTTTCAATCAACGATCAAGAGACACGGAGTCGCTCATGAAGGCGTTTGTAGACCAGGGGCACCAGGTGTACCTGTTGACACAGTCTCAGCCGGGTGCTTACCATGAGGCGTGTGCGGCTTGGGGGGTCAAGGTGCATGCCCATGTTCTCAAGACGAATCCGGTTTTCTTTTTCCTCGGACACGCATTTTTCCTCACCAGATTTTGTCGCCGCCATCAAATCGACGTGGTGTATGCGCATTTGGAAACAGCAGGCTTGCCGGCCGTACTGGCGCAATATTTCATCCGTGCAAAGGTGTTTGCCTGTCGGCACGTCATTGATGAACCGTATTTATTTGGCAACCGGAATTTCATCCTACTGACAAAGATCGTGTATCGCCTGGCCCGCCAGGTGATTGTCGTGTCAGCACGGTGCCGGGATTTTATGATCAGTTTTGAAAAGGTAAATCCGGCAAAAATCCAGGTCATTCATTTGGCCTACGATTTTGCGCTCTACCAAAAACCGGCGCCGCCCGAGGTGACGATGATTCGCAACACTTTTGGGGCTCGGTTGTTGATGCTCACGGCCTGCCGGTTGGTGGAGCCAAAAAGAGCTGCGTTAGCCATTCAAGTAACCAGTGCATTGCGAAAGAAAAATCTCGACGTCAAACTGCTGATTTTAGGCGACGGCCCGCAAAAGGAAGCTTTGCAGGTTTTGGTTGAAACGCTTGATTTGTCGTCGTGCGTGTTTATTTTAGGGTTTAAATCCAATATCATCGATTACCTTGAAGCGGCTGACGTATTAATTCATCCATCGATTTTGGACTCCAGCTCGGTCATCGTCAAAGAGGCAGGGTTGTTGGCCAAACCGATCGTGGCCTGTCGCGGAGTGGGCGATTTAGAAGAATACATCGTTAATGGCCAAAATGGGTTTCTTGTGTCAAAGGAAAATCCGGTGGGGGAAATGGAGGAAGCAGTCGAACAAATTTATTACGATCCGGAGAGCGGAAAAGAAAATGGTCGTTCTTTGCAAGCAAGTGTGATTAATCGATTCTCCATCTCGCAAATCATTTATTCCTATGACCTCATCCATCGCCAACTAGAGCAACATGTATAATTCCTTAAAAGCGGTGATTTACTTGATTTTAGACGTGCTCACGCTGCGTCAGGGCTTTACCCGAAAGATCAGTGGATTTTCGATCAAGTTTCCTCCCAAATGGGCGCGATACTTTCAGTCCGATTACGAATTGGAAAATGTTGAATTCTTGAACCAAAACCTGCGCCCGGGCATGGTGGGGCTGGACGTAGGCGCACACCTGGGGCTGTTTTCGGTGATGATGGGTCAACGGGTCGGGCCACAAGGCAAAATTTTTTCTTTCGAACCGACGCCCAACACTTTCAAAGTGTTAACCCGCGTCGTGTCGCTAAACAGCCTTGCTCCATGGGTGTCTTGCTTTAACCTCGCCGTATCCAATGACGATGGGCAAATCGATTTTTTTGTTGACCAAAATGAAGGAAGCAACGCCAATAGCCTGGTTTCGCGGCCAGACAAAGCTAGGAAGACCGTAAAAATAAATACAACAACCCTCGACACATTTGTCTCCACCCACGGTATCGCGCATGTTGATCTAATTAAAATAGACGTAGAAGGGGCGGAGCACAGTGCGCTGCTGGGAGCGCTCAACACCCTGAAAACCATGCGACCAAAACTGATTTTAGCAATTCATCCTATGTTGATTAATAACAGCAACGTGGTGCAATCAATCTTTGACTTGTTACAGGAATTGAATTACCGCGTCGTGCTACATGGTGAGTTAATAAACCAAACCGCGTTTTGTAGCCAGACGGATTTTTTTGACGTACACCTCTTGCCCAACTAGGCACAATGGCCACCGACCAGCCCTTTTTTTCGATCGTCATTCCCACTTACAATCGGGCTGGCATCATCGTCAAATCGATTCAAACGGTGTTGAGTCAAACGTTTTCGAATATCGAAGTATTGGTGGTCGACGACGGCAGTACCGACAACACACGCGAGGTCGTCGGAGCGTTAACCGACCCCAGAATCAAATATCATTGGAAAGAAAATGCGGAGCGTGGAGCGGCCCGCAACTACGGGGCCCTCATTGCGCGCGGGCGGTTCGTCAACTTCTTAGATTCTGACGACTTGCTTTACCCGCATCATCTGCAAACAGCCTTTGACTTTATCGCAACCAATCCGGCTTGTGATGTATTTCACCTCGGGTTTGATATCAAGGACGAGCTGGGGCGTTTGGTTCGGAACACCACGCCGATTCGGTCGATCAATGATGAAATTCTTTCCGGAAACGTCTTGAGTTGCAACGGGGTGTTTGTCAAAAAAGAAGTGGCGGAAGCGAATCGATTCAGCGAAGACCGCCAGTTATCAGGTCTCGAAGATTGGGAATTGTGGATCAGACTGTGCTCGAAATTTGTCTTTTTGCACGACAATCGCATCACATCAACGATTATTCAACATAGTAATCGCAGTGTCATGGAAACGGATGCCTCAAAAATCACCACGAAAGTGGACCGGTTTGTTGCCATTGCTTGCGCGAACACAAATAACCGCACGACATTCGGAAAGCGGCTGAACCTGACGCAAGCAAGCGCGTGGACCTATGCCGCCCTGCATCTGAGTTTGTCAGGTCAGGGAAAAGGATCTGCCCTTCGTTATTTGATCAAAGGTCTTCGCGCCAATCCGGCTGAAATATGGAAGGCACGATTCTTCGTTATCGTGAAGAATTTGGTGACGACTTATTAATGACAATGAAAAAAAATGTCTTAATTCTCACCTATTGGAGCTATCCGGATGCGCTGATTCAAACTTACACTTTGCCCTACGTCAGGATCATTGTCAAGAAATTACCTGCCGGCAGTACCGTGTCGCTGCTCACACTCGAAAAAGACCCTCAAACGTTGAACCGTCTTAGCCGGGAAAAAATCCAAGCTGACTTGGCGGCGGTCGGCATTAGTTGGCTTCCATTTCCATATAGACCTTTTGGCCTAACGGCCTTTTTCATGTGGATGGGCATTGGCATGCGTCTGTGTTTCACTATTTTGACCAAAAGGATATCCATCTTGCACTGCTGGTGCACACCGGCAGGCGCAGTTGGTTACGTGTTGGCTCGCCTGCTGCGCCGGAAGCTGGTGATTGATAGCTATGAGCCGCATGCTGAGGCAATGGTGGAAAATGGAACTTGGAAAGCCGACGGGCTCGCCTTCAGGCTGCTCTTTTGGCTCGAAAAAAAGCAAACCCGTTATGCCCATTTCATCATTTCTGCCACAGCCGGTATGCGTGACTATGCCCTTGCAAAATATCAAACGAAAATCATCAAATTTGCCGTTAAGCCAGCCTGCGTAGACTTTGATATGTTCACCCCCGCACAACCAAACGAATCACTCCGCCGTCAACTAAAACTGCATGGCAAAATCGTGTGCGTGTACGCAGGTAAATTTGGTGGCATCTATTTGGCAGACGAAGTTTTTCAGTTTGCCAAACGGGCGGCAGACTATTGGGGCGATGTGTTTCGATTCCTCATTCTCACCAATCATACCCAGGCTGAAATTTCATCCTATTGTCTCCGCGCCGATTTGCCCGTTGAAGCCGTCGTATCTACATTCGTTAGTCATCAGGAAGTGCCGCTATATCTTAGTCTGGCGAATTTTGCACTGACGCCGGTAAAGCCGGTGCCTTCTAAGCGTTATTGCACACCTATCAAAGATGGTGAATACTGGGCCATGGGATTACCGGTCGTCATACCCGCAGGCGTTTCGGACGATGCCGACATCATCGCAGCGAACGACATTGGGGCTGTGCTCACACAATTTTCAGCAGCTGATTATGACGCCGCCATTGGCAAAATTGACCGTCTTTTATTGGACCCTGCTGCACGCAAAAGAACGATGGATGTGGCCAGAAAATATCGCTGTTTTGAAATTGCAGAAAACGCATACACAGCGCTTTATCAACACGAAATCTAAAATAGAGACGAAATTTATATTGGTTAAAAACGAGGTAAAGAAAATGTCATGACAAAAATATTGATTACGGGCGGAGCGGGTTTTATAGGAAGTTCGCTGGCCGATAAGTTTTTAGAAAAAGATGAATACTTTGTCGTTTCCGTCGACAATCTCCTTACCGGCGATATAAGCAAAGTGTCGACCCACAAGAATGGGAAGTTTATAAAGTGCGACGTCAACAATTATAATGACATCGCCGCGATATTGACGAGCTATCAGTTTGACTACGTGTTTCACTATGCGGCCGTCGTGGGCGTGCACCGCACCATTGAAAATCCGATCATGGTGCTGAACGATTTGGACGGCATCCGCAACATCCTCAACCTGAGCAAAAACACGGGAGTCAAAAGAGTCTTCTTTTCCAGTTCATCAGAGGTTTATGGCGAGCCGGTGGAATTGCCCCAAAATGAGGAGACCACCCCGCTTAACTCGCGACTCCCCTACGCCGTAGTAAAAAATGTGGGCGAATCTTTCTGCCGGTCGTTTCAAAAAGAATACGGATTAGATTATACCATCTTTCGATTCTTTAACACCTATGGACCAAAACAAAGCACGGACTTTGTTATTTCAAAATTTCTAAAATTGGCTTTGTCCGATCAGGACATCACGGTATATGGCGATGGGCAACAAACGCGAACTTTTTGCTATGTAGACGACAACGTAGCTTGTGTGGCCAAGATTTTGGAGGAGGGACTTTTGATCAATGACGTCATCAATATCGGAAACGACCACAACGTTACCGTTCTGCAGTTGGCCGAATTAATCCTTCGAATTACAAAATCCAAGGCCAAGGTGAAATTTTTGCCGCCGCTGAAAGAGGGAGACATGAAACGAAGGCAGCCGGACTCTTCGAAGATGAAAAATATCTTGAGAAAAGATCTGATCACACTCGAAGATGGCATCAAGAAGATGCTAGCGTCGCCCAGGCTGTTTTTAAAATAAGTTGGAATGTGGAAAGGAATCGGATTGATTTATGTCGCACTTGGGCTAGGTACACGCATGGTCTACGCACAGTGTCCGTCAGTTGGTTTTAGCGCTCCATCTTCCGCCTGCCAACAGCAAGAGCTCGTTTCAGCAAATACATCTACGTCCGCGACTGGCTTCCTGTGGGATTTTTGCACTGGCGACTTTAATAATAGTCCAACCGCACAACTTGCAAACAGTTTGCCTTATGGTGGAGGGCGCCCAGGTATCGAATTGGCGAAGAGTGGAAATCTTTGGGTTGGATTCGTAACCGGAACGTTCTCCAACCATTTGTACCGGCTGACCTATGCGAACGGTGTAAGCAGCCCCGCTACTTCAATTGAAGACTTGGGGAATATCAGCGGAAAATTGAATAATCCCGGCCAGTTACGCCTGGTTCAAAATAATTCCAAATGGTATGCCTTCATTCTCAACATATCGTCAAACGAAATTTTGCAGTTGAGCTTTGGAAATAGCTTGCTGAATACATTTGCTATCACCACGCTGGTTTCGAATATTCCTGCGTTGTCTTTGAGCTCAGGAATGTCTCTTGGCCAAGATGCCACAAACGGATGGGTTTGTGTTGTGTCGTTGGCGGCCAATAATTTTTACGTCATCAGGCTGGGGCCCAACCTCTTGAGCCCGTCTCCATCAGACATCATTACGTCGTCATCTACCATCCCACTTTCAATGGCCTATGGGATTGGCGATGTTGACCTGATCAATAACTGCGGCGTTTGGTACGGCTTTGCCGACAACTATGGAAGCGGCCATGTGTTTCGTCTGGATTTCGGAACAAATTTATTTTCAGACCCCGGCATAACCGAAGTTGCTTACATCCCAGTGTCAAATCTTGGGCGCCTTCGGGTGGCGAAAGACGGCAATAACTATTTCCTATTTGTTGCTTCGATTAACAATGTTTTCAGTAAACTCACTTTCGGGACCGATCTCGCGTCAGTACCTACCATCGTCAATGAAGGAAATATCAACAATTCCATATCCTCTATCCTTTACGGACTCGCGGTGGCATTCGACAATTCAACATGGGCGATTCATTCCGTGGATGCAGCCGGCGCCATGTATCAAATTTATTACCCCGACAATTGTACCGCAACCCCAAAAACTTCCACCCAGTCTGATCCGCTATTTGCTTACGCAGTAGCCGGAACTTACAATGTATCGCTCACGGCATCCAATGCTACCGGCGCGTCTACTCTTACGAAATCAGTTGTCGTCTCGTCTTTGAATAGCCCGGATATAAACATTTTGTCTCAAAATTACTGCGTCAGTAATCCCGTATTATTCAAATCGCAAAATACCTCAGGCAATCTCACAGGATATTCCTGGAAATTCGGCGATGGCCTCGGGACGTCCTCAAGCCAAAATCCTTCTTATACTTATTCGAATGCCTCCAAATATTTAGTGTCCTTAAGTGTTACGGCTTCCAATGGCTGCGCCAATTATACACAGGACTCCCTCCAAATCTACAACGCCCCGCAGGCGAACTTTGCCTTGCCTTCGGCCAGCCCGATTTGCTCCAACCAAACCTACCTCTTCACCAACACATCGACCGCTGATGCAGGATCCAATCCGGCCTGGCAGTGGACGGTCAATGGCACCGCCGTTGCTACGAGTCAGCACCTGTCCTACCTGATCACTTCCGCGGTAGCGCAGACCGTGAAGCTCACGGCGTCTATTCCGGGATGTACGAGCCAGGCCACGCAAAGCATTCCAACCGTGCAAGTAGGACCATTGGTGAGCTTCTCCAGTCCTTCATCTTCTTGCGTGGGTTCAGTCGCCTCATTTACCAACACCACCCAAGGGGCGGGCACTACCTATGCCTGGTCGTATGGCGACGGCAACGCCTCCAGCCAATTGAATGGCGCCAATGCCTTTGGCACACCAGGCGTGTTTCCCGTAAGCCTGACCGTAGTTAATGCTGCAGGATGCCAAAATTCGATGACGAAAAATCTCTCTGTTTATTCCAACCCGCAGCCCGCCTTTGCCATCGAAGCACCGCCATTTTCGTGCGCCAATTTCCCCGCACAATTTGACAACCTGACGCCACCACTTGCCGACAGCAACATCGCGAGTTGGGCGTGGGCATTTGGCGATGCAGGAAATGGCGCATCGACACTGCAAAATCCGACCTTTACCTATCCGGCCTCCGGCACTTACTCCGTCTCACTTCGGGCCACATCAAATTTTGGGTGCACCAAAACCGTACAAAACACAGTGAACATACTCCCCTCACCCGTGGCAGCCTTTTCCAATGGGCCTGCCTGTGTGAATCAAAGTACGCTATTCAGCAACGCGTCGACGGGCAACATCAGCTCGTATCAATGGAACATCCAGAGCAGTGTACTGTCGACTTTCAGCCCCTCTTTTGTATTCAAAAACCCCGGCACGTTTCCGGTCCTGCTTACGGTGCTCGGTGCCAATGGCTGCAAAAATCAAGTAACCAAATCGGTGACGGTTCCCGTTCCGCCGTCTATGGGCTTTACCTTGCAGACACCCTGCGCGGGCCAACCGACGGTCTTTCAGGAAACGAATCCGGGTGGGCCTGATCCCACCGTCGCTTGGAACTGGAATTTTGGTGGCGGCAGCGGTGCCAATGCGGTTCAGAATTTTACCTTTTCTTCGGCAGGTGGCTACCTGGTCACGCTCAGCGCCACCCGCCAATCGGGTTGTGTTTATTCGGTATCGCAAAATGTGAACATCTATGCCCGCCCGACCGCACGTTTTGCCGCCTCGCCGCTGGCGGGTGGAGCACCCCTGCCCGTTACTTTCACCAACCAATCCACTGCCGCGGACTCCTCGTTCTGGCAGTTTGGCGATGCCAACATGACCACCAGCAAAAGTACTTCGCCACAGTTTTCATACACGCGCCTCGGCACGTATCGGGCTGTGCTCACGGCCGTCAACTACAACGGCATCTATAGTTGCCAAGACACGACCAGCGCCGTGATCAACGTGGTGATCCCACGCATCGACTTGGCGATGAAAAACCTTGAGCTGAGTTATTTGCCAAACGACGGCTCGGCGCAAGCGGTGGTGTCAGTGGCCAATCTTGGGAACATTCCTTCAGACAATCCAGCCATTAACCTTGACCTCGGCGGCGGCGCAGTCATTCGCGGGTCGCTGGTAGGCACGGTGCTACCGGGGCAGACGCTGATGCAAACGCTGGCCACTCAATTTGTGCCGCAGGGCATCGACTTTGTCTGTGCTGAGGTCGTCGTGCGCAATGACGCTGACACGGCCAACGACAAGCAGTGCATCACGCTCGCGGCAACCGATGTAGTCTTCTCGCCTTATCCGAATCCCGCTAATCATACCGTCAATTTTGATTGGGTAAGCGCATCAGGGGAATCGGTAAAAGTCTTCATTTATCACGCTACGGGCGAGGTTGTTTTTGAAGAGGACTTTCAAAATTTTGCGGCTGGACTCGGCCAGTTGACCATCAATACGGGTGGGTTGGCGAGCGGCCTGTACCTGGTCCGTTTTGCCGGCGCCAAAGTACAGCAGACCTTCCGACTGGTAGTGGCTCATTAAGATTTTAAAAGTTTTGATTACCTTCGTTAAACCATTTTTTAAACTTATGTCTAAACTGCCACCGTTATTCAGGAATTTTTACGCAGTCACCGGCTTTTGCTTTTTGATGTGGATGATTTTTCTGGATGCCAACGACTTGATTTCGCGTTTCAAGATGGGCGCAAAGTTGCGCTCACTTCAACAGGAGAAGGAGTACTATCAGGAAAAAATATCGGAAGTGGAGAAAGACAAACAAGAGCTCACCTCCAACCGTGAATTGCTGGAGAAATTTGCGCGAGAAAAATACCTGATGAAAAAACCGACGGAAGATATTTTTGTCATTCAAGAAAACTGAGTCTTTCCATGAAGAGATTGATGGTGCTGGCGTTGCTGCTGTGCGCATTTTCGTCCTGGGGGCAATTCAATGTCGGCAACCGACAACGAAGAAGCGCTACCGGTGACCAAAAGTTTTATTTCGGGGGCGGCGGTGGTTTTGGATTTGGCACGGGCTATAATTACTACACGCTTATGCCGCTGGTTGGCTACCGCATCACCGATCAGGTATCTGCCGGCGTGACCATTACCTACCAGCGGTACAACTACACCAATGGCGGCGCTGGCACCTATTCGTATACCCAGTATGGAGCGGGGCCATTTTTGCGGTACACATTCAATCCAATTTTCCTCCAAGCGGAGTATGACATTATCAACGCGCCGGTTTTGGACGTGAACAATGAATTGGTGCGTCGGAATTTTTCGCGCATGCTATTTGGCATCGGCTACGTTTTCTCCTCAACCGGCAGGATGCAGATAAGTGGCCTGGTGATGTACGACGTACTCTACAAGACACCCAGCGTCTTCAATTCGCCGATCGTCACCCGCGTTTACTTTACATTTTAAATCGTCAACTGAAATGTTTGCGCCAGGGCGCGCAGATCATCCATCACTTTGGGATTGACGGGAATGCCCTCCCGCTCGCGCTCAGCTTCATAGATCCGTTCAGGGTCGCCCGGGATAATAACTTTATCGTGACCATCGACGGTGGCGGCCGCACGGAAGCGACCAATCCAATTGTCCATGTGTTGTTTGAATTCTTGGGCCGGCCGAAATGCATCAATCCGCATAGCGCCAAAAAAATGGCCAATGCCGGCCCCCACCGGATCTGACGGTGGAGCTAAAAAACTTACAAAAGGAGGAACCCACGGCCCGTAATTGGCGCCGCCCAGCACCGCCGAAAAAATATCAACCCACGCACCAAGGCAAAAACCTTTGTGACTACCATGCTCACGGTCACTGCCCAAGGGTATCAGCGCGCCACCGTCTTTCAGTTCGTTCGGATTCACCGACGCGGAACCGTCGCGTTTTTGAATCCAACCGACGGGTGCTTCGTGACCTTTGCGTTGGAGGACTTCAAGTTTGCCATTGGCAGCAGTAGTAGTGGCAAAGTCGGCCACAAACGGTGGCTGCTGATCGGCCGGTATCGCCACGGCAATGGGGTTGGTGCCCAGCAGTCGTTCAACGGAAAAAGTGGGCGCCACCAACGGACTTGCGTTGGTCATGGCAATGCCAATCATGTCGTGGGGCAAAGCCATCATCGCGTGATGTCCCGCAATGCCAAAGTGGTTGGAGTTTCTTACAGCTACCCAACCGGTGCCGGCTACGTTGGCCTTGGCAATGGCGATTTCCATCGCCTTAGGAGCTACCACCAAGCCAAGTCCCGCATCGCCGTCGACCACCGCCGTGCTGGGGCTTTCGTGTACCACTTTTATATCGGGCTGACTGTTTACACGTTTGGCTTCCCACAAACGCACATAGCCACTCAGGCGCGCTACACCATGTGAGTCGATGCCGCGCAAGTCGGCGCGGAGCAAAGCCGTCGCCGCCGTATTGGCCTGGTCAGGCGGACAACCCATCTTGGTGAAAACTTCAAAGGCAAAACCGCGAAGGGCGGCATAGGGGAGTGTGACGTCATTCATGGCGCAAAACTAATTTTAATTTTGCACAAGTTTAGGTCATGCCAGGACCGACACGAGCAATTGCTGAAACGCATCAAAGTCCGCCGCGCATTTCAGCGACTCCTTTTTGCGGTTGAGAAAATGCTGCAAGCGTTCCGGCATGTTTACTTTCGTTCCCGTTGCCGAGGCAACCACATCCGAAAACTTGGCCGGATGCGCCGTTGCTAAAAATACGCCCACGGTGTCGGGGTGGGTGGCTTGAAATTCCTTTAATCCTAAATAGCCAATCGCCGCGTGCGGATCGAGCACATAGCCGGTATTGAGAAATACATTTTTCATAGCTGCCTGCGTCGCTTCATCGGTAAACGCAAAGCCAACAACGTCTTTTCGCATCGCTTCATGATCGCCGTCATACAACGCCAGCATTCTGGCAAAGTTGCTAGGATGCCCGACATCCATGGCGTTGCTGATCGTGGAAACCGATTGCCGAGGAAGAAATTCTTTTGTGGCCAGGTAGTGTGGAACAACATCGTTCACATTGGTGGCCGCCAAAAAATGCTGCACAGGCAGGCCCATTCGCTGCGCCATCAGACCTGCCGTCAGGTTGCCGAAATTTCCACTGGGGACTGAAAACACAACGTTTTGTTTTTCTGCCAGCCGCGACCAGGCATAGAAATAATAAAACATTTGAGGAATGAGGCGGGCGATGTTGATGGAGTTCGCCGACGTGAGGAAGAATTTACTTTTTAAATTTTCATTCAAAAAAGCCTGTTTGACCATCTTTTGGCAATCGTCAAAAGTACCCGCTACTTCGATCGCCGTGATGTTTTGGCCCAGCGTCGTGAACTGCTTTTCCTGAATCTCACTTACCTTTCCGGAAGGATAAAGAACAACAACGCGCGTCCCTTCCACGCCGAGAAATCCATTCGCGACAGCACTGCCAGTATCACCCGAGGTGGCGACAAGAATGACGATCTCGCGGTTTTGCTGCTGCGCAAAATGACTGAGCAATTGCGACATGAACCGCGCACCAAAATCCTTAAACGCCAACGTCGGACCGTGAAAAAGTTCAAGGGCCAGTACATTTCTTTCGATCTCCACCAGGGGCGCGTCAAACGAAATGGTATGGTCAATGATGCGCTTCAGCAGATCGTGAGGGATGGCATCTTCTACAAAAACACTGGCCACGTCAAAAGCAATTTCCTGAAACGACCTGCTGGCGAGCGAAGAAAAGTAGTCGTGTGACAAAACCGGTATGCGCTCCGGCATGTACAATCCGTTGTCCGGTGCAAGGCCGTTGAGTACGGCTTCGGGTAGGTGAACCCGATGGGCGGAGTTGTTGGTACTGTAAAATTTCATAAGGCTATGGAATAATGTGCGCTCCTTCGCGATTCACTGCCGAGATATACACTTCACTCTTTAGGTGCAGCACTTGAAATACCTGTTGCATAGCCAAGCCCGCCTGCTGTGCGGTTTCCATACCGCGGCAAAGACAAAACATCGTGGGGCCGGAGCCGGAGATGCCGCAACCCAACGCGCCTCGTTGGATGGCCGCTTCTTTTACCTTACGGAATCCGGGTATCAAATCTGCACGCAGCGGTTCCGCCACTACATCCACCAACGAACGGCCAATGAGTTCGTAGTCTGCCTTCAGCATGCCGGCCACGAGCGCTGCGGTGTTCGCCCACTGTGTGATGCCGTCTTTCAACGCGATGGAAGGCCTGAGGACAGCGCGTGCATCTTTCGTTTTGACTTCAATATGCGGATGCACCAAAACGCAGACCAGTTCGCTCGGCGTCGGAATGGTAACGATATCCAATGGGTCGTTGTCACGCACTAGGATCAAGCCGCCCAGCAGACTGGGTGCCGCGTTGTCGGCGTGGGCGGCCCCGCAGGCTGCGCGTTCAGCTTCCATCACAAACGGCAGCAGTGCCGGGCGCGGCAGTGGATTGCCCATTAAAAAATTCATGGCCACGACGGCTGCCACACCACTGGCTGCACTTGAACCCATCCCACTACCCAACGGCAAATTTTTATATAGCGTGATTTCGGCACCCTGCCGGCTTCCGATGGCGTGCAGAAAAGAAAGCACCGCGACGCCGGCTGTATTTTTGGCGGTGTCGAGGGGGAGGCGACCACCATCACCGTGAATGGCTTTGATGGTAATCTCATCCGACGCATTGAGGGAAATGAAAACTTCGTCGCCCGGCGATTGGACAGCCAAACCCAGGACATCAAATCCGCAGGAGACATTGCCGATGGAAGCGGGTGCAAAAGCCTTGACGGAAGCTGCCATGTTTCGTTAGTTTAGATAATTTCCAATCCGAATCACATCCGCAAATACGCCCGCCGCCGTCACCGCTGCACCGGCACCCGGGCCGCGAATGACCATTGGCCGGTCGTGGTAGCGCGCCGTGGTCAGCAAGATGATGTTGTCGCTGCCGGACAACATGAAAAACGGATGATCGCTTTTCACGGTACCCAGTCTCACCGACGCTTTGCCACGTTCGAGTACAGCCTGATAACGCAATTTCTCTCCCCTTGATTCCGCTTGCGACCGCAGTCGCTCGAAATGCGCATCGTGCTCGCGGAGCCGGGGCAGAAACGCGTCGGCGGCAAGCCCGCGACAACTGTCCGGCACCAGGTTCTCAACGGCGATATCTTCCAGCTCTAATGTCAAACCTGCTTCGCGTGCTAGAATTAAAATCTTGCGGGCGACGTCCATGCCGCTCAGGTCCTCTCGCGGATCGGGCTCGGTGTAGCCTTTGGCTTTCGCCTCGGTAACCACCGCACTGAACGACTTACCACTGGTAAACGTACTGAAAATATAATTCAAGGTGCCACTGAGTACACCTTCGATGCGGATGACTTCATCGCCACTGAGCAGCAGGTCTGTCAGCGTGTTGATGACGGGAAGGCCGGCGCCCACGTTGGTTTCGTACAAAAAGCGCACGCCCCGTTTTTGCGCCAGCGATTTCAGCCGCTGGTATTGTGGATACGGACCCGAGTTGGCTTTTTTGTTTGGCGTCACGATGGAGATATTGGCTGACAAAATCGATTCATAGTGGGCGGCTACTTCTTCGCTGGCCGTGCAATCGACAAAGACACTGCTGGGCAAATTCAATGCAATCATTGTCTTGATAAACGTCGAAAGATTCATTTGCTCGCCCCGGCCTTGTAGGTCCATCACACAGGTTGTCAGGTTCAGCCCGTCTTCCTGAAAAATCATCTTGCGGCTGTTGCCCACGCCCATCAGCTTCAGCTCCAGCTTGCTTTCGCGGGAGAGTTTTTGGAATTGATCTTCCACCTGCTGCAACAGCGTCGTGCCGATCAATCCGGTGCCGATTAAAAAAAGATGCATCGTTTTTTTGTCGGAAAGAAAAAACGCATCGTGCAAGACGTTCAGTGTTTTGGATACGTCCGTCTCCTGGATCACGGTAGAAATGTTCCGTTCGGATGAGCCCTGGGCAATGGCCACGACATTTACGCCATTTTTTCCGAGCGCGCCAAACATGCGACCGCTGGTGCCCGGATGATGCTTCATGCCGTCGCCCACCACCGCCACGATCGAGAGGCCTTGCACCATTTTGATTTCGTCAATCAATTCATCTTGAATTTCGTGATAAAACTCTTTCTCAATCGCTGCCCGCGCGCCGACGGCGGCTGCCGTATCTACAGCGAGACAAATGGAATGCTCAGACGACGCCTGACTGATGAGAATCACGTTGATCTTTTCGCGCGCCAGGGTCGTGAAGAGCCGCATGGAGACGCCAACGACGCCTAGCAGTCCGCTGCCCTGCACGTTGAGCAGTGTGATGTGGTTCATCGAAGAAATTCCCTTGATGATTTTTCCGTTCACTGAGTCGGCTGATATCAGCGTGCCTTCTGCTGACGGATTGAAAGTATTTTTCACCCGGATCGGAATGCGGTGGGCCATGGCAGGTTGCATCGTCGCAGGAAAAATCACCTTGGCGCCAAAGTGCGACAGCTCCATCGCCTCTTCGTAGCTCATCTGCGGAACAGTAAACGCCTTTTTGACGAGCCTTGGGTCAGCCGTCATCATTCCATCCACGTCGGTCCAGATTTCCAACGCGGTGGCTTGCAGTGCTCCGGCAAATATCGCCGCGGTGTAGTCCGAGCCGCTGCGCCCTAACGTAGTGGTTTCCCCATTTTCGGCCATGCCAATAAACCCCGTGATCACTTGCACCTCGTGGTGGTTTTTGAAATGATCACGGATCATCTTGACTGTCGCGGCAAAGTCAACGCGGGCATGACCAAACTGACTGTCGGTGCGAATCAGCCGGCGTGCGTCAAGATATTCTACCGGCAGTTGCTGGTCTTTGAACGCTTCCGCAATGATGAAGGCTGAGAGCCGTTCGCCAAAACTCATGATGTAGTCCAACGTGCGCGGCGTGCGTTCTTTCACCAGAAAAATGCCATGCAGCACATCTTCCAATTCATTGATTTGCACCTTCACTTGTGCGAGGATGCTGCTTTGCGTCGATACGTTGGTCAGCGCACGCACGGCATCCAAGTGACGCGTTTCTAGCTGTTCCAATTTTTCCCGGTATTCCAGCCGGCCTTCCAGCGCCAACTGGCTCAACCGAATGAGCTGATCGGTGACACCGCCGAACGCCGAAAAAACCAGCGCCACGTCTTGTTGCAGATAAGGCCGCACGATGTCGATGATGGATTTGATTCGTTCCGGGGTGGCCGCCGAAGAGCCTCCGAATTTTAAAATTTTCATGAAGAAAGAATTGAAAGTAAGTAGATAAAACAAACTGCCCCGGCTTCCTGGAAGCCGCCTGAACGGGCGATATGGTAGTGGATACGGGTTACCCCGTAATCGTAGAAATGGTAGTGGTGATCACCACGGTAGCCATGGAAGCAACGGCAGGGCCAATCAAGCGAAAGGGAAATATAGCGTGTTGCTTTTGCATTTGCGTTGGCGAAGTAATTGCTTTCTCTGACTGATTCCTATTGATCGCGGTAAAAAAATTTTAATTTCAAGTCCGCAAACGGTGTAAATGCACGATTCAATGAAATGAAACCCGCAGCAAGAATAAAATTGAAATTCCTGTATGGAATTTGACGCGACCAGGAATCTTAACACAAAATAACTGCCATGAAAAATGTTTTTGCCTTGCTTGCGACCCTCTGGGCGGTAACCGGATTCGCCCAAAACACTCAAAATGCAACGTCCTCCATTCGAGAAGTGACCGTGTTTCTCAACCGTGCCCAGGTCACCCGCAACGTATC